>OGYY01002286.1_pt1 | contig 14431 bp, 17 predicted proteins | sample 1576671 | NCBI WGS metagenome assembly OGYY01 (sample SAMEA3541593, study PRJEB24748) | human gut metagenome | biome: human gut; feature: human-associated habitat; material: faeces | place: China | collected 2012 | reverse complement strand
TACGCAAAGCAGCGGAGGAACACCGGGAGCGGGGCGATCTGAAAGAGTGGATAGATAAAAGGGGAGAGTAATAGAAATGCCGAAGCGTAAGGATATTAAACTGGATGCGTATAATATCGGACGGTATGCATACCGTGAAATGCTTTTCTTTTGTTTGCAGTACAACGATAAGAAAAGGGAACTGGCCTGTCTGCTTCATCCATACAGCAGCCCAACCATCACCGATATGCCGCATTCCAACTCTGTTGGTGATCCTACCGGTAAAAACGCTGTTAAAGCAGCAACACTCTCCAAAGATATCGAGATGATCGAGCAATCCGCTATCGAAGCCTGTCCGGAAGAACACGAGTATTTATTAACCGCTGTAACGAATGAGGACGTGAAGTGGCACTATCTCCGTTTTAAAGGGATGAAGATGGGAGAGCATACGTTTTACAAACGAAAGCGTATGTTTTACTATTTCTTAGCAAAAAGAAAAAATATTTTATAAAGTGCCGTTAAGGGGACCTACTTTTATGATATTTTAGTATTGTGGAAGTTTGAAAAGCTTCTCAAACCCTTTCTTTTCAAAGACGCTGCAGCTTAGTGCTGTGGCGTCTTTCTTATGCAATAAATTGGTGAGCGGGGCATAATGCCTCGGATTGGCTATTACATTGAGCTGTTATAAATATGTATGTCGATATGACGGGTAATTCTAAATGAAGGAGTATGCAAAAACGTTTTATAAATCAAAAGCATGGCAGCGTACACGAACCGCTTATGCTCAAAGCATAGGTGGTTTGTGTGAAGAATGTCTTTCAAACGGTATCTACCGAGCGGGCAAGATAGTGCATCATATCAAAGAAATATCACCAGATACTATTGACAATCCAGAAGTTACTTTGTCATGGGATAATTTGAGGCTGCTATGTGTTGATTGCCATGCAAAAGTGCATGGCGATTTTAAAAGGTACAGGGTGGATGACCAAGGAAAGGTGATAATGCGAATGGAATAGCCCCCCTATGGTCAATAAAATCGACATGACGGGAGACCGGAGGGTGAAGTACATTTTTCCACTCTGCGGGTACGTAACCCCCTACCATGAAATGAAAGGAGGCGGTATTTTGGCAAAAAAGCAAATACAAGCACGGGAAAAGAAGGAGATTAGAAGGCTTAACGAGATTTATCAGGATTTACCGTCTAACCAATTTGCGGTGGCGCAGGGGCTAATCATTCAGGCGGCGCGGCTTCGTATTCGGCTGGATCAGTTATGGGAAGACATACAGGAACACGGTGAAACTGAGCAGTTCACGCAATCAGAAAAGACCGAACCGTATGAACGGGAACGACCTGCAGCCCGTTTGTTTACGGCAACCGATAAAAATTACCAGGCCATTATAAAACAACTTAACGAATTGACACCTCCAGAAAAAAAGGGGAGAAAACTGGAAAAGTTGATGTCGGATGGATAATTACATTTTTACATACTATCAGGCGATACAGGATGGCTCTATTGTTGTCGGTAAATGGGTACGTCTGTTTTTTGAATATGTTGTAAAAGGGCTGGAAAACCAGTTCTTTTTCTTTGACCCCAAAAAGGCCAACCGCGCTATTCGATTTATTGAAACCTTTTGTCATCATTGCGAAGGCCGAGAGGATCTATTAAAACTGGCGCTTTGGCAAAAAGCCATTGTATCCGTAATTTTTGGCGTCGTAGACTGCGCGGGCAAGCGTGTATTCCGTGAAATCGTCATTATAATAGGCAGAAAAAACGGAAAGACGCTGTTTGCCGCCGCCCTCATTGCGTATTGCGTGTTTTTGGATGGAGAGTATGGTGCGAAAGTGTTCTGCGTGGCTCCAAAACTGGATCAAGCCGATTTGGTTTATTCAGCATTCTGGCAGACGATTCAGAAAGAACCAGAACTAGAGGCGCTTATTAAACGAAGGAAATCCGACTATTACATTGAAAGCACCAATAGCAGCGTAAAAAAGATAGCCTTTAATGCCAAGAAGTCGGACGGTTTCAATCCACATTTGACGGTATGTGATGAAATTGCATCATGGCCAGGAGATCAGGGGCTAAAACAGTATGAAGTCATGAAATCCGCGCTGGGCGCAAGAAAGCAGCCGCTTATTATATCGATCAGCACTTCAGGATATATCAATGAAGGAATTTACGATGAGCTGATTAAACGGTGCACCCGTTTTCTTCTGGGAGATTCTAAAGAGCGCCGCCTCGCCCCGTTCCTATATATGATCGACGATATTCAAAAATGGAACGATATTAACGAGCTGCGTAAGTCAAACCCTAATATGGGTGTATCGGTTTCGGTTGATTACTTGTTGGAAGAAATCGCGGTAGCGGAAGTAAGTCTGTCGAAAAAAGCTGAATTTCTGACAAAGTATTGCAATATTAAACAGAACAGCAGTCAAGCGTGGCTGCCCACCTATGCGGTAGAAAAATCCGGAGGTGCATCGATTACGCCTGATATGTTCCGCAATACCTATTGTGTGGGGGGAATTGATCTATCGAGAACCACCGATCTGACTGCCTGTGCCGCGATTATAGAGAAATCCGGTAAACTTAATGTATTAGCAAAGTTTTTTATGCCGGCGGAAAAGCTAGAAGAGGCCACGGCGCGGGATGGATTGCCGTATGCCGCATACGTACAGAGGGGTCTATTGGAACTATCCGGGGACAATTTTGTTGATTACCACGACTGTATGAACTGGTTTCGTATGTTGGTGGAAGAATATCAGATTTATCCGTTAAAGGTAGGGTACGACCGTTATACCGCGCAATATCTAGTGCAGGAGATGAAACAATACGGCTTTCACATGGACGACGTGTTTCAGGGATACAATTTGACCCCGGTAATCCGAGAGGTTGAAGGGCAGATAAAAGACGGGGTTTTTAATATTGGAAACAATGATCTTCTAAAAGTCCATCTCTTAAATATTGCTTTAAAAATTGAAGCGGAGAGTGGCCGAAGTAAAATTATTAAAATGAGTGCTAACGATCATATTGATGGCGGCGCGGCCTTGCTGGACGCAATGACTGTCCGGCAAAAGTGGTATGCAGAAATAGGTGAGCAGTTAAAAAACGGAGGAAATTGAAATGTTTTTGATTCAGAGGACAAAAATGGGTTTATGCTTATTATCGGGAGAGATAAAGAATGGGACTGTTTGAGAAGATATTTAAAAAGCCGCGCCCTCGTGGGGAACCAAACGGATACTATAAAACGCTTACTGCCTATACACCGGTATTCACCAGTTGGAGCGGTAAAATATACGAAAGCGAACTAGTCCGGTCGGCTATTCATGCCAGGGCAACGCACATCAGCAAATTGCAGATAACTGTGAGAGGAAGCGGAAAGCCGAAGCTGCAAACAAAACTAAAAGCCGGGCCGAACGAATGGCAGACGTGGGGTCAATTCCTTTACAGGCTGTCCACCATCTTGGACGTGCAGAATACGGCGTTTATAGTCCCGGTTCAGGATTTGTACGGTGAAATCGGGGGATATTACCCAGTCTTACCGTCATACTGTGAAATTGTGGACTATGGCGGGGAACCATGGCTTCGATACCAATTTTCAAATGGGTATCATGCGGCGGTAGAACTGAGATCCTGCGGTATTATGAATAAGTTTCAGTACGCTGATGATTTTTTCGGAGAAAGCAATCAGGCATTGAATCCGACTATGGAACTTGTAAATATACAAAATCAGGGTATTGCCGAGGGCGTCAAAGCATCCGCTACTTTCCGGTTCATGGCTAAGACAAATAATTTTACCAGACCGGAGGACTTAGCTAAAGAACGAAAGCGGTTTACCAAAGAGAATTTGCAGGGGGAGGGCGGGGTTTTGCTGTTTCCCAATACATATTCAGAAATACAACAGATTAAATCTACGCCGTTCGTGGTGGACGCTGAGCAAATGAAAGCCATCCAGCAGAACGTATATAATTATTACGGCGTCAACGAAGACATCCTGCAGAATAAAGCGTATGGCGACGCATGGAGTGCTTTTTATGAGGGGGCTGTAGAGCCATTTGCCATACAGTTTTCAGATGTAAGCACAAAATTGACCTTTACAGAGCGGGAGCGGGCCTCCGGCTCTTTTATTATGGCAACCGCGAACCGCCTGCAGTATATGTCCAACACCGAAAAACTGAATGTATCCGCGCAGATGGCAGACCGGGGTATTATGAACCGAGATGAAATACGTGAGATTTGGAATTTGCCTCCATTACCAAATGGTCAGGGGAAAGCCTATACCATCCGGGGTGAATATTATCTGCTGGGTGCGGATGGAAAAAACGAAAAAGAACAGGAGGAAAACAATGCCGATAAAAATGGACAGGCAGTACCGGACGATCCTAACGCCGATGACAATTCAAACCGATAAGAAGCGTCTGGATACCGACTATTATGTTGAGGGGTACGCGGCCACATGGGACAAGTATCTGCTGTATGAGGATGAAGATGGGCCGGTATATGAACAGTTTTTACCGGTAGCCTTTAATGGGTGCGATATGTCCGACATCATTTTTCAGTATAACCATGCCGGCCGAGTGTTTGCGAGAACAAAGAACCGAACGCTGATTGTGGAGCCGGATACTTATGGCTTATTTACCGCTGCCGATCTTGGATCAACGGATGGCAGCAGGGAAATGTTTCAGGATATCAAAGCCGAACTGGTAACGAAAATGAGTTGGGCTTTTATGCCGGACAACCGCACGATGGAGTATGACGAGAAGACGCGAACGATTATACATCATCGAATCAATAAAGTGTTTGATGTTTCCGCTGTAAGCTATCCAGCAAACAGCGGGACGGAGATAAATGCGCGTTCGTTCTGCGACGGAGTGATCGCGGAACGCTTGAAGGAGAGTCGGGAGCGCAAGTTTAAAATAAGACGCATTAAATTACTTATGGAGGTATCAAAATGAGCAGAATTGAAGAAATTGAAACCCGTCTGTCGGAAATTCGGTCAGAACTGGAAGACGAAAACATGGATGTGGACAAGCTGGAAAAGGAGGTTCGCAGCTTGACGAATGAGAAAAAGACAATAACGCAGGAGGTGGAAAAACGCCAGAAATTGATTCGGGAAGTATCAGCAGGCGAAGGCGTACTAATGCGCACATTTGTCCCACCTGTTGGTAAAAATCAGGAACGGAGCTATGGCCCGGACAGCCAAGAATACCGCAGCGCCTTTTTTAAAGATTTGCTGGGGCTGGAAATGAACAAGGAGGAACGGGCGGCATTCGTCCACACTACAAGCAATACTGGTAATGTTATGCCGACTAGTACATTGAATCAGATTTGGGACTTGGTATCCGGCCAACATACCATAATGGGTGATATTACCATTTATCGCACAGGCACCATTTTAGAAGTGGTTAAGCATACGGAAATCGCCGCAGGCGCGGCCAAGACTGTAACGGAAAATACCGCTAACGACGATGAACAGAACACGTTTGTCAAGGTGACCCTTTCCGGCAAAGACTTTTCCAAGAGCGTCGATATTTCTTATGCTATGGAACGGATGAGCATTGATACACTGGAACAATACCTGATCCATGAAATTAGTGAAAGCCTCGGTGGGGCTATGGCGGATGACGTTATCGCCCAGATAGGCAGCGACATGGCGTCGGAAAACAAAATGACCAGCGCGGCACATGATACTCTGACATTCCCGGAGATTGCCAAATTGTTTGGCAGTCTGAAACGAGTAAGCGCCGTCACCGTATACGCGACCCGTTCTACCATTTATAATTATTTGGTGGGCATGGTGGATGATACAGGCCGTCCTATTTTTCAGAGTACGGCTCAGGCTGGCCAGGAAGGGGCGCTGCTGGGTGCGACTATAAAAGTGGAGGATTCTGTTGCAGACGATGTGATTTTGGTCGGGGATGCTAAAAAAGTAACCTACAACATGGTACAGGATATCATGATTGAAAGCGACCGAGACATTAAAAAACACGTAACAACCTATTCCGGTTATGCGCGCGGTTCTGGCGCGCTGATTGATCCAAACGCTTTTGCGCAGCTTACCATTACACATGCGGCGGGGTAATGGGCTATAGCTCCGTGACCGGGCCGGTCTATACAGCAGAGGACTTGAACAGTATGACGGTATCGGCTATCAAGTCCTCCGCTTCTAGCCTGGGCTATAGCCTGACAAAAATAAAAAAGGCCGATATAATTGATCAATTTTTGGAGGAACAAAGCCATGCTGGACAGGGTAAGAATGGCGCTTAGAATAACGACGACGGCTTTTGACAGTGAAATTGATGACCTAATCAGCGCGGCGTTGGCTGACCTTGACATTGCCGGTGTAACTGCTCCGACAAAGAACGACCCTCTTATCGTACGAGCCGTTATTACTTACTGCAAAGCCCATTTTGGCGAACCGGATGAATACGACCGGTTGAAAGCCGCGTACGACGAACAAAAGGCACAGCTTCAAATGGCAACAGGATATACGGATTGGAGGGAAATTGGTGGATAAATCCAGCCTTTTGACCTTAATAGCCGTTAAGCTCAAACCGGATGGATTAGGCCAGCCGGTTTCAAAAGAATCCAAACGGGAGGTTTACTGCAATTTATCCAGTATAAGTTGTGACGAATGGTATAAAGCGGGACAGGCTGGAATGAATCCACAGTACAGAGTAACCATGTTTGCCCACGATTACGATGGGGAAAATACTGTTGAGCTGGACGGGAAACGCTACGCGGTGTACCGCACCTATATGAATAGGAAAGACACAATAGAGCTATATCTGGAACGAAAGGCTGGGATATGATGTCTACTGTAAACATAGATAATTTGGCGGCTACCATAGCCAAGGAACTGGGAGTGTATAGGCAGGATGTGGCAGATGGCATAAAGGATAATGCTAAAGCAGTCGCCAAAGAGTGCAGGCAGGATATACAGCAGAACAGCCCCAAGCTAACCGGATCATACAAAAAAGGCTGGCGGATAGCGGTAGAGCATGAGAGCCGCGACGATATTCGTATTACTGTCTATAATAAAACTGACCCACAGCTTACACATCTGATTGAAAATGGGCATGCCGGTAGAGGGGGGATTGCACGTGGAGCGGCTTCGCCGCATCCACACATTAGGCCGGCCGAGCAACGTGCGGAAGAAAAACTGTTAGGAAAAGCCAAGGTGGTGGTCAAAGGTTGATGACCCCTGAGGATATCAAAACCATGCTGGATAAAACGGGTTATCCGGTTGCTTACGGGTATTTCAGCGATCCGCAGCCGATGCCATATATTCTTTTCCGCAGCGCCTATTCTCATAATTTTTGCGCAGATGGTGTCGTCTATAGTACTGGAACACGTTACCAGTTAGAATTATATACACAATGGAAAGACCCCTATGCGGAGGACAGGGTAGAAAACGCCTTTCCATCTTTGTGTTGGGAAAAATCCGAAACCTACATCGATACCGAAAGATGTTATCAAATAATTTATGAAATTGAGGTGTAAACAGGATGCCAGAAACCGAAAATAAGGTACAGTTTAATTTAAAAAATGTCCATTATGCAATTTTGACTGATACAGGTGGTTTGATAGCTTGGGGGAAACCGGTTCACGTGCCGGGCGCGGTAAGCCTGACGCTCGACCCGCAGGGGGAGATCAAGCCGTTTTACGCTGACGGTATGGTATATTATCAAAGCGTATCCAATAACGGTTATTCGGGAGATCTGGAAATGGCGCGATTTCCTGAAAAGATGGTAAAAGACGTTTGGGGGGCGGAAGAAAGCGAAACGGATCATGTTATCATCGAAACTGCACTTGTCGAACCAAAGCCGATCGCTCTTTTGTTCCAGATAGACGGAGACAAAGCCGGTCAATATTACTGTATGTATAACTGTCTTGGAACACGTCCCGGTATTGGAGGTGCTACAAATACGGAAACGAAAGAGCCACAGACGCAAAAAATTTCTATTACCGCCAGCCCTCTGGAAGATGGCCGGGTAATGGCGAGAACCACTTCACAAACTTCTGAAGATGTGAAGAAAGAGTGGTTCAATAGTGTATATGAAAAGGCGGCGGCTTAATTTATGGATAAGGTTTTACATATAAGCGGTCAAGATGTGGGGTTCAGGGCTACGGCCCTGACCCCACGTTTTTATAGGCATTTTTTTGGCCGTGACATAATTGCGGATATGACCGCGCTGAATAAGGCGTACAAAAAAGCTTTGGGCAGCATGGGTGAGGGGGCGTCAGAGGAAGACAAGCAGGAGGCGCAGCTTTCTGCAACTGATCTAGAGTTGTTCGAAAACGTAGCTTATATCATGGCACGGCAGTACGATCAGGGAATTTCAAATACTGCGGATGAATGGCTGGATAATTTTGACGCTTTTTCTATCTACGAAATTTTGCCGCACATTTTAGAACTGTGGAATATTAACAACGCCACAACCGCGAAGCCTAAAAAAAAATAAGACCCACAACCAGGGTACAAACCGGGGCGACGTTTATGCTCCGCTGCGCGGAACTGCACTTATCGCGTGAGGATTTAAATGACATGACCATGGGGATGGTTTACGACATGCTTATTGAGCGCGGAAACGATGGCGAAAAATATCCTTATAAAGCCACGCAGGATGATATTGAAACATTTTTCGGAAAGGGGTGATATAGATAAATGGCGGAAAGGATTAAGGGCATAATTGTACGAATCGGCGGGGATACAACCGGTTTGTCCAAGGCGCTGTCTGGTACGAACAAGCAAATATCTGAAACACAGAAACAGTTAAAAGACGTTGAACGACTTCTGAAACTTGATCCAAAAAACACGGAACTTTTGGAACAGAGGCAGCGGCTTTTATCTCAGGCGGTGGGAGAAACCAAAGGTAAACTGGATTCACTGAAAGATGCGCAGAAACAGGTGCAGGAACAATTTGACCGTGGGGAAATTACTAAGGAGCAGTATGAAGGATTACAACGGGAAATAGCCAGTACGGAATTGCAACTTAAAAATTTGGAAAAGGCTGCGCAAAATAGTGGATCGGCCCTTCTTAAAATATCGGACGCGGCGGATAAAGTGGCTTCTGGGGCCAATAAAGTAGCGGATAAAACAAAGAAGTTGTCTGCTGTAGCAGGGGGAGCTATAGTCGCCACGGCTGGACTATCAATCGCCTTTGAAGACAATTTTGCTAAGGTGAAAACACTACTTGATAAATCCAAGACAGATATGGATGCATATAAACAGAGTATCATTGATGCCAGTAACGAAACCGGGGTAGCTGTCGATGAATATTCTGAATCCGTTTACTCGTCTATTTCCGCCAGCATTGATCAAGCGGATGCTGTGGAATTTACAAAAAACGCCGTGAAGCTGGCCAAAGGTGGATTTACGGATACAGCTAAATCGGTAGACGTCCTCACTACGGCAATCAACGGATACGGATTGTCTGCAAAAGATACGGAAAAACTGTCAGACTTGCTTATTACCACTCAAAACCAAGGTAAAACGACGGTCGATGAACTGGCCGCATCCGTTGGTAAGGTTATTCCAATTGCATCATCGGCTAATTTCAGTTTTCAGGAATTATCGGCAGCCTACGCCTTGATGACTAAAAACGGCGTCGCCACTGCAGAGAGCGGTACCTACTTAAAAGGAATGCTAAACGAACTTACCAAAGCCGGTTCACAAACGGATACTGCCCTTAAAGAATTGACTGGGAAAGGGTTCACAGAGCTAAAAAAAAGCGGAAAAAGCACATCGGAAATATTGAACATGTTGTCCGGGTACGCAGAAAAAAATGGAAAAAGCCTAAAGGACATGTTTGGTAGCGTTGAGGCCGGTTCTGCCGCGCTTATGTTAAGTAGAAAAAGTGGAAAAGAATTTGACGCTATGCTTTCCGAAATGCAGAAAAGTGCCGGAGCAACACAGGCGGCGTTTGATGATGTATCCAATACGACAGGCCAGAAATTTAAAAAATCCCTGAATGAACTAAAAAATACGGGCATTGAATTGGGGGATACGCTATCACCGATAATTACAATTATTATGGAGAAGGTCAAAGATGTTATATCGTGGCTTTCTTCGCTGGATGAAAGCCAGATTAAAATGATTGGCACGGTTCTGATGGTGGTGGCAGCCATATCGCCAATGGCTAAAATAATAGGTGGTATTTCCTCAGCTATATCAGGTGTAACAAAAGCCCTACAATTTTTGATGGCCAATCCGATGGTTGCTATAATTGCAGCGATCGTAGGATTGGTATTGTTGATCGCTACGAAGGGCGACGAAATACAAGCCGTCCTGCAAAAAGTAGATGATTTTCTGCAGAACATATTTGCAAAGGATTGGGCAGAAATATTCGGCCCTGTGTTAGGAGGCGCATTAAACGGACTGTTTGATACCATACAGGGAATATGGAATGGAATCAAACGGACGTTTGATGGCATTATCGATTTTATCCGAGGCGTTTTTACCGGAGATTGGGAGCGAGCGTGGAACGGGGTAAAGGACATTTTCGGAGGAATATGGGATACGTTGGTTGAAATTGTTAAGGCTCCTATCAACGCCATTATCTGGCTTATAAATTGTGCTATCGATGGTATTAACTGGATAATTGATGGAATTAACTGTATATCATTCGATGTGCCGGATTGGTTGGGCGGTGGCCATGTAGGGTTTGATATCGGAAGTATAGACCAAATTCCCTATCTAGCGCAAGGCGGCGTTTTGTCTCAGGGTTCCGCCGTAGTTGGAGAAGCCGGCCCGGAACTGCTCACAGTCACGGGAAACCGTGCGATTGTTGAGCCTCTTACGCAAAACACCAACACCACCAACGTGGGAGGGAATACCATTTACGTATACGGTGCGCCAGGGCAAGATGTAAATGAACTGGCGGATATTCTTATGGATAGGATGGGCACTGTTTATCAAATGAAAGGGGCTGTGTGGGCTAAATGAATTATTTCGTTTACAGCGGAAAACGCAGCTCTGATTACGGCATTTACATAAGCGGTGAAAATACGTTTAACGCCCCGGAAAGGGATTTGGAATATACTCAAATCAAAGGTAAAAACGGTGATTTGATCATTAGCAATCAAAGGTTTAAGAACATTTCAGTCGCGTATCCAGCTTTTATCCGAACGAAATTTAACCAAAACAGTGACGCGGCCAAGGCGTGGCTACTGTGGCACACATCGTATCAGCGTTTGGAAGATACCTATCATCCTGAATATTTTAGAATGGGTATATTTTCCGGCCCAATTGATTTTGATATGCGTTTCCTAAATCGTTCAGGGGAAACGTCGCTGATGTTTACCTGTAAACCACAACGCTGGCGAAAAGATGGAGAAATACCTATAACATTTGATACTCAAAGAGAGCTTTACAATGAGTTATTCCCAGCCCTGCCGCTGATTAAAGTCAACGGCACAGGGGCTGGGAATTTACGTGTGGGGGAATGTACGGTTCAAATCAAGGCGCTGGATGGGTATGTGATACTAGACAGTGATAGTCAAAATGCGTATAAAGGAACGCTTAATAAAAACAGCACTATTTATGCGCCGCAATTTCCTGTACTGGAACGCGGAAAAAATTTTATAAGCTGGGATGGCGGTATAACCAGCGTTGAAATAACGCCAAGGTGGTGGACAATATGATCCTTTTATTTCCGCAGGACGAAACAATCTTTGATAATAATGGAATTGGTGCACTGTCTGACGCTATATCATGCACGGTAACCGAAGAGCGTAACGGAATATTTGAATTGGAGATGCAGTACCCCATAACTGGTATCCACTATGCTGAACTGACAAACAGGAATATTCTTTTGGTCAAGCCTAGTCCGTACCACGATCCAGAGCCTTTTCGTATATACAGGATAACAAAGCCGTTGACTGGAAGAATTACCATTTACGCGCAGCACATCAGTTATGATCTGTCCGGTATAGTGGTATCACCGTTTACAGCGGGTGGCGCGGTTGACACTTTTTTAAAGATAAAACAGCAATCGTCGAGCGATAACCCATTTGCCTTTAATACGGACATCAGTAGCTCTTCGGAAATGACGGTATCGGTGCCGTCTGCCATACGCTCCATAATGGGAGGCGCAGAGGGATCGATACTGGACACATTCGGCGGGGAATATGAATATGAACGCTGGAATGTGTATTTGAGGAGCCGGAGGGGAACGGATAACGGTGTATCCATTCGGTATGGGAAGAACCTTACGGATTTACAGCAGGATGAAAACATAGCTAATGTTGCAACGGGTATTTATCCATATTGGAATGGCGAAAATGGCACCGTCACATTGACGGAAGAGATCGTAGAAGCTCCTGGCACCTATAGCTTTACACGCATTAAACCACTTGACCTATCGGGTGAATTTGAAGAAATGCCGACAGAAGAGCAGCTGCGGGAGCGGGCAGTTAAATATGTAACAGACAATAATATTGGAGTACCTACTGTCAGCATTACTGTATCGTTTCAACCATTGGAGCAGACCGAGGAATATGAAAATATAGCGCTTCTGGAACGCGTTAATTTATGTGATACGGTGACGGTAGAATACCCAAATTTAGGCGTGTCTGCTACGGCTAAATGCGTTAAGACGGTATACGATGCATTAAAGGATAAATATAACAGCATCGAATTGGGAGAAGCTAAAAGCAATATCGCGGATACTATCGTCGAACAGCAGCAGAAAATTGAAAAGGTTCCTACTACGTCAGCAATTCAGATGGCTATCGCAAATGCTACTAAGCTCATTACTGGAAACAGCGGCGGATATGTGGTGATGCGTGACAGTCCAGATAACAAGGACGGAGAGCCTGACGAAATCCTTATTATGGACAAGCCAGATGTAAATGATGCTCAGAAGGTATGGCGCTGGAACATGGGCGGGCTTGGATACTCGTCTAATGGAGTGAATGGCCCGTACACCACAGCTATTACGCAAGATGGTTCCATAGTGGCCAATTTTATTACGTCGGGGACTATGAATGCCGGTATTGTTACGACAGGTGTCCTCAAATCAAATGACGGAAATACTTATATCAATTTGGATACCGGTCAGTTTCGTTTTCAGGATAAACTCAAGTTGATAGGAGTTGATTTATATGTCAATGGGAAACTTTATTCTGGAAGCCTTGACGACGTATATATTGGTGTCGGAGAGCGGGATGGCATGGGCGCTTTTTATGTACATGATGCCGAAGCGGGAAATATTTTAGAAGCTTATACGAGCGGTGGCGATATTTACTGGACAACACTTGCCTGGTATAACGGCTCTAATGACAGGGGCATAAAAATCAGCAAGGACACCTTTGACTTTTATGGTATGTATGATGCCGGAGGCTTTTCGACAAAAATGGGTATTTTTATAAATCTCAGAACCGGAGATGTAGATATAAGCGGCGTAAAAGTCAATATAAACGGTACGTCGTTTGACGATCTTGTTAAGCGGGTAGAAACGCTAGAAAGGAAATAAGGGGCGTCAGGATGGAAAAAGTATTAACGAAAATAGCGCTGGAACTAAACCAGCGGAATATTCCTCAAAGAATAATGATGAAGCAGGGAGACGCCCAATCAAGGACAATTGAGGCGACTTTATATTCAAATGGCCAACTTTACAACGTTACAACTATAGCAAGAATATATGTCTGTCGCCCGGATATGGAGCCGTTCTATAACGATGTTTCAGGTGGAATTAAAAACGGGGTACTAACCTATACGTTTTCATCGGATGAATTGGCCGTTGCAGGAATAGCGCGTGGTGAAATCAGGATTATGGAATCGGAGGAAGCTAAAGTACTATCCTCTTTCCCATTTATACTGGATATTGAACGTTCTGTTTACAGTGACGATGCCTTACTATCTACCAACAACGGTACGGTTCTGCAGGGATATGTTCAAGAAGCAAAAAACGCTAAGATGTCTGCTGCTGCATCCGCAGAAGCTGCAAATACTGCGGCGTTGCGAGCGGAGCAAAGCGCAGATAATGCGCAATCCAGCGCAGAGGCGGCTTCTTCATATTTTAAGCAAACCAGCGCCACGGAGATCGAACAGGTATCCATGCCGATGGACAAGCATGAGAACCACCTGATATATACCTTGACCGTAATCCCCGGTATTGTGTATAAGGCCCCGGATATCGCCGGGGTTAGCGTTGAGGGAGCGGTGTTACATACAGACCAGCCGGCGGATGAATATGGGAGATACGTCCTTGAGACTGTACAAAGCACCGTTATCTTTACGGTGGATTCGACGGTGTCCGGTTGGGGCGTATATGCGTATACCACTAAAACGTCGCTGGCCATCCCTAATCTGGTCGTGGATGGTAACCAGCTTGGCGCCGGCACGGTGGCGGAGGACAAGCTTTCCATTGAGGTACAGACCAAGCTGAACATCCCCGGCGGCCTGACGGAGGTAAACACAGGCGATATCGTAGATGCCGCTGTGACCATGC
>OGYY01002281.1_pt1 | contig 14439 bp, 11 predicted proteins | sample 1576671 | NCBI WGS metagenome assembly OGYY01 (sample SAMEA3541593, study PRJEB24748) | human gut metagenome | biome: human gut; feature: human-associated habitat; material: faeces | place: China | collected 2012 | reverse complement strand
CGGACGCCTTTTTTGCACATGTTTTTAAGGCGCTGATATCCTTTTGTGTCAAGTTAAAATAAATTGTGGATTGCATTTCTTGATAAATGATATATAATTCGTTTGTTGGCAACTTTATTGAGGAGGTTAAATTATGCCTGCAAAACGGGTTGTTTCCATCGACATTCTTCGAATCATCGCCTGTGTTTTTATTGTCAGCATTCATGTAGCAACGTTAAACCCTCAATCCACAACCAGCGAATGGGTAATTCCTGTTGCCCGATGTGCGGTTCCCTTATTTTTTATGGTTTCAGGATATTTCTTTTCAGGTTTTTCACAGGAGAAAAGGAAATCGCAGATAAAGAAGATGATCTGGCTGATAGTCCTTTCAAACCTTCTTTATTTCGCCTATGGATTTGGGATGGCCTTTTTGTATCATGACATGACCGCCTATTTGGCTAATACGTTCACACTTAAAAATTGTGCCGATTTTATTCTTTTTAACGTATCGCCGTTTCGCGGCCATCTATGGTTCCTGACGGCCCTCTTATATAGCATGTTGTTCGCTCCTTTTCTTTTTAAACGACATAAAAATGTATTTCTTATCGGTATAGTTGCGGTCTTGCTAATTGCTAATCAGGTTTTGGGTAATTATTCTTCTGTCATCTGGAATCAGGAGATCCCGAACTATTTTACGCGCAATTTTTTATTTATGGGCATTCCATATTTCCTGATCGGTCATTTAATGGCCAAAAACAATATGCAGAATTGCCAATTATCCAGGATAGGTTTAGCGGTTGGAATCCTTGGTTTCAGCTTGACCACCTTGGCCGAAAAATTTTTATTTGCCCGTATGGGGATAACCCTGCAGGGAGAAAATTATGTCAGCACTATTTTTGTGTCTATCGGTTTATTTCTGTTCGCTCTACAGTTTTCTGCCGATTCAACCGCACGTTGGTGGTCACGGGTTGCCGATATAGGCAGACGATATTCGCTGTTTATCTATATAGTCCACCCTGTTTTTGTTGACATAATTAAAATAATTATCAGTAAGTACTCGCTGCCGGATAACGCTTTTCTTTGGACGGCACTGGTTTGGGCCGCTTCTCTCCTGTGCGCTGTCATCTTTTATTGGTGTAAAAGTAAGGTTAAGGCAGGGATTACATACAAACGGCCGCATCAAGCGTCATGAAATGGATGTAAAGATCAGCCGTTCTGTTAACGCTACGGTTAATAAGGCCTGCCTGTCTTGGCGGCAAATATCTTGCGATTCTTTTAAGGAGGATGATGGCTATGGATGCCCGTCAAAAAGCTGTGATGGAAAAACAGATTGAAACCGTAATTCGCAATCTGGAACGCAACAACATGCGGGGATACTACGTCCCGTCGCGCAAGGACGTCCCCGCTCAGGTCGAGGCGCTGCTCCGCGAAGGCGATACCGTTACGGTGGGAGGCTCGATGTCGCTGAACCAGAGCGGTGTGATGGATCTGCTGCGCAGCGGCCGGTACCGGTTCCTGGACCGCGCCGCTCCGGGACTGACTCCGGAACAGGTGCGGCAGGTGTATCTGGATGGGTTCGGCGCGGACGCATTCCTCAGCTCCACCAACGCGATTACCCTGAACGGCGAACTCTATAACGTGGATGGGAATGCCAACCGAGTGGCGTGCCTTTGCTATGGCCCGCGCAGCGTGATCCTGGTGGTGGGCTGCAACAAAATTGTGGCCGATCTCCACGCTGCGCAGATCCGGGTGAAACGGGTGGCGGCTCCTGAAAATGTGGCGCGTCTTTCCTGTGAAACCTACTGTGCTCACACCGGCTTCTGCCAGGGGCTGGAAGGAGAGATGACCGACGGCTGCCGCACGCCGGGCCGCATCTGCTGCACGTATCTTGTGCAGGGCTACCAGCGGGAAGCCGGACGGATCAAAGTGATCCTGGTCGGTGAGGAACTGGGATACTGAATTTATAAAAAATGGGCGGCTTGTCTGAAAAGACAGCCGCTCAGCCCTTTTTTTATGCGAATCACGCCCCCTTATCCCGCACCCCTTGTTTTGATCGGGCATACAATACAGTAGAACGATGCAAGAAGGGACTGAGCCGGATGGGCGAATACATATTACTGGCCGTGGTGCTGCTGCTGGCGCTGTACGGCTGTGCACAGGGAGTCGGACGGATTGTCAGCTGGATTTGGAAGCCGCGGCCGGATCTGTCGGCCATGGTGATTCTGCCGGTATCCGGGCACCGGGAGGATGTGGAATTCATAGCGCGCGGCGCAGCGGTCCGCTATCGCTGGGCGGCGGGAAAGCCGCATGGGCGCATCCTGCTGATGGACGCCGGTATGGATGAGGAAACGCGGCGTCTGGCTAAGGCGGTTTGCGGCCAGATACCGGAGGTCGACTTTTGTGAAGGGACCGTTTCCGGATGGGATGCGGGGGCTTTTCAAGCGTGACAAAAAGGGGTATAATGGCCAAAGACGACTGGCCGTTATGCCCCTTTTGCCGGCTGGTCGGAAACAGAAAGGCGGGTGACGCCCGTGCCGGAGCGGGAAGAGCTGCAGGGTACGGTGGAGCGGATCGTATTCCGCAATGAACAAAACGGCTGGACGGTGCTGGATCTGTCCGGCGGCGGCGAACTGCATAAGGTGGTGGGCGTGCTGCCTGCCGCTTACGCGGGCGAATACCTGCGCCTGCGCGGTCACTGGGGCGAGCATAAGAGCTTCGGTGTCCAATTCTGTGCCGAGGAGTGCGAGCATGAACTGCCCACCGGGGCCGAAGCGGTGCTGCGTTACCTCTCCTCCGGGGCGGTGAAGGGAATTCGTGAGTCGACGGCAGGAAAAATCTGGGAGGCCTTTGGAGAGGATACCCTGCGGGTACTGGAACAGGAGCCGGAACGGCTGGCGGAAATACGCGGTATTTCACCCGAACGGGCCCGCAAAATCGGGGAGGAGTTCGCCGCCCAATTCGGCCTGCGGGAGGTCATGCTGGCGCTGGGAGAATACGGCCTGACGCCGAACGAGGCTATACGCTGTTTTAAGAAGTGGGGCGTGCAAACCATTGAACGGGTCAAGCAGAACCCGTATCAGCTCTGTGGAAACGGGCTGTATATCAGCTTTGAACGCGCCGACCAGATCTGTGCGCAGATGGAACGTCCGGCCGATGATTCCCGCCGCATTGAGGCGGGACTGTTGTATGTGCTGCGGCACAACCTGTCGAACGGGCATACCTGCCTGCCGGCGGACAAGCTGACGCCGACCGCTGCCCGGCTGCTGGGACTCCCGGAGGAGCCGGTGGCCTCCGTGCTGGAATCGATGACGGCCGCGTTCACCATTAAAAGGAAAACGCTGGAGGGACGGGATTACGTGTTCCTGCCGGCTATGTATAATGCGGAAACCTATATTGCCTTGCGGCTGGTGCAGGCATCGGTGGCGGGAGGGCTGCCGGAATCCTTTTTGGAGCGGCGTCTGGCCGCTATGGAGGCGGAAAACGGCATCGCCTATGCCGACCGTCAGAAAGAGGCCATTCGGCAGGCGCTCGACCGGGGGACGCTGGTGCTGACCGGCGGGCCGGGCACCGGCAAAACCACCACACTAAAGGCGATCATCACGCTGCTGGAGGAAATGGGAGAGACGGTCGCGGTCGCGGCGCCTACCGGTCGGGCGGCCAAACGGCTGGCAGAGCTCACCGGCAGCGAAGCCAAAACCATCCATCGGCTGCTGGAGGTGCAGTGGAACGAGGACGATATGGCACAGTTCGCCCGCAACGAACAGAACCCGCTGGACATCGACGCGCTGGTGCTGGATGAAATGTCGATGGTGGACGCGCCGCTGATGGAAGGGGTGCTGCGGGCGCTGAAGCCCGGCTGCCGGCTGGTGATGGTGGGGGATACCGACCAGCTCCCCGCCGTCGGGCCAGGCTGCGTATTACAGGATATCATTGCCAGCGGGGCTCTGCCGGTGGTGCAGCTCACGGAAATTTTCCGACAGGCTATGGAAAGCCGCATCGTCATGAACGCCCATCGCATTGTGCGGGGGGAAATGCCTGACCTGTCCGGCCGGGACGGGGACTTTTTCTTTCTTCCGCAGCCGGGCAGCGACCAGGTTGCGGAAACGGTTCTTGATTTGTGCGCCCGCCGTCTGCCCCAAAGCTACGGCCTGTCCGCTTTCGGGGGAATCCAGGTGCTTTGCCCCGGCCGGCAGGGGGAGCTGGGCACAGTCGCCCTCAACCGGCTGCTGCAGGAAAAGCTCAATCCGCCCGATAAGGACAAGCGGACAATCGAGATCGAGGGCGTCCGCCTGCGGGTGGGGGATAAGGTGATGCATGTACGCAACAATTACGACATCGTATGGACCAAGGACGGCGGCGACAGCGGCACCGGGGTGTTTAACGGGGATATCGGCGTTTTGGAGGAGATCGACCGCCATGGGGAAACCCTGTCGGTCCGTTACGACGACCGGGTAGCGCTGTATACTCGACAGGATGCGCAGGATTTGCAGCCGGCCTATGCCGTCACGGTGCACAAAAGTCAGGGCAGCGAGTTTGACGCAGTCATTCTGCCCCTGTACCACCAGCAGCGGCTGCTATGTTACCGCAACCTGTTGTATACCGCGGTCACCCGCGCCCGCCGGCTTCTCATCGTGGTGGGCAGCCGGGCAACGGTAGAAGACATGGTGCGCAATGACCGCAAAACGCTGCGCTACAGTGGACTGAAGCATTTTATTCATCAATGGCAGGAGGCGGGCCTGTGACGGCGCAGGGGCTGGGGAAAGCCGTTCTGTCAGCTGTCTTTCCCGACCGCTGTGCCTATTGCGGCGAGGTGATACCCCGCGGGACGGCATGCTGTCCTGCCTGCGCGACGTCGCTTATGCGTATTGATCCGCCGGTCTGTCCCCTGTGCGGCTGCGGCCGTGCCGACTGCGGCTGCGGCAAGCGGCACCACCCTTATGATCGCTGCGTGGCGCCCTTTTACTACGAAGGGCCGGCGCGCTCCGGGATTCTGCGGATGAAGGAGCGGGAACGTCCCTATATTATCGAGGAACTGGCCTGTCAAATGGCCGCAGTATGGAAACGGGATTATGGGGACGTGAAACTCGACGGCGTGGCCTTTATCCCCATGATCAGGCAGGAAGAGCGACGGCGGGGATTCAACCAGAGCCGCCTGCTGGCCGGTAGAGTCGCCGATATCTTCGCGCTCCCCTTATGGGCGGCACTGTCCAAAATCCAGGAAACTCGCCCCCAGAAATCGCTGACGGCCTATGAGCGCAGCGGCAACGTGCTGGGGGCGTTCGATGCGGACCCGGCCTACCCCGTTAAGGGGAAGCGTTTGCTGCTGGTCGACGATCTGGTCAGCACCGGATCCACAGCCGGCGAGTGCGCCAAGGTACTGAAGCTGTATGGGGCCGCCGAGGTCAGTCTGCTGACGGCGGCGGTGAACCGGCTGGAGGGAGAGGAAACAAAAAAGGCGTCCCCCGCAGCGGCGGGGACGCCTTTAAGCGAATAGTGCGGGGGAATCGTACCACAGCAGGACAAGGGCCGCGATCTGTATCAGCAAGATGAGGGGCAGGCCCCACATAAAGCGGCGATGGCGGGTTTTGTGCCGAATCCATTTCATGGTCAGCCACATAGCCGCGCTGCCCCCCAGCGCCGCCACGGCGAACAGGGTGGCCTCGGGAATCCGCCACCGGTGATGGGTGGCTTTGTACTTATCGGCCACGGTGAGCCCAACGGCGGTTAGACTGATGACCAGGAGATAAATACCAAGGAAAAAAGCAACGGGCGGCATGGACAAATCTCCCCTTTTCGGTTATGATTATAAGCGGTGAGTCATATCCTGTATTGTATGCGAAAGGGCGCGGCCTGTCAATCGGTCGGGCGGAACCAGCGGCAGGATAAGGGGGAGCGGACGATATGAAACGGTGGTTGTGTATGGGGCTTGCCCTGCTGTTCCTGCTTTTGGCGGGCTGTCAGGCGGGCCCGGTCCGGCCGGTGACCGGACCGGCGGCGACCGGCCCTTCCCGCACAGGCGCCTCCTTACGGACCGCCGGCTCCAAAACGGCGGAGCGGTCGGTGGATTCAGCGACAGTATCCACCACGAATACGGCAACGGATACCAAGGCGAAAACCACCGCATCCCGGTCCACGGCTGCCACAACAACCGCGGCCGCAACACGGTCAACCACGGCGATTTCGGCGGTCCCGGGCGTGTCGGGTGAGAAACGGGCCGTGTGGGTTTCCTATTATGAGATCGACGCTCTGCTGAAAGGGAAATCCGTGACGCAGGCGGGACAGGCGATCGACAGCCTGATGAAAACCTGCAAATCCTATGGACTGAATACGATTTACTTCCACGTGCGGGGCAACAGCGATGCATATTACAAATCCACAGTCTATCCGCTGGCCGCCTCGGTCAAGGCGCTGGTGGAAAAAGGGTTTGATCCCTTAGCGCGGGCGGTGCAGGCCGCTCATCAATATGGGATGGAGCTGCACGCGTGGATCAATCCCTACCGCGTCGGCAAGGACGAATCCCGCAAACAGGTGGATAAAACGTTCGCCTACCAAAAAACGTACTACTACATACCCCACGAAGCGGCGGTGCAGAAGCTGGTGGTGGACGGGGTGAAGGAAGTCGTGGAAAAGTACGCCGTGGACGGCGTGCAGTTTGACGATTATTTTTATCCCGTCGGCGCGGTGCCGGATACTCAGCCGGCGGCTTTTGAGAAAACGGCATACGCCGCCTATAAAAAAGAAGCGGGCGGCAAGGCCCTGTCGGTGTCCGACTGGCGGCGGGACGCGGTGGACGCGCTCATCCGCGCGGTCTATAAAACGGTGCACACCCGGTCGGGGTGCGTGTTTGGAATCAGCCCGACCCATGACGCAAAGAAGAACCGCGAGAAAATGTACGCCGATACCGCCGCCTGGATGAACCAGACCGGTATGGTCGATTATATGTGCCCGCAGGTTTATTTTGGGTTCGACCACGAAACGGCTCCTTTTCATGAGGTGGTCAATACCTGGCGAGGCTATCCGCGCAAGGCTTCGGTGAAGCTGTATATTGGCCTGGCCCTTTATAAGGCGGGGCAGGAAGACACCTACGCAGGTACCGGCGCGGACGAGTGGCAGACGCACGATTCCATTATGGCGCGGTCGGTCAACTGGCTGCGCACCCGCAAGGGCTGCGACGGGTTTGCATTTTTCAGTTACCGCTATTTTACACCCGCGCAGTGCGGCCTGAAGGGCGACGCGTTAAAAATAGCGGAAAAAGAAGTGAAACAAGTGCTGGCGCTGATGCGCTGACAACGGGAGGATATTAAAAACCATGGCGGAACACAGCAAAAAAACAGGATGGCCCAAAAGCGCGATTGCCGCGGCGGTTACAGCGGGCGCGTGCCTGCTGGCCGCGCTGGTCACAGGGCTGCTTCTCACTCTCCCCGGTGTGGTGAACCAGCCGGTGAATGCGGAGGGAGAGCCGGGCTCGTCCGACGCCTCAAAGGAAAAGACGATGGCCGATTATCCCCGCACAGAACCGATGAGGAGTATGCGCGCCGGGCGCATGACGGCGGGGGTGGATTATTTTACCGGTGACAAGGACACCGCGGCCGCGGTGCGCGGGCAGATCGACAAGGCGCTTTCTTCCCTGGAATCGTGGAAGTTCAACGCGGTGCTCGTGGATATGGGGATCGGCGATAAAGTTCTGTATCCCTCTGAGGTTTATGAAACGGCGGCGCTTACGGAAAATGGGAAAGCGTTTGATCCCTTGGCGTATTTGATTGCACAGGCACGGAAGAAAAACCTGACGGTCTATGCCACCCTAGACCTGCGCGTCGGACAGGAAAACGGCTGGGATCCGGCCGTGCCCGGCGACCGCGCGAAGCTGCGCCGGGCGGTGGACGAAGCGGTCGGCGCCTATGCGGTGGACGGTTATTTTATCACCCACTACGGTTATGCGGACAAAGCGGCCATCTCCCTCGACGCGGCGGTGCAAAACAGGGGAGAGCAGGGGGTGGTGGCCTATCTGCAAAAGCAGATTGACGAAGTGGTATCCTATGCGGTGACCGCGGCTTTGAGGGAAGGCGGGCGCAGCGTGGGACTGCTGGCTAACCCTGTCTGGGCAACGGCGGACGCCTTTGAAGAAGGGGTGAAAGCCTCCGCCCGCGCGGATTATACCGGCGGCTATGCCGATACCCGGCGCTGGGTGCTGGCAGGCTGGTTTGACAGCGTCATGGTGGACAACGCCGGCGCTTTGGAGGATAAATCCGCACCCTTTGCCGCCATACTCGACTGGTGGGACAAGCTATGTGACGCGCAGTCCCTGCCGCTGTATACAGCACATGCCGCCGACAGGGCGGGCGGGGACGCGGCCGGCTGGAGCTCGCCCGACCAGCTTCCCCGGCAGTATCTTGCCTGCAAGGAAGCCAAGGCATGGAAAGGCAGCTCCTTCGGCTCGGTGGAGGCGCTGCGGAAAAACACCGATAAAACCACCGATGTGCTGCTGAAAGCGATTGACGGCACGGTGAACGAAGAATTTTTGGAGGACAAGCTCAAAGTTACCTCCCCGGCGGAGAAAGAAACGACCACCCTGGAATCCCGCCTGACCTTGCAGGGAAGCGCCGACCCCAACTTCCCCCTGCTGCTGGACGGCAAGGAGCTGGAGGTGTCGGATCACGGCTTTTTTGCCAAGGATGTCACCCTGAAGGTGGGAAAAAACACCTTTACCTTCCGCCATAAAGGGCAGAAAATCACCTACACCGTCGTGTACGATATCGAGGTGATTAAAAGCGTCGCCCCGGTACGGGACCTCAAGCTGGAGGGAGGGACGGCCATCACCATCAGCGCCATTGCGCGCAAAGGCTCTACCGTGAGCGCCGTGATCGGCAGCAACACCGTGAAAATGAAGCCGGTTCCTCTGCAAATGGAAAACGGCAGCGAGGATTTGTCCGACTATGAAAACTATTCCGGCACTTATGTGCTGCCGGCCGGCATAACCGGCAAGATCCAGTCGTTGGGCACCGTTGTGGTGAGGGGCGAATACCAGGGTCTTAAAAAGACCATGAAAGGCGGCCGCCTGTTTGTGGCCGCGCTCCAGCCGCCGGTAAGCGAGCTGCCAAACGGCGGCTCGTCGTCGAACGGCAACGACTCCGGCATCCTAGACCCCTCAAAGGGCGGAGCGACGCTGAAAACCGGCACCATCCTCCTGGTGACGGCGGAATACGCCGAAACCTTCCGGGGCAGCACGGTGGAGGACTATTCCCGCCCTACCAACGCCTATCTCGCCAAGGGTACCACCGACGTGTTGGTGCGCAAGGTCTACGATTCGGCGTCAGAGCATTATTATTACCAAATGGGCTCCGGCCGGCGGGTGTATATGGACGACGCCAGGGTTTACAAAACCAGCGGCAAGCTGACCGCCAACACTCTCACCGGCGGCAGTGCCGCGGCCGACAGCGACGGGACCACCATCACCTTCGGCTCGGTCTGGAAAATCCCCTATAACGTCCAGCTCCTGCCCCAGTCCTATGCCAATATCAACACCACCTCGCAGCCCAGCTATGACGTGAGCGCCACCGGACAAACCACCGAGTATGTGGATGTCACCTTCTATTATACCGATACGGTGCCCGCTGCGCCGGATGTGAGCGGCAGCCCGCTGTTCCGTAAAGCGACATGGATTAAGGGGGATGACCACCAGTATGTTCTGCGTCTGTATCTCACCAAAAAGGCTCAGTTCTACGGCTATTCCGTCCGCTGGGAGAGCGGCGGTAAAATGGTGCTTCAATTTAAGCACGCCCCGGCTGTGAGCAGCGGGGACAAGCCCCTGAAGGGCGTCAACATCCTGATAGACGCCGGCCACGGCGGCGATTCGGTGGGTACGGCGGCGGGGACGCTGGCCGAAAAGACCCTCACCCTGCAATACGCCAAAACCCTGCGGGAAAAATTGCAGGCATTGGGCGCGTCGGTACGGATGACCCGCACCGGCGATACCAACCCCACCGTGGATGCGCGGATGAACGCCGCCCGCAACAACGGAACCGACCTGCTTATCAGTGTGCATATGGACGGCTCCACCAGCAGCTCCACCAGCGGCTGTTCGGTGCATTATTTCAATGAATATTCCTATGAAGCGGCCCGTCAGGTGGTAGGCAAGATGCGGGACGTGGAAAAAACCTTCGGCATCGGTAGCCGCAGCAAGGTACTGCTGTGGAATCCTTTCTTTATCACACGGGTGTCCGACATGCCGAGTATGCTGGTGGAATGCGGCTTCATGAGCAACCCGCGCAACCTGGAACAGCTCATCAGCAGCGGTTACCGCAGCCTGCTGACCCAGGCGATTGCCGACGGCGTGGTGGCCTATTTTCAGTCGCTGCCCGCCATGAACGCCACGCAGACCCAGCCGACGGCGGATACCGCCACGCAGCCGGCCACGCTGACCGGCCAGCCGACGGTGCTGTCGTCGGTGACGGCCGCTCTGCCGCCCGATCCTTACCGAATCATGAGCCGATAAATACCGATGACAGCACGGCCCGCCGTAAAACGGCGGGCCGTTGTTTTGGTTTATCCCGCGTTTCCCTGTATAAAAATGGATAAATATCTTGAAAATTGTGCGCTTTATGATACACTGTGTGTGAGCTTAACAGATGGGAGGCCCTATACATGAAAATGATCTCTTTTGCGGAGATTCCGCATGGCGTTATCGTTAATACCGATGAGAATTTTCGGCTGCGGCTGGAGGCATGGAGGCCGGACATTATCCGCCTGTCCTGTACTCTGCAGGATTGGACGGATGCTCCAAGCGACATTGTGAACGCCGAGGCGGCGGATATCCCTTTTACCATAGCGGACGACGGCGTTTGCTTTACCTTTTCGGCGGGCAGCGCGGCGGTGGAAATCCGCAAAACCACCTTTGCCGTGCGCTTCCTGCGGGATGGCCGGCAGCTGGTACGGCTTTCACGGTGGGGGATGCAGCTGCGGGATACGGTCCTTACCCGGCCGCATTATGTTTCCGATACGGCCACGCCGGATAAGCTGAAACAGGTTTCGTCGGAGGAATACCCCGGGTATAAATTCTACCTGTCTTTTGATTTTGCGCCGCAGGAGCAAATTTACGGCCTGGGGCAGTTCGGCACCGGTACCCTTAATCGCCGGGAGGCCCCCGTATATATGTACCAGACCAACAACCAGGCCCCGGTGCCGTTTTTCGTGTCCTCGGAAGGGTACGGAATCCTGGTGGACACGGGCGCTTACGCCTCTTTTGCGCGGGATACCTTCGGCACCACCTTTTACACCGACGCGGTAACCATGGGCGATTTTTACCTCATTGCCGGGGGCAGCGGGAACGAGGCGGTGCGGGGTTACCGCGCGCTGACCGGCCGCGCCCCGCTGATGCCCAAATGGGTGTTTGGGTATACGCAGAGCAGGGAACGATATTCCACCCAGCAAGAGGTGCTGGACGTGCTGCGCGAATACCGCCGCCGTCGGGTGCCGATCGACCAGATTGTGCAGGACTGGAGCTACTGGCCGGAGAATACCTGGAGCGACAAATCGTTTGACCCGTCGCGCTATCCCGATCCGGCGGCCATGTGCCGGGAGATTCACGACCAGCACGCCCATGTCATGATTTCGGTGTGGCCCAATACCCGGGGCGGCGCTTCATTCCGGGAGCTGTTTGAGAAAAACCAGCTCATGACCGACAGCGGTACTTTTGGGGGCGGCGGCGTCTACAATGTCTTTGACGAGGCCGCCTGCGACACCTATTGGAACCAGCTTGAGCAGGGGATCGGGACATATGGATTCGACGCGTGGTGGTGCGACGCCAGCGAGCCTTTCGAACCGGGATACGGCGAATATATCGAAGCGGACGAGCAAAAGACCCGGTCGCTGGAGGTGTACAAGCGGTGGATGGATAGCAGCAAAATCAACCTGTTTTCCTTGCTACATAGCCGCAATATCTATGAACACCAGCGCCGGGGGACCACGCAGAAACGGGTGGTCAACCTGACCCGGTCGGGTTACGCCGGGCAGCAGCGGTACAGCACCATAGTGTGGAGCGGCGATATCGGCGGCACCTTTGAGGAGATGAAAAAACAGATCGCCGAAGGGATCAATGTCTGCGCGGCAGGATTACCTTACTGGTCGCTGGACATCGGCGGATTCTGGTCCAGAAAGGGCGGCTCCCGTTTTGATTCCGCCTGCCCTTACAGCGACAATACCGATCCGGGATACCGAGAGCTGTACACCCGCTGGATTCAGTTTGGCTGCTTTTTGCCGGTGTTCCGGTCGCACGGCACCTGTTTCCCGCGCGAAATCTGGTGCTTTGGGGAGGCGGGTACCCTGTTTTATGACAGCATTCTCAAGTTTATCGAACTGCGGTACCGCCTGATGCCGTATATCTATTCCACCGCCTGGCAGGTGACAAAAAACGATGCCTCCTTTATCCGCCCGCTGGCCTTTGATTTTGCCCGTGATCCGCAGGCGCTGGCACAGGAGGACAGCTATCTGTTCGGCCCGGCCTTTCTGGTCAGCCCGGTTACCGAGCCGCAGTACTTTGAGGGGGCGGACATTCCGCTGGACGCGCCGAAGGTCAAGAATGTCTACCTGCCGGCCGGCGCGGACTGGTATGATTTCTGGACGGAAGAGCGCATACCGGGCGGCGAGACGGTAACGGTCGCCACCCCGATTGATTCCATGCCGCTGTTTGTGCGGGGAGGCAGTATCGTGCCCATGTCGCCGGTGATGCAGTATGTGGATGAAATCCCCGACGCGCCCTATAGCGTAACGATTTATCCGGGAGCGGACGCCTCCTTCACAGTTTATGAGGATGGCGGCGACGGCTACGATTACGAGGATGGGGCATATGCGGAATATGATTTGCACTGGAATGAGATGGCCCGCCGCCTTACGGTATCCGTCCGCCGCGGCGGTTTTGAAGGGCTGCGTCCGCAGCGTTTGCTGCGTTTGCGCGTGGCTGGCGGGGAGGAACAGGAGCTGCTGTATACCGGCAGCGAAGCCGTCCTGCAATTTTAAGAAGAACCAGGCAGCCGGACTAAACAGATAAGCAAGCGGAAATTCCGGGTTGGAGTTGGCCGCTTTGGGGAAATGGCTCTGCGGTTAAACCCGCAGGGCCATTTTTACAGGAGAGCGTTCTGAAGGCGGCAGGGCTTTTGCGGCCGGAACTTGCCGGTGCAAAATCGACAAAGTGGGGCTTTTTTCTACTTGAGCACGGTCAAAGAGTATGGTATACTGGAACAAATATGGACAAAGGGGCGAAACGGGCAGGATGAAGACGGAAAATGACCGTCCGCAGGACGCGGACATACTAGCCGGGCGAAATGCCGTGGCGGAGGCTCTGCGGTCAGGCCGGCCGCTCGACTGCGTGTGGGTTGCCCGGGGCGACCGTACGGGAAGTATTCGCCCGCTGCTGGCACGCTGCCGGGAGCAGGGCGTCCTCATAAAAGAGGTGGATCCCCGCAAGCTGGATGCCGCCTGTGGGCCTCATCACCAGGGAATCGCCGCCGTTGCCGCCTGCAAGGCCTATGCCACGGTGGACGATTTGTTTGCCGCCGCAAAGGCCAAGGGCGAGCCACCTTTTCTGGTGGTATGCGATGAATTAAACGATCCCCACAATCTCGGGGCGATCGTCCGCACCGCCGAGGCGGCGGGCGCCCACGGCGTCATCATCCCCAAGCACCGGTCGGCAGGCCTGACCTCGACGGTTTACAAGGCGTCGGCCGGCGCGGTGGAATATTTGCCCGTTGCGCGGGTGAGCAACATTACGGATACGCTCAAGGCCCTGAAAAAACGGGGCGTCTGGGTATACGGACTGGATATGGACGGAGAGCCCTGGTGCCAAACCGACCTCACCGGTGCGCTGGCGATCGTCGTGGGCTCGGAGGGCAGCGGCATGGGCCGCCTGGTGCGGGAACAGTGTGACGGCGTGCTGTCGCTGCCGATGAAGGGGCAGATAAATTCCCTGAACGCATCGGTAGCCTGTGGGATCGCTTTGTATGAGGCGGCCCGCCAGAGGGACGGCGTCGCGGCCCGGTAACTCTTTCAGATAACAAGGAAGGCGACAGGTATGGACTATAAAGACGAAAAGCGGCCGCTGGAAAATCCGCCGGCTGCCCGCAAAAAGCCGGCCCGTTCCAGCCGCCGCTGGAAACGCCGCCCGGTCGAATCCTATACGGAGGGCGATTTTTTTGTGCTGCCGCCCGACATGACGGACGACGAGGCGATTCTGCACACGGCCGCGGCGGCGGAAGAACCGGTACAGGAGGTGGAACCGCCCGCCGACAATGTGGTGTCGCTGGAGGAACTGGCCGCCCGCCGCCAGGCGGAGATCGCAGAGGAAATGGGGCACACCAAAGTGGTGGGGGACACGGATGAACCGCCGGCCGGTGAAAGTACCGGCGACACCCGGGTGTGTAAGCCGGCTCATAAGAAACCATAACTTCCATAGTTTTGCCCTTGCGGTAA
>OGYY01002277.1_pt1 | contig 14460 bp, 16 predicted proteins | sample 1576671 | NCBI WGS metagenome assembly OGYY01 (sample SAMEA3541593, study PRJEB24748) | human gut metagenome | biome: human gut; feature: human-associated habitat; material: faeces | place: China | collected 2012 | reverse complement strand
AGACGGGGCATCGCATCTTTGTGAGGACGGTAAACTTGGGGCAACCTTGGAGGAATGTCTTTACGGCTGTGCGTCGAACAGTAAAAGCGCATGCCGCCCGGATAGATTTTTACCCGTTCAAACCCGTGGCCCATCAGGATACGAGCGGCGTTGTGGGCGCGCACGCCGATGGCACAGAACACGACGATTTCTTTGCTGCGGTCCAGTTCATTCAGCCGGCTGCGGAGTTGTCCCAGCGGCAGGGGAATTGCCCCCGGCAGGGTGAAGGCCTGCCGCTCCCCATCCTCCCGCACATCGAGTAGCTGGGTATCGGCCGGATCGTGAGTTTCCACAATATCCCAGGGAGCAAACGCCGTTCTGCCTGCCAGTACGTTTTCCGCTACGAATCCAGCCATGTTGACCGGGTCCTTCGCGGAGGAAAAGGGAGGCGCATAGGCCATTTCCAAGGTTTTCAGCGCCTCTGTCCCCGCCCCCAGGCGCATAGCGACTGACAGGGTATCAATGCGTTTGTCCACGCCCTCTCTGCCGATGATTTGGGCGCCGTACAGGCGCGTTCCATCAACAGAGAACAGCAGCTTGAGAGTAAGCGGTGTGGCGCCGGGGTAATACCCCGCGTGTGAATTCTGTGTGATAATCAGGCTTTCATAATCGGCGCCTTTACAAAGGCCCTGTGCCTGCAGGGCCTTTTCATTCAGGCCGGTCGATGCCGCGGACAGGGAAAACACCTGTACGATGGAGGTCCCCTGCGTACCTGCATACCGCTCGTCGGCCCCCATAATGTTGTTGGCGGCTATCCGTCCCTGCTTATTGGCGGGGCCGGCCAGAGGGATCATGGCGGGCCGCCCGGCGATAAGGTCGTTTACCTCAATCATATCGCCCACGGCATAAATGGAGGGATCGTTTGTGCGCAGCCGGTCGTTCACCACGACGCCGCCGCGGTCTCCCACCGTCAGCCCGGCATCCCGGGCCAACTGCGTATTGGGTCGGACACCGATGGCCAGGATTACCAGCTGCGCAGATAGGCGGCAGCCGCCGGCAAGTACGGCTGTCACGCCGTCATCGTCGGGTTCAAAGGCGGTTACACCGTCGCCCAAGTGCAAATCGACCCCGCTTTTTTTCAGTTCTTCTTCCAGCAAAAGGGCCATTTCCCGGTCCAGCGGCGGAAGCACCTGGTCTGCCATGTCCACAAGAGATACCGTCATCCCCGCATGCATCAGGTTTTCCGCCGTTTCCAAACCGATGAACCCGCCGCCTACTACGACGGCGTGGCCGCCGGGACGGGCCAAATTACGAATCCGGTCCGCGTCCGGTACGGTCCACAAGGTCGTGACGGCTTCGCTGTCCGCACCAGGGATTGCCGGGCGCAGAGGAGCGGAACCGGTGGATAAAATCAGGTTGTCGTAGGTTTCCGTATACGGTTCGCCGTTATCCGGACGTATGGTAAGGGTTTTCTTCTGTCGATCAATAGCGATGACCTCCTGATTCACCCGGACATCGACGTTGTATTTCCGGCGCATGGCCTCGGGAGATTGCAGCAGCAGCGCTTCCCTTTTGGAAATGACACCGCCTACATGGTAAGGCAGTCCGCAGTTCGCATACGATATATAAGGTCCTCTTTCAAACAGGATGATATCCAGGGATTCATCCAGCCGGCGCAGCCGTGCCGCGGCGGTAGCCCCGCCCGCCACGCCGCCTACAATACAGACTTTCATCAAATCGCTCCTTTACAATTGGTCTTGCTATATAGTCTATTCCCTAAAAACGTAAATTACCGTGATTAAGTTACGAATTATAAAAAACGGACGTACAAATCGTACGTCCGTTCGGGATTATGGAAACTAACGGTCTTTGGATGGCGGACTTGTCAGGCTCAGCAAATAGCGGCGCGCTTCCTCCGACGACCGGAAAGATACGGGCTGCCCGCCAATGTACTGCACCGCTTCGGCCCATTCCGTAATACTGTAATTGTCTGCGGGGCACCGGGCTGCGGCCAGCTGTACCTGCGGCAGTTTGCCGGCTTGGTGCAGATCAGATAAATACATACATCCTGAGGCGGCTGCTAGCTGATTCAGAAGATCCTCCGGCCTTTCCCTGCTTTCTCGTCCCATTGCCGACCCCTCCTTCATGCGGTTTGCCATAGTATACCCCTGTCCGCGGGCCGTTTATTCTCATGCGCGTGGGTACAAAATCAGACTTTTCCAACCAGTGTAAAACTATACATATTTTACCCGTTCAGCCTACGATATCGGCATTTTTTGACACATAATACAGTATAGCACGCCTGGCGAAATTTGTCTACCTTTTTATCCGGTTATGGCGCTGGAAACGGGCATTGTCGTTTTAACCAGCTTAACTGGCCGTTCGGGGAGACGGCTGCTGTGAGGCCCATTTAAAAAAGGTCTGGTGCGTAACCTGAAGCCGCCGGGCGGCTTCACGCCCGCTGATCTGTCCTCGTGCCCAATCCTCATATATTTGCGGAAACTGTTCCGGAATCTTTTTTTGAGGCCGCCCGAACGCAACGCCGCGTTCCCTGGCGGCGGCGATGCCCTCCGCCTGCCGCTGGCGTATGCTTTCCCGCTCTTTCTGGGCGACATAGGACAGCAGCTGCAGCACAATATCGGCAATCAGTGTGCCGGTCAGGTCCCGGCTGCGGCGGGTATCCAGCAGAGGCATGTCCAGCACAACCATATCGACGCATTTCTTTTTGGTCAGCAGCCGCCATTGCTCCAGGATTTCGTCATAATTACGTCCCAACCGGTCGATGGAATGGACGGCCAACACGTCGCCCGGCCTCAGCAGCCGGAGCAGGCGTTTATACTCGGGACGGTTAAAATCCTTGCCGCTTTGTTTATCCATATAAATGCGTTCCGGCGGAATGCCGAATCCGGTAAGGGAAATTATCTGGCGGGCTTCATTCTGCTCCCGGGTGGATACCCGCGCATATCCGTACACGTGTTCCATAGTTTTCTCACTCCTTTAAGCGGTAGTATACCCGTCCGGCTGTCAATCATGGCATGGAGAGAAGGGCGGCGCTTTATTTTCGCTCCTGCTGGATAAAAAAACAAGCCCGTATCCTTAGGATACGGGCTTGTTTAATAGCGAATTACGCCACATAGGACGATAAAAAGGAACGGACGGTACGCCAATACAGGTCGCTGTCTGTCTCACGCGCTTTGGCATGGCCGGCGCCTTTAACAACCAACAGCTGTTTTTCGCCAGCCGCCGCTTCATGCAGGGGATAGACCATATCGGTCGGAACGAAATCGTCCTGGTCCCCATGGATAAACAACATGGGCGTGCGGCTTTTTTTTACCTGCTCCAGCGCCGACGCTTCTTTCCAGTCGTAACCGGCTTTGAATGAAGACATCATACTGGATACGTTCATAAGGGGGAAATCGGGCAGGCCGAACCGCACCTTCATTTCGGAGGAGAAGATATCCCACACCGACGTATAGCCGCAATCCTCCACAATAGCCTTTACATTATCCGGCAGGGTTTCCCCCGATGTCATCATCACCGTGGCGGCGCCCATGGAAACGCCGTGTAGCACAATCTGCGCCTGCGCGTCTTCCTTCAGGATGGTGTCGATCCACAGCAGGATATCTTTGCGGTCGAGCCAGCCCATGCCTATGTAGTCGCCCTCACTGGTTCCATGCGCCCGCAGATCCGGGGTCAGCACCTGAAATCCCTGTTCATTGTACCACTGTGCGTAGGGCTCCATGGCTCCCATATCGCTGTGGTAGCCGTGAACCGCGATCACCCATTTATGACTGCCGTTTTTTTGAAACCAACGGGCTTTCAGCTTCAGCCCGTCATCCGACGTGATGGTAAGCGTTTTCACCTGCGAAGCCGTGGCCCAGGAGGGCAGCTTCGTATCGTCCGTCGGTTTTTGATCGCCCGTATCCGTGGGGGTGGATTCATTGCCGAGCGCCGCGTCCCGGTCGCCGCCTTCGCCATCCGCCGCCAGCGCGTAATTCACGAAATAGTTGCCGGCAAAGCCCAGCCCGCCTCCCACCAGCAGAACAACGACGCAGAGCACGGATATCAGGATCTTCGTGCGTTTTTTCATATACGGTCATATCCTTCCCTGAAAATATTTGCCTGACCGTTATCATACCAAACTGGGCAAGAAAACACAACCGCATTTTTACCACCCGTCCAAGCCGGATTTTTGCAGGGCGTGGACGATCTTGTCCGGCAGGGAACCATAGGTTTCACCGAGAGCGGCCAGCTGCGTTTTGGCTGCCGCGCGGTGGGTGCAGCCGTCCGCCGGGCAGCGGGAGGGAATCACCGGCAGGGACAGCCGCCGCACCGCCGAGGCGATTGCTGCCTCTTTAATGAACAAAAATGGGCGTATCAGGGTGATGTCACGCCGGTCGAGATAGCTTTTGGGCGAAAAGCAGCCGAGCGTCCCCCCAGACGTCAGGTTCATCCAAAAGGTTTCGGCGGCGTCGTCCTGGTGATGGCCCAGCGCCACCACGCGGCACCCGGCTTCGGCTGCCGTGCGGTGCAGCAGGCCCCGGCGCATACGGGCGCATAGGCTGCAGGGATTGCTTTCCCGGCGCTGATGAAAGACGACGTCCCAAAGCTGGGTGCGTTTGATGATGTACGGGATATCCCACTGGGCGCACAGCGCGCTGATGGCGCTGTAGTCCCCCTCCTGCCCCTCAAAACAGGGGTCCAGCGTCACGGCGGTCAGGGTGAAAGGAACAGGATAAAACTGGCGTAGGCGCGCCATAGCGGCCAGCAGCGCCACACTGTCCTTGCCGCCGGATACCCCCACCGCAATGGAATCGCCGGGCGCAATCATATCGTACTGCTGTATGGCGGCGCGCATGGGAGCCAGCAGGGAAGTCATGGGATCAGGCATATGTATCGGTCCTTTCAAATTAAGAATGGGAAATGAGAAAACGAGCATAAACGAGAAAAAAGGAGAGATAACAAGAGAAATTGGAATGTAAATTAAAAAATAGGCTAAAACCGGATTGACAACCTATCGGCGGTATGGTATGATCAAAAACGCGTTAAAAAAGGACGAATCAGGAGGTATTATGATGTCCACTTATATGGCAAAAGCCGGTCAAATCGACCGCAAATGGTATGTCATCGATGCCGCCGGTAAGCCCCTTGGCCGGGTAGCGGCTCAGGCGGCTGTGCTGCTGAGAGGCAAGCATAAGCCCGAGTACACCCCCCATGTGGATTGCGGCGACCATGTCATCATCATCAACTGCGCCCAGGCGGTGCTGACGGGCAACAAGCTGCAGAACAAGGTGTGGTATCGCCACTCCGGCTGGATCGGCGGCCTGAAAGAAGTCAAGTATAAAACGCTGATGGCTCAGCGTCCCGAAAAAGCGATGTCTCTGGCGGTTAACGGCATGATCCCGGACAATACGATCGGTCGTGCTGCGCGTACCCGCCTGCGGGTCTATGCCGGCGCTCAGCATGAGCACGCGGCGCAGAAACCCGAGACATTTGAACTGTAAGGAAGGAGGCTGATTTTAATGGATTACAATACGAGACCTTATTTCTACGGCACCGGCCGTCGTAAAAAATCGGTGGCCCGTGTGCGCCTGTATGCCGGCAGCGGCAGCGTCAAAATCAACGGCCGCGATATCGATGATTATTTCGGCCTGGAGACCCTGAAGCTGATTGTCCGTCAGCCTCTGGCCCTGACCGGAACGGCGGATAAATTCGACATTGAATGCCGCGTAGCCGGCGGCGGTGTAACCGGCCAGGCCGGCGCCATCCGCCATGGCATCGCGCGTGCGCTGCTGCAGTACAACAGCGACGAGCTGCGTCCGCCGCTTAAAAAAGCGGCATATATGAGGCCTGACATCCATGCAAAGATATAGGAACCCGCGACCCGAGAATGAAAGAGCGGAAAAAGTACGGACTCAAAGCGGCCCGCCGCGCTCCCCAGTTCTCCAAACGATAATTGCCTTTACCGTTTTATACAGCGCCTTCGGCATTGCCGGAGGCGCTGTTTATAATCTCAACTCCTACGGTCTGGGACATTTGGAGAACGGTACCGCCTCCTGCAATTATGTTGTTTATAGATTATTTACATTTTTCTGGGTTTTTTCTCTTGACGAAATATCTGGTATCCATTACTATTAAAAACGTATTTTAATAACAGAGGAGATCGTGTCCATGTCCGCGTCTTTTCAGATTATCAGTGACAGTTCCTGCGACCTGACGCCGGAAATCACTGAGGAAAAACAGATTCATGTTGTGCCCTTTTACGTATCCCCCGACGGCGAGAAATATTATAAAGAGGCAGAGGAGATCGGCATACGCAATTTCTACCAGTATCTGGTCGACCATCCGGGCGTCTATCCCAAATCCTCGCTGCCCTCGGTGCAGGATTATATCAACGCCTTTACGCCGTATGTTCAGCAGGACCAGCCCATTATCTGCGTGTGCATTACCACGAAGTTCAGCGGGTCGTATAATTCTGCTGTGAATGCGGCTGAGCTGATAAAGGAAGACTATCCACAGGCGAAGATAGCGGTGATCAACGCGATGGTGAACACCGTGCTGCAGGGCTTATTCGTACTTGAAATCGTGCGGATGCGGGATGCCGGACTGCCTTACGAGCAGGTGGTGCGCCGTGCCAAACTGCTGCGGCCTACCGCCCGAATCTTATTTACCATTGGCAGTATGGATTATCTGCTGAGCGGCGGCCGGGTGGGCAAGCTGGCCGGAAGCGCGGCCACGGCGCTAAAGCTCAAGCCGATGATTGTGCTGAAAGAAGGGGAGATTTTCCCCACTGGAATAACCCGGAACCGGGAAAAATCCAAGGAAAAACTGGTGGCCCAGGTACGCAGCCACTTTGCCAAAGCGGGGGAATCGCCGGACAGTTATTCGCTGTGTATTGGTTACGGCTATGACCGCGAGGAAGCGGAGCGTTTCAGGGATGTGCTGCTCACAGACATGAAAAGCTACAGCGGTGTGACGGATATTCCCCTGTTCCAGATCGGAGCCACCATTGCGGTGCATACGGGGCCCCATCCGCTTGGGGTGGGCCTGATAAAACGGTACGACGCCTAAAGGCGCCGCACCGTTTTTTTACACCTGTGGATAGGTGACAATAACGGCCAGCATTTCAAAGGGGACGTTCCCGTCGTTGTGTACAGAATGCCCTTCGCCGCCGCGGGTTACGGTGGCATCCCCGGCCCGTATCCGCACGATTGTGCCGTTATCGTTAAATTCCGCTTCCCCGGCCAGGACGTAGAAGAATTCTTCCTCCTGCTCATGGATATGATAGCCGATGGAAGCGCCTGCCGGCAGAGTGATGCGGGAGATCAGCCGGGTGTTGGAGCGGTATTCGTCGGGAGAAAACACTGAGGTTAGCTGGACGGTACCCTCGCCGTCCCGCATACGCGGCCGGAATTCGTCCGGCATGGTTGTGGACTGCTTGACCATGTACATCATCCATCCTTTCACAGACAGCGTATCGTTTACGGTAAAAATGACTATATTTATTATAAACGGCGCGGCACTCTGACGCAAGGGGTAAGCACGCAAAAGGCCCGATTCCACCGCTATTAATGGTGGAACCGGGCCTTATTCATAATGTTTCTATGTGCGTACGGATTCTTTATAGGTGCAACCGCTTTTTCATCTGTGCTTTGAAGCGCTCCCGGCGTCCCAGTATTAGCAGAAGAAGGGTGAGGATAACACAGGGAATGGCGACGATCAGGGACCAGGATAAATGGACCGGCTGGCCCAGATAGCGATTGACACAGATTTCTATACCAAACAGCAGGATTAGGGTCGACGCCACACCCAGGGCGGCCTGCCGGAACTTACCGTGAACGACATAGGATATGAGAAGATAGTCAACCAGCACGATTATGGCCAGCAGCAGGACCATGGGCAAAGCCATTTCCCGAAACCAGCTGCCGCCGGATACAAAACGTTCCACCAGCCAAAGATACATCAGCAGCGCCCCAGTATCCAGTACCGCTCCCAGGAGGATTTTGTGCCGGCGCAAAAGCAGCATTGGGACAATAAAAATCCACAGCGCCGCCATGGCGCCGGCCACCAATACCGACCAACCAACCCCTCCGGTATAGGCCAGATCGCAGGCCAGACACACGGCGGCGGGAAGCGACAGCAGCAGGGTGATGACCGCGGAAAGAAACTTCCGGTTGTCCGGCGGCATCAACAAATCCAATGCCGGGGGAAAGGGTTTGGGCGTCCGGGGATCATAGGGATGCGCCGGATTGATGACTTCCACGCCGCAAAGCGGACAGGCCCGCTCGGAATCGGCCAGTTCCACCCCGCAGTTTACACAATAAGACATGAGTCCTGCTCCTTTCCGGTCAGTTTTGGTTGCTTTCCACGGTCACATGAACGCCTCTTTGCGTAAGTTCGGTAAACAACAGGCGTTCCACGTCTGTTTCCTCCACCACGCTGACAACGGTTAAATACAATTGCCCATGAAAGCTGACGGCTGTTGTGCCGTGCGTATTGTAGCGCGGCGGGCCCATATAAAAATCAAACCGTTCTACAAAGGAATCCATTTCCGGGGGGACGGTCATAACACCCAGGTTGGAGAATCCCACGCTATACCGGCTTTCGCCGTATAGGCGGTAAGCCAGCCCCATCACCATATTTTTTAAAAATAGGGGCACGGCCCGCATGGCCGGGTTCTGTTCGTTGCCCACGTTGGCGGACAGTACCGCATTCAGGTATTTTTCGTTCAGCCGCAGCCGCATGAAATGATGAATGTGCTGAACGATCTCCTCAAATGTGTATTCCCCATACCGCGGGTCCACGCCGGGATTCACAAACAACGCGAAATTACGGACCGTTTCGGACGGATAGAAACTACGCATATTGATGGGAATGCTGATTTTTACCGGATATTGCCGCCGGTTTTCTTCCTGCTGCTGGCGTCGATAAAACGCATAGCAGAGCGCGCCGGCAAGATATTCGTTAATGGTGACACCCAGGGCCTTGGCTCGTTCGTGTACCTGCTCCACCGGCATGCGGCCGGTGACGATACGTACACGGGGTATGGGCAGGCGGGTCATATCCGGATGATAGGCGCGGGCTTCGCGTCGGCTTTCCACATGCCGAAAAGCCGCGTATTTGGCATGGCTGTCCTCCATCTCCTCCGGCCGGGGCGGTTGCGAGCAGTCCAAAATGCCGTCGGTTGCGGGAATGGAGTGACCCAGAAGCTGCAGGTACCGGGCGGCCAGCGTTTTTAAAAAGACCATGGCGCCGGTACCGTCGGAGATGGAATGAAACAGCTCCAGGGCAATCCGGCAGCGGTAATACCTCACCCGGAAACAGTAGCCGCCGTTCTCCCGCTTGTCAATTTTTTTACAGGGATTGTTGACATCCGGCTCCACGTGGGGCGGCTGGGCGTTCGTATCGAGATAATACCAGAAAACCCCTTTATGCAGGGACAGGCGGAAGGCCGGGATACGGGCCACCGTATCCTCGAGGGCATTTTGCAATATGGCGGGGTCGATGGGTTCGGTCAGGGTAATGCTGACACGGAACACCGCCGCCCATCGCCGGGACATTACCGCCGGATAAATTTTGGCCGAATTATCCAAGGTGTACCAGGCGTTTAACGACTTTTCTTGCATAAGGCATGGCTCCGGTTTCAATAAAATTACAAGGGAGTATCGAACAGGCTGGTTTGAATGGCTTTCAGGGATACGCCCTGTTTTTCGGTTATTTGTTCGTCGCCGCGCGGCCATCCGGTCAGCAGGGGCGAGCGGGGATCGTGCTGGGCGTACCGGCGCTGCGCTGAGGAACGGCTGCGGGTAGCATAGCAATAGAGACAGCCATTAAGGCATGTTCCGTAGGCGCCGATATCCACGCTTTCCACACACCCGCAAGCCGGGCGCTGGCCGGAATCCTTGCGCGCGTGCAGGGAACAGCCAACCAGCCGTTCTATGCGGTCTCGGTCGATACAGGACGCCCTGGATACGCCGCAGTTTGTCAGATCCAGCGTTTCACAGCAGGCGGATACCCGCAGGCCGCGAGAGGCGGCGATGCCCGACAGGGCTTTGGCCATGGCCCGCATTTGGGCGCCGCTTATAGGAGAAATCCGGTTCCGGTTATGCGCGTAAGCGTCCACAAAGCTGATTATGCATTGGTCGGTATAGGGATGAAGCGCTTCACAAAGTCTGCCGAAATGCTCGATGTGATAGGAGGCCGGACTGACGTCGTCGAGGATAATGGGATCGTACCGCCATACCATCCGCTCTTTGCCAATGGTAAGCGATAGCCGGCGGAAAGTCTCGATCCGCTGTTTTACGGCTGGTAAATGGGTTTCCCACTTTTTGCCGTAGGGCGTTAAGGTGAACTGGAAATAAAACGGGTAGCCAAGATCGGATATCTCTGACAGCCGATTTTCCATGGGGGCCGGGTTTTTAGTCCAAAATACGATGGCGTCCACCGTATCGGGGGAGAGCAACAGCCGTGTCAGGCGGTGTGCGTGATAAGGCTGCTCAACCAGGACAAACCCCTCCCGCAGCCGGTTTATGAACCAGGAAGAGTAACAGGAGGGGATATCGGTGCGGCGGCTGGCGCTGATAATCATGACTGGCCCTCCTGCGTGTCGGCGGAGGCGCCCTCCGCCTCAATAAAACGCGGCTGGCGGCAACCGTCCCGTTCAACAATGTCCAGGAACATGTCTAAAGGGCGCACCCAGATGCCGTGGTCACCGTACAACTGCTGGTATACCACCATTTTTTCCAGTGTTTCACTGTGGCGCGCCACTTCGAGTACGCGGTATTCTTTTCCCTTAAAGTGCCGGTAAACGGTTCCCGGCCGCACGGTGCGCTTTTTGAGGCCGTTTACTTCCAAGGCGGTATCCACAAAGCGGGCAATTTTCTGAATGGCGGTGTGTGCTTCCGGGATATCAAACGAGTGCCACACATGCCACATGCCGTCAAACACGTCGATATCCACTTCGACGTTCTGCGCTTCCATTTTTTGGGCCAGGCCCAGGGAGTCATCCAGCAGAATTTCGTTGGTCCCCACTTGAATCAGGGTAGGGGGAAATCCGGTAAAATCCCCGAAAAGCGGGGATATATAGGGATGGCGCAAATCCTCTTTCCCGGCATAGAGCGGCGCGGTGTTGCGCAGCTCCTCGCTGGACAGGATGGGGTCGCTGTCATCCTTTTCAAAGTGGGAATCGCTGGTCTCGGTGAGGTCGGCCCAGGGGGACAGAACCACGAGGGCGGCGGGCCGTCCGCGGCCCAGTTCCCGCAGCTTCATGGTGAGCGCCAGTGTCAGTCCACCGCCGGCCGAATCGCCGCAGAAGGCCAGGCGCTCCGGGGGATATCCCTGCTCCGCCAGGTAATCAACCGCCGCGCATGCGTCCTCAAGGGCGGCGGGAAAGGGATGCTCCGGGGCCAGGCGGTAATCGTAGGCGAACACCGGCAGGGAGCACTGCTCCGCCAGACGGGCGATGATGGCCTCATGGGTCGAAGGGGAACCGGACACATACGATCCCCCGTGGGAATAGAGGATGGCTTTCCCCTCCTCGGGATGTTCCGGAATGGCCCATATACCCGCCAAGGGGGCGTCTTTGACCTTTTCCAGCCGGACGGATTTGGGCTTGGGGTGAATATACCGCAGCAGATCCATCCCTTTGCGCTGCCCGGGAATGTTGATGCCGGTCAGGAGCGGCTTTACGCTTCTGATGGTGCCGCTGAGCAGCTTGCTTTTGAAACTGGGCATACGGACTCCTTTCCAATAAGGCGTGGACGGCGCCTTTTGCCGGGCGGATACCCCGCCTTATTAAGATATACTTTCAGCATACCGTACTTTGCCTGTAAAAGCAAGAATAAATCGGAGAAGAATCCCCGGTGAAGGGGCACGCAAAAATCCTTTTATTTTACATGCCGCCATGGTATACTATTTTACTGGAACGGACAAACATGGATGATGTGGAAAGGAAGACCGGACGGGTATGAGCAAACAAAAAATGGGCGCGGTGGCCCTGCTGATGGCCGGTATCGTACTGGCGGCATCGGTCATAACGGCCTTTACCGGCGTATCCCATAAGCGCAAGGAGGACGAATGGACAATCGTTACCTCTTTCTATCCTGTCTATATCGCGGCGCTCAATCTGGCCGATGGTGTTGAGGGCGTGGCCCTTCAGACGCTGGCCGGTCCCCAGACGGGCTGCCTGCACGATTATCAGCTCTCCCCTGACAACCAGATGGCCCTGGAATCGGCCGACGTCGTGGTGCTTAGCGGCGCGGGCGCGGAGTCCTTTCTGGACGGGGCGCTGGAGGGGCTTGACGATGTGCCGGTAGTGGACCTGTCTCAGGGAATCGATTTACTGAAAAGCGACCATGCCCATGAGCATGAGAACGGGGAAATCCACGCGCTGTATAATGAGCATATCTGGACCAGTCCCACACGATATGCCCGCCAAATCCAAAATTTGAGCGATGCCCTCATTCGGCTCGATCCGGAGCATGCGGCGGCATACCGGGCCAATACGCAGCGGTATTTGCGGCAGATTGAGGGAATAGAACAGCAGGTGGAAGAAACCGCCGCCAGCCTGACACCGACCGACACCATCCTGTTTCATGAATCGCTGGCGTATCTGGCGCAGGATCTGGGGGTGACCGTGCTGGCGGACATCCCCATTGGGGAAGACGAACCGGTATCGGCCTCCACCCTGGTGCAGGCCGAGCAGGCCATTCGGCCCGACCATCGCCTGTGGCTGCTCTACGATTCGCAGTATCCATCCGATGACTACGATTATCTTGGCAAGCGGGCAAAACAAAGCCAAAAGCTGACACTGGACATGGCTGTGCGCGGACCACTGGAAAAAGACGCCTGGCTGAATGCCATGACGGCCAATCTGGAACAGATCCGGGCAGCGGAGGGGGAAGGACAATGACGGCGGCATGTGGGCTGCACTGCCTGAAAATCAATCATATTACCGTGCGGGCGGGCGATACCCTGCTGCTGGAAGATGTCAACCTGCACGCGCACTGCGGGGAACTGACGGCCATCATCGGACGCAATGGCGCGGGGAAATCCACCCTGCTGAAAGCCATACTCGGGGATATGCCCCATACTGGGGACATTCAGTTCAGCGGCCATGACGGCCAGCCGGCCCCGACCCGGCCGCGTATCGGCTATGTGCCGCAGTCGCTCAATCTCGACGTGGGCTCGCCGGCGACCGTGTACGATATGGCCGTTATTTTCACCTCGCAGCGGCCGGCGTTCCTGCCCCGCAGCCGCCGGCAGTATAAGAAGATATATCAGCATTTTTCCCGCTTTTCGGCACAATCTCTGCTGGACAAGCCCGCCGGTCGGTTATCCGGCGGAGAGCTCCAGCGGGTGCTGCTGGCCATTGCAACCTATTCCGCGCCCGATTTGCTAATCTTGGACGAACCGGTATCGGGCGTGGACAATGCCGGCCTGCAACTATTTTACCGGCTGATCGAGCAGCTTAAGGAAACCGATGATATGGTGATGCTGCTGGTGTCGCACGATCTCGACTATGTGCGCCGGCATGCTGACCGCGTGGTATTGCTGGATCGGACGGTGCAGGAAGCGGGTACGCCCGCGCAGGTCTTTGAAACGCCCGCTTTTCGGGCGGCATTCCGTACCAGGGGGGAGGCGCTGTGATGCAGGAGCTGTTTGGCTGGTGGGACTATGCGTTCATGCGTAACGCCCTGCTGGCGGTTGTGTTGATTATGCCGCTGTTTTCCCTTCTCGGAACGCTGGTGGTCAACAACGGCATGGCCTTTTTTTCCGACGCGTTGGGTCACTCGGCGCTGACCGGCGTGGGTATTGGGTTGCTGCTGGGCGTGAGCAATACATCGCTTGTTATGGTGGTGTTCGCCGTCATTTTTGCCCTGCTGATGAACCGTATCCGGCATTCCCGCCTCTCCTCCGCGGACACGGTGATCGGAGTGTTTTCCTCGTGCGGTATCGCGCTGGGCCTTGTGCTGCTCTCACGGGGAGGAGAATTCAGCCGGTATCAGTCGCTGCTGATCGGCGATATCCTCAGCATCTCGCAGACAGAGCTGATCACACTGGGCGTGACGCTGGCGATCACGGTTTTGCTGTGGCTGACCCAGTATAACCGCCTGCATGCGGTCAGCATCAGCCCTACTCTGGCGCGCAGCCAGGGGGTTCCGGCCACGCTGATGGATAATATTTTTGTGGTGCTGGTCGCGGTGGTGGTGATGCTTTCCATCCAATGGGTGGGACTGCTCATCATCAATGCCATGCTGATTCTGCCGGCTGCCGCGGCGCGCAACGTAGCCGGCAGTGTGCGGAGCTATCACGCCCTTTCCCTGGTTTTTGGCCTGTTTTCCGGTATCGTGGGGCTGCTGCTATCCTACTTTAACGCGGTTGCCACCGGGCCTATGATCGTGCTGATCGCCGCTGTGCTTTTTTTTGGGACATTCCTTATCCAGAAAAAAATGGATGGCTGAATAAAGGAAAAAAGCCGGC
>OGYY01002276.1_pt1 | contig 14463 bp, 13 predicted proteins | sample 1576671 | NCBI WGS metagenome assembly OGYY01 (sample SAMEA3541593, study PRJEB24748) | human gut metagenome | biome: human gut; feature: human-associated habitat; material: faeces | place: China | collected 2012 | reverse complement strand
AAAATATAAAAAAATCAAATGAATATATTGACAAATTAGACGCCGAATGTTATTATATAACCATCAAAGAGAGAAAGAAATCTCCCAAAGATATTTAACTAAGAAGGCAAAAGTAACAGATGCCTGATTAGATTAAAAATACAAGTTCAACAGGAGGTCAGTCCCATGGACAGTATAGTTTCAGATTTTTATCAATATGTCAGTGGTATGATGAGTGAAGGTTCCTGTGAAGAAAGAGACCTTTGCCAAGCGTAAAAGTCCAGTAGAAAGAAAAGAAGATCAAAGATCGGAGAGTACGGAAACTGGAAGCAAAGAGAAAAAGATGAATCACTCATAGATGTATTGAATAAAAATACCGCATATAACATAGAATGAAAAATGTGTAAAGAAACATTGAAAGGACATGTTATAATCTCAGATTTGTTATAAAAGCAGGAATGACTTGACAGAAGATTTAATACATAAAGTATTGAATGGATATGAAAATCATTCAAGTGATAAAATAACAGACGACAAAGGTCTTACAGGAACGTAGAATCGCGAATAATCTCCGATACAAAATTATAATAATAATACAATTAAATAACATTAAAAATGCACTTTCAAAAGGAATTGAAGGTGCATTTTTTTGACATTACAGACCTCATATGGTAGAATAATGAAAGAGTATCGGCTAGTGCCTAATGGACACATTCAGACCAAAACTAATATTTCAATGACAATGAGGTGAGTACAGTGGATAAGTATGAATATAAGTTAAAGACAGAAGAGATGCTGGAACTTATGGAAGATGGAGAATACAGAAAAGCAGCGGCAGCAGCAGATCTGATTGACTGGAAGCGTGTCCGTAACGCAGGGATGCTGATGAATGTCAGTGATATTTATGAAAAAACAAAAGAGTATCAGAAGAGCTATGATGTGATGAATCTTGCATATCGCCGTTCTGAAGGAAGCCGCAAGGTGATCTATAAGTTATGTTCTCTTGCAATTAAGACAAAGAATATAGATGAAGCAATCGACTATTATGACGAATTTATCCAGATTGCACCGAAAGATCCGAACAGGCATATCCTTAGATATCAGATCTTAAGAGCGCAGAGAGCGCCGATCGAACAGCAGATTGAGGCTCTGGAGGAATTTAAGAAGGCAGAATATATTGAAGAGTGGGCTTATGAACTGGCGAAGCTTTATCGCGAAGCAGGGATGATGACAGAATGTCTGGAAGAGTGTGATGATCTGATCCTCTGGTTCAGCGAGGGTAAGTATGTTTATAAGGCAATGGAACTGAAGATGCAGTATAAGCCATTGTCACCATCGCAGCAGCAGAAATATGATCACAGATACGAGAAGCTTTCTTCAGAGACAGAAGAAATACCGGATCTGACTTCCTATTTAGGAGAAGGCGAGGAAAAAGATTCTGTATCAGAAGGAGCTGAAGCACTTGGAGATACAAGATCAATCGGGCTGACGGAGCAGCCGGTGATGGAGAACGATAGTACTTCCGATGTGATTGACACGGATGCGGTTACTTTGGAAGCGGCAGAAGAGCCGGATGCCGAAGTAGAAAATCCGGAAGAAACAGGAGCAGAAACAGCAGAAGTTATAGAATCTTCCGAGGATGAGTCAGAAGTTCAGCCGGCAACGGTAGAGACAAGTGGAGATAAGAGAACACTTAGCAAAGATACTGCTTCCATACCGATTGTCAGTAAGAATCCGGTGAAACCAGTCAAGAAGAAACTTGGAGATACGATGCGGTTAGATGAAGCTCTGCAGCAATTGCTCAATCCGAAACCGGAAGTTCAGGCAGAACCGGGAGAAGAAGTCGAACCGGATATGACAGATCTGGAAGAGGATATTGCAGCAATTGAGGATGTAGAAGATCTTGAGATCGTGAATCAACTGACAGAAGAGAAGAAAGCTGAGGAAGCCAGTAAAGAACGAGTAGTTCCATCAGGGATGAAAGAACTGATACCGGAACCGGAGACAGAAGAAGGACTTATAGAACAGGCAGTGGAGGAGACTTCAGAAGATGTTCCAGAAGATGCAGTTACTATAGAAGCAGGAGAAGCAGAACCAGAAGAAGTTCTTGAAGTAGAAGAGGCAGAACCGGAAGAGGAAGAAATCCTTGAAGTAGAAGAAGCAGAACCGGAAGAGGAAGAAATCCTTGAAGCAGGAGAAGCAGAACCGGAAGAGGAAGAAATCCTTGAAGCAGGGGAAGCAGAACCGGAAGAGGAAGAAATCTTTGAAGTAGAAGAAGCAGAACCGGAAGAGGAAGAAATTCTTGAAATAGATGCAGCTGAGTCAGAAGATCTGACAGATGAATCAGAAGATTTGTCTGAGGTGGAGGAACTGATCTCAGAAACTGAAGTTGTCAATGATGAAGATGATTCAGAAGGAGCAGCAGTAAGAGAGATTATGGACAATAAAAATAATGAAGAACCAATTTTATCACCAGAGATACAGAAACTGATTGATGAGATTGAAGGTGTTATTCCGGAAGAGGAAGAAGTAGATGCAACAGTAAGTTCAGAAGAAGTTCTTGAGGTAGAAGACGAACCACATGAAAATATGGGAGAGCTTGCGGATGATCTCAGACTCGGTGAGGATGAGTACGAAGATTATGATGCGTATGACTGGGATGATGCAGAAGAGTTTGACGAAGACGATATTTTAGATGATTATGAAGAGTCTGATGACGATTTGTTGGATGATTATGAAGACGCTGATGATGATCTGTTCGGTGAGGAAGACGGATATGATGATCTGGATGCCTATGGTTATGAAGAAGACGATGAGGATGATGAAGTAATTAATCCAAGAGATCTTTTCACAGCAGAAGATAAGATTTCAGATGATGATCTTCTTGGTCTGAATTCTTATGAAGAAGTGCCAAATTTTGAAGATGAATTCAGCGTGAATCCAGCGCATAGTGAGGAACCGGATGACAGAGAGATTCCGGATGAAGATGACGGAATTGATATCATGTCTGCGACGACACCATTGAGCCGTAAAGAGACTGCAAAATTGATCGCAACAGGTAAGACATCACCATTACCGTTAGATGAGATTGCAGATGCAATGTCTGATACAGGATTTATTGTACATGGTCGTTATGATCTTGAAACACAGAGTGGAATCGGTACAAGAGCAGGACTTACAGAGGAACAGAAAAAACTCTTCTCTTATTTTGTACCTGTGCGTGGTATGAGTGAGCAGCTGGTAGATGTACTTGAGCAGGATAAGAACTGTACAAACCGCAAAGGAACTTCCAGAACAGGAAACCTTCTGATTATTGGAAATAAAGGAAATGGAAAGACAGTCCTTGCTGTTGATGTTGTAAAGGCAATTCAGAAGCAGCGTGACATCCGTCAGGGCAAGGTTGCGATTGTAACAGGAGAGTCACTGAATAAGAAGAGAATCGGAGACATTTTCCGTAAACTGTACGGCGGTGCACTGATCATTGAAAAAGCCGGACAGATGAACGAAAAAACACTCGCCAAGCTGAACAAAGCAATGGAGCAGGATACAGGAGAACTTTTAGTAGTTCTTGAAGAGCAGAGAAAACCACTGGACAGACTTCTTTCTTCCAACAGAGAATTCAGAAGAAAATTTACTTCCAGACTTGAAGTGCCGATCTTTATTAATGATGAGCTTGTAACATTTGGACAGACTTATGCTCAGGAGAATGGTTACAGAATCGATGAGATGGGAATTCTTGCACTGTACAGTAAGATTGATTCTTTACAGAGAGAAGATCATGCAGTAACAGTAGCAGAAGTGAAAGAAGTGATGGATGATGCGATCGCTCATTCACAGAAAGCTTCCGCAAAGAAGCTTGTGAAGAGAGTATTTGGAAAGAATACAGATTCTTCCGACAGAATTCTGCTTTCAGAGAAAGATTTCAACATTTAATGACATATATTTGTTAAGAATTAATAGACAGTCAGTAAAACGACTGTCTATTTTTGTGCAATAATACATTTTCTCTTTCTTTTTTATACAGTATCAAGTATAATAAAACTATAGTGTTCAAGGGGAGAATGAAACTTTGTTACCAATTGAAAGATTCGGTAATGTGCCTTGATCTATAAGAAATTGTATGGTTTTTAAATCATTACAATCAGGAATATATTTGAGCAGTGAGGTGGCTTTATGGTTAAGAAAAACAGCACGAAGACGAAAGTGCAGCCTTATGAGATCGGAGAACTTGACCATTATCTTTTTGGGCAGGGAAATCATTATGAGATTTATAAAAAGATGGGTGCCCATGAGGTGACAAAGAACGGAAAAAGAGGAGTATATTTTGCGGTATGGGCTCCTCATGCAGTAAACGTTTCTGTAATCGGAGAGTTTAATGACTGGGATGAGACGAAAGATAGGATGAAGAGAGGAGAGCCTCTCGGAATATACACATGCTTCGTTCCGGAGGCGAAGAAAGGGGATTTGTATAAGTTCTGTATAGAGACACAGGCGGGTGAGAAGATCTATAAAGCAGATCCATTTGCTAATTATGCAGAGCTCCGACCGGGAACAGCATCCAGAATTACAGACATTTCTAATCTGAACTGGTCAGACAGTAAGTGGATGACAGCTCGTGAGAAGTGGGATAACAAAGAAGAACCAGTGTCTATTTACGAAGTGCATATGGGTTCCTGGATGAGACATCCTGGAAGGGAAGATGAAGGATTCTATACATATCGTGAGTTTGCAGAAGCAATTACAAAGTATGTAAAAGAGATGGGATATACTCATGTTGAGTTGATGGGAATCGCAGAGCATCCGTTTGATGGTTCCTGGGGATATCAGGTGACTGGATATTATGCACCAACTGCACGCTATGGAACACCGGAAGATTTTGCATATATGGTAAATTATCTTCATAAGAATAATATCGGTGTTATTCTTGACTGGGTACCGGCGCATTTCCCGAAAGATGCACATGGTCTGGCAGATTTTGACGGAACACCGACATTCGAATATCCAGATCCGAGAAAGGGTGAGCATCCTGATTGGGGAACGAAGGTTTTCAATTATGAAAAACCGGAAGTTTCCAACTTCCTTCTGGCGAATGCATTGTTCTGGGTTGAACATTATCATGTAGACGGACTTCGTGTAGATGCAGTGGCATCTATGCTGTATTTGGACTACGGAAGAGAAGATGGACAGTGGATTCCGAATAAATTTGGTGGAAATGAGAATCTTGAGGCGATTGCATTCTTTAAACATCTGAATTCTGTAGTTTGCGGAAGAAATAAAGGCGTTATGATGATCGCAGAAGAGTCTACAGCATGGCCGAAGGTGACAGGATCTCCTGAGGATGACGGACTTGGATTTACTTTGAAGTGGAATATGGGATGGATGCATGACTTTACAGAATATATGAAACTGGATCCTTATTTCAGAAAAAATGCACATCATATGATGACATTTTCTATGGAATATGCATATTCAGAGAACTATATTCTTGTACTTTCTCATGATGAGGTTGTTCATCTGAAATGCTCCATGTTGAATAAGATGCCGGGAGAAGGATGGGATAAGTTCCGCAACTTGAAGGTGGCATATGCATTTATGATGGGACATCCTGGAAAGAAGCTTCTCTTTATGGGACAGGAGTTCGCACAGCTTCGTGAGTGGAGTGAAGAGAGAGAACTGGATTGGTTCCTTCTTGCAGAAGAACCACATCAGCAGATTCAGAACTGGTATAAAGATTTGCTTCATCTTTATAAGAAGAATAAGGCATTGTATGAGTTGGATAATGATCCGAAGGGATTTGACTGGATCAATAAGGATGATATCTTCCGGAGTATTTTCAGTTTCACAAGACATTCAAAAGATGGTAAGAAAAATCTGCTCTTTGTATGCAATTTTACACCGGTAGACAGACCGGATTACCGTGTTGGTGTTCCGAGAAGAAAGCAGTTTAAGCTTGTTCTTAACAGTGATGAGACAAAATACGGCGGATCAGGAGAAGAACGCCCATTGGTTTACAAACCAGAGAAGCAGGAATGTGATGGTCAGAAATATTCCTTTGCATATCCTCTTCCGGGATATGGTGTGGCAGTATTTGAGTATTAAGTTGTATAGTATAATGTTTTCCACGAATAGATGGAATAGGAATTAGACATACATTAATTTGCCCCTGCATAGATTGTAAAAAACAAACTATGCAGGGGCTTTTCTATGAGAGAATATATTGAGGAGCGTGCAGTGGAAATTGCAAATTATATTATAGAAAATAATGCGACAGTGAGACAGACAGCAAAACAGTTTCGGATTAGTAAGAGTACGGTGCATAAGGATGTTACAGAACGCTTGCTTCAGATCAATCCATCACTGGCTCATGAAACACGTAAGGTTTTAGACACCAACAAATCAGAACGTCACATCCGGGGAGGGCTCGCTACCAGAGAAAAATATTTACACTTGCATGCTTCCAATTATTGAAGTTAATGTTACAATAAAAGTGGATATTCAATCAGAAACACGGACATTGAGAGGAGATTGTTCAAATGCGGGTGGCAATCGTTGAAAGGGATGAAAAAGTATTAGAAGAACTGAAAAAAGGTTTAAAACGCGTAGATCCGAATTACGAGTTGGCGGGGACTGCAGGGAATGGACAGTCTGCATATGAGATGATAACAGTTATGCAGCCAAATCTTGTTATCATGGATATTGGGCTTCCGCGGATGAATGGGTTAAATCTTTTGAGAAAATTACGCACGGAAGGACGTGAGTTCCGTGTGATTATTATAACAAAGGATGAAGATTTTCAACAGGCAAAGCAGGCAATCGATCTGGGGGTGGACGGATATTTAGTACAGCCGTTCCGGCCGATGGAGCTTAAGAAGGCATTAAGCCGTATTCATGAAAAAATCAGGAATGAATATTGGATGCAGGCTTCTTTTACTGTTGAAAATGTTCTGTTAAGCTGTAGATATGGAGAAATTATATCGAATCAGAAGTTAAATGAAATGACTATCCGGAAATATGGTTTTACAGTGGATGATCCGGGATATTTATTTACAGTTTCAATGGCAGATGAATACGAGGAGCAGAAGGAAAATATACGTGGATTTCTCGAAGAAATCTGCAGACGTGAGTGTGGATTTTCGGCATCTGTTATATGTTCGGATCGATGGAAACAGGTGTATCTGATCATTTACCAGGTACGTGAAGCAAGGAACTGGAAAGAATATTTTCAAAAAAATGTGGTTACTGGGTTATGTAGGAATTTTCCGGGGACAATTATTTGTGTATGGATAGAGACAAAACAGCTGACAAAGCTGGTAGATGCAATGATTCAGGCAGGAAGTCTCATGGAATGGAATCTTCTTCAGCCGCGAGGAGTTTTAATCTGTCAGCAGACAGTTGAGAAATTTGAAGCTGTTCCGGTGCGTTATCCGGTAGAATTAGAACAACGAATGCGAGAAATGATTTTCGATGAAAACAAGAAAGGAATTGCCAGACAATTTCAACTTGTTTGTGAGGAAATGAAAAGAGAAAAATATTTTCCAAAAGAAATAAAATACAGTATCATTCGTTTTTGCATGGCAGCTGGATTGAATTATAGAAATTATGGCGGGGAGATTAACGAAACAGAAATCCTGAGTCTTATGCAGCAGATTACCTATGCCATCAGCTGGAAACAGATAGAGAAAGCGATTCAAGGCTTGGAACGGATGATATCATATGAGCATAAATTTGAGCAGTACAGTACGCTTATCCAAAAAGCAATGGAAATTATAAGAAAAGAATATGACAGTGGTATTACATTGGAAGAAGCAGCGAGCCAACTTTATGTATCGGAAGAATACCTGAGTTCTCAGTTTAAGAAGGAGACAGGATATAATTTTACAGAAACTGTGAGGAAATACAGGATAGAAAAAATAAAGGAACTTCTCAGGACAACAAAATATAAGATGAATCAGATTGCGGGGCTTGTCGGTTACTCTGATCCCAAATATATGAGTAAGGTGTTTAAAGAGGAGGAAGGAATTTTACCGACGGAATACAGACGTAACTCCAATGGGATTTCATAATCAGGAGTAATTTTATATTGCTTATAGAAAAAAGTAGAGAATAAGAGGCATATTTAATTAAAAAAATACACTTTTATAAAAAATTTCGCCCTTTTAAATATAAAAAATGTGCTATGATATATGTGAAAAGTGAAAAGGATTTCATAGCCGTTAAGGCAGAAAGAGGTGAAAAGAATGAGCACAATGAACATTACTTTCAAACACCCGGATGAGATCATTGATTTCTTGAAAACAGTATGTAAATTTGACTTTAACATGGACATGAGAAGAGGACGGGCAGTAGTGGATGCGAAGTCATTACTTGGAATCATGAATCTGGGATTGAATAACGTGATTGAACTGCAGATGTATGCAGACGATTGCACAGAACTTGAAAGACAGCTAGAAAGATTTGCAGCATAAAATGGAAGATAAAAATGGGATGTCGGACATTTGTTCGGCATCTTTTTTGATATATTATACCCATAACAGTGGATACATAGAATGCGCACTGCGGTGTACGATGTAGGTGTCGCAAGCGACCACCGCAGGCGTAAGAGGGTGCCGAGGCACATTCTTTGTTCTGGATAGATCAGAAGGGGAATAATTACCGTGTATAGTAATAGAAATTGTGGATAAGATTTTATTTTACATAAACAAATACTTGTAAATCAATGCTTCCTCTACTATAATGAAAAACAGAAAAAGATATATAAATAAAGTAAATAGTTTTGATTGGATTTTACAGGAGGAAAGATTTGAAGAAAGAATTAGTGATTGTCCTTGACTTTGGTGGACAGTATAACCAGCTGGTCGCAAGACGTGTCAGGGAGTGTAATGTATATTGTGAAATTTATTCATATAAGACAGATATTGAAAAAATCAAAGAGATGAATCCAAAAGGAATCATTCTCACAGGCGGACCGAACAGCTGTTATGAGCCGGATTCACCGACTTATTCAGAAGAACTGTTCAAGCTTGGAATTCCGGTTCTCGGACTTTGCTATGGCGCACAGCTGATGTCTCATGTACTTGGTGGAAAAGTTGAGCGTGCAGATGTAAGAGAATACGGTAAGACAGAAGTTATTATTGATAAAAAAGACTCCAAAGTATTTGAGGGTGTTTCAGAGACAACAACATGTTGGATGAGCCATTTTGATTATATTTCAAAGATTGCTCCGGGATTTGAAATTACAGCACACACTGCTGACTGTCCGGTTGCAGCAGCTGAGAACGCAGCTGAGAAACTGTATGCAATCCAGTTCCATCCAGAAGTACTTCATACAGTAGAAGGAACAAAGATGATCAACAACTTTGTAAAAAATGTATGTGAATGTGCGGGTGACTGGAAGATGGATGCTTTTGTTGAGAATACAATTGCAGAGATCCGCGAGAAGGTTGGAAACGGAAGAGTATTGCTCGCATTGTCAGGTGGGGTTGACTCTTCAGTGGCAGCGGGACTTCTTTCCAAAGCCATTGGAAAACAGCTTACTTGTGTATTCGTAGATCATGGACTTCTTCGTAAAAATGAAGGAGATGAAGTTGAGGCAATCTTCGGACCAGAAGGACAGTTTGATCTGAACTTTATCCGCGTAAATGCGCAGGAAAGATATTATAACAAACTTGCAGGCGTTACAGAGCCAGAAGCAAAACGTAAGATTATCGGTGAAGAATTCATCCGTATCTTCGAAGAAGAAGCAAAGAAGATCGGTACTGTTGAATTCCTTGCACAGGGAACAATTTATCCGGATGTGGTAGAAAGTGGTCTTGGCGGAGAATCCGCTGTGATCAAATCTCACCACAATGTAGGAGGACTTCCGGATTTTGTAGATTTCAAAGAAATCATTGAGCCGCTTCGTGATCTTTTCAAAGATGAAGTTCGTAAAGCAGGACTTGAGCTCGGACTTCCTGAAAGACTCGTATTCCGTCAGCCATTCCCAGGACCGGGACTTGGAGTACGTATCATCGGCGAAGTAACAGCTGAGAAAGTTCGTATCGTTCAGGATGCAGATGCTATTTATCGTGAAGAGATTGAAAATGCCGGACTTGATAAGACAATTGGTCAGTATTTTGCAGCACTTACGAATATGAGAAGCGTTGGTGTTATGGGTGATGAGAGAACTTATGATTATGCTGTAGCTCTTAGAGCCGTTAATACGATTGATTTCATGACTGCAGAGGCAGCGGAGATTCCGTATGAAGTTCTGAATAAAGTGATGAGCAGAGTTATAAATGAAGTTCGTGGGGTGAATAGAATATTCTATGATCTGACGAGTAAGCCACCGGGAACGATTGAGTTCGAATAATAAAAATTTTCTGAAATCCCTTATAAACAGGGCATTTTAGAGCAGATAAAGTTCTATTTGATAACAAAATGATAACACGAGAGATTTTGGCATTGTTTATCCGAAATCTTGTGGTTATCAGGTAATATGTGTGAAACCAACAAAAAAGGTCTTACTGAATTGAGTGAAATCAATTTGGTAAGGCCTTTTTTCGTCGGCTTTTTATTTTGCGTTTTTTGGATAGTCGTAACGCCACTGGTCATATTCTTCCGGAGTGATTTCGCCGGATTTGAGTTTTTCTGCCTGTTCCTGCCATGCATGGAACATATCAAACATAGAAAGGTAGGTGGTTCCCTTGGATTTGTCCAGCCGGAGGCAGAGTTCTCCGTCAATCTCACCAATATGAAGTCCGTAAAGGTCTTCTAATGTAAATAAGGTATGCATAAGTCCTACATAGCTGTCGATATCCGGGACAGCCAGTGCATGCGGAGAGACATCAAAAATATCAGCCAGTGCATTCAGATAGTTTTCTTTTGGACTGCGGGCACCTTTTTCATACTGTGCTATACGGACATCAGCCTGTGATTCGCTGAATCCGAGTTGTTGCCCTAAATATTTCTGCGTGAATCCACGCAAAAGTCGAAAATGGTGGATTCTTTCTCCTATTGCCATAGTTTTACATCTCCTGTCTTTTTCTTGATAGGTTGAGTATAGCATATCTGTATAGTACAGACAAGAAAAAACCATACAAAAAAGTATAGAAGTTTACGCTGAAAACGCTTGACCAATACAAAAAAGTATAGTATCATACGAACTATACAGAAATGTATAGTGACAAACAAAGGAGGGATTTACAATGAGTAAAATGTTTATGAATGTAAAAGAGGTCATGGAAGTCCTCGAAGTGTCAGAATCCTACGCTTATAAGCTGATGAAGCGACTCAACAGAGAATTACAGGCAATGGGCTGTCAGACAATCGCTGGAAAAGTTGACCGCAAATATTTTTACGAACAGTTCTACGGAACCAGATCAAATGATGGGAGGAATTAGGAATGGCAATCTACAAGAACAACAATGGCACTTGGTATGTAATGATCCGCTATCAGGACTGGACAGGTGCAAGAAAGCAAAAATGTAAAAGAGGATTTGCTACAAGAAAAGAGGCAGCGGACTGGGAATTACAGTTTAAGATGCAGAAAAAAGCAAGTCTGGATATGACAATGAAAAGTTTCTGTGCTTTGTATGAAGAGGATGTAAGACCATCTCTGAAACAGAGTACCTGGCTTACCAAAGAAAATATTATCCAGAAAAAGATTCTGCCTTATCTGGGACAGCGTAAAGTGTCGGAAATCACAGCAAAAGATGTGATGGACTGGCATAACCAGATGAGAAAACTGAAAACAAAGACAGGAAAACTTTTGTCTCCAACGTATCTGAAAACGATACATGGACAGTTAAGTACCATTTTTAATCATGCAGTGAAATATTATGATCTCAGTACCAACCCAGCGAGAAAAGCTGGAGCATTAGGAACAGAGGAAGGAAAGGAAATGCTGTTCTGGACAAAAGAAGAATATAAACTTTTTGCAGAAGAAATGATGGATAAGCCTCTTTCATACTATGCGTTTCAGCTACTCTACTGGTGCGGAATACGTTCAGGAGAACTTCTGGCTTTGACTCCGGCGGATTTTAATTTTAGAAAGAAAACGCTACGAATCAATAAGTCCTATCAGCGGTTACAGGGAAAAGATGTAATCACGACACCGAAAACGAAAAACAGTATCAGGACAGTTGTGATGCCACAGTTTCTATGTGATGAAATGCAGGATTGCCTGAAATTATATTACAGTTTAAAACCTGATGACCGTATTTTTCCTGTGACAAAATATTACCTGAACCATGAGATGGAAAGGGGATGCAAAGCATGCGGTGTCAAGAAAATCCGTGTTCATGACCTTAGGCACAGCCATGTATCTTTACTGATCAATATGGGATATACAGCTCTGGCAATTGGAAAAAGAGTTGGTCATTCAGCAGAAAAGATCACTTACCGTTATGCACACCTGTTTCCATCGGTACAGTTGAATATGGCAGAGCAATTAGATGCGGAAAATATGAAGGAAGAACCGAATAAAATGGGAGGAGGACTTGCAAATGTCAGCTAAATGTCTGGATCAACAGGGACGTTGGAGAAATAAGGTTGTAGCGTTCCGAATGTCACCAGAGGAAGATGAACTTCTAGAAACAGCAGTCCGCTTATCAGGATTGACGAAACAAGAGTATATTATCCGGAGATTACAGGAAAAAGAGGTTGTAGTAACCGGGAATCCGAGAGTGTATAAGGCATTGAAAAATGAACTTGCAAAGGTACTGAATGAATTGAAGAGTATGAAAAAAGGAGAAAATGTGTCAGAAGATTTACTGGAAGTAATTCAGTTGATTACAGTAACGATGGATGGAATGAAAGATGAATAAAAATGCCTTTAAGTGTCGGCAAACACCTAAAGGCAGGGATTTGGTAGAATACTCTTCCAAAATGTTTCTATGAGTATTCTATCAAAATCCATTCTCTCTTTCAACGGGAAAATATGGAGGAACTGATGGAAAATAAAGTAACAGAGGTAAAGAAAACAGTACAGAAAAGAATGGAGCCGGAATTGAAGCTTATCAACATGGATAAGGTAGAAGTTGAACAGATTGAATGGCTGCTCTATCCATTTATTCCATATGGGAAAGTAACGATTATCCAAGGAGATCCGGGAGAAGGAAAGACTACAATGGTACTTCAGATCATTGCAAAACTGACTAGAGGAGAAGCAATTCTTCCGACAGTTTCATTAACTGCTGATAAAGAAAATGCAGAAGTGCCTGTAAATGTGATTTACCAGACAGCAGAGGATGGTTTGGGAGATACCATAAAACCCAGATTGCTTGCTGCAGGTGCAGACTGCTCCAAGGTGCTGGTCATTGATGATACAGACCAGCCATTGACAATGGCAGATATCCGGCTGGAGGAGGCAATTATACAGACAAAAGCAAGAATGGTTGTACTTGATCCAATTCAGGGATTCTTGGGAGCAGAAGTTGATATGCACCGTGCAAATGAGATTCGTCCGCTGATGAAGCGCATCGCAGTGCTGGCAGAAAAATATCACTGTGCGATTATCTTAATCGGACATATGAACAAAAACAGTAACGGAAAATCTTCCTACCGTGGCCTTGGCTCCATTGACTTTCAGGCAGCAGCAAGAAGTGTCCTGATTGTTGGCAGAATCAAGGAAGAACCAGAAACGAGGGTGGTGTGCCATACGAAAAGTTCTTTAGCACCGGAAGGAAAATCTATTGCTTTTCGATTAGATAAGGATAATGGATTTGAGTGGATTGGAGAATATGATATCAGTGCAGACGAGTTGCTTAATGGAGATGGCAAGGGACAGAAAAGCCGGAAAGCGAAAGAATTTCTGCTTGAGATACTGGCAGATGGTGGTATGTCACAGAAGAAAATATTAGAAGAAGCTGCGAAGCGTGGAATCAAAGGAAAAACGCTGAGAAATGCGAAGTCAGAACTGAAAGTAGATTCGGTAAAACGGGGAAATCAGTGGTACTGGGTGCTGCCTGAATAGAAAAGGAAGATGGCAAGGTGACCATATCTTAAGAAAAGGGCATCTTGCCACCTTGAAAGGAGATAGGATGAAAAACAGAAATGTGCAGATCCCATACGAGTTGTTCTTTCAACTTTTGCAATATTTTTTGATGGAAAACTATGAAAGCGAAGAAATAATTCGGCAGGGATTGGAAAGAAAGTTGGATACAATGGTCAACCGAGAATTATACAGCAAATATAAAACTGCACCGACAGAGGAAGAACGGGAAAAATCCCGGCAGGAATATCTGGACAGGCGGGGAATACCAGAGAACTTTCGATGGTAAAGATTTTCTCTGATTGCTTTATTACAGGAGCGTGTCACGCACCTGTAGATAGCAGACAAGGAGAGGTCTGATAAGGTGCAGACGGAACGTTATGGATATATTGACAATTTGTTAGTTGAAAAATTGTAAAGGGGGCCCTGAAACAGGGCGTCCTTATGGAAAACGATAAGTGGAAGGGAGAATGACACCATGAGAGAAGGAAGATTAGGATACAACAGTTATAACA
>OGYY01002270.1_pt1 | contig 14502 bp, 12 predicted proteins | sample 1576671 | NCBI WGS metagenome assembly OGYY01 (sample SAMEA3541593, study PRJEB24748) | human gut metagenome | biome: human gut; feature: human-associated habitat; material: faeces | place: China | collected 2012 | reverse complement strand
GCCGCCGTTGTCGCCGCCGCCGTTATCGCCGCCGTTATCGCCGCCGCCATCGCGGAGCGCGCCGCGCAAAAGGAAGCCGAGGCGGCACGAGAACTCGCCGAAGCGGAAGCCCGCGCCCACGCGGAGGCGGAAGCGGACATAGCCGCCATGGAGGACGCCGAGCACCAAGACGACGCCGCGCAAAACGAGACGGCCCCAAGCGAAAAGCCCGTTCTGGAGCAGGCGACGGACGATACCCCCAACGCTGAGATCGCTCACCAGGAGGCCGCCGACAAGGCGCCAAAGGAAAACGCCTCCCTGCCCGCGCCGCAAGAGGGAGCAGACCCCTCCGCGATGGCGGCAGAGCCCGTCGCACCCGCCGCTGATTCCTCGTCCACGCCCGCCCCTGAACCCGCACCGGTAGCGCCCGCGCTGCCCAGCGATTTTCCGCTGGACTTTAGCAGCGAGGTCTTCTGCCCCGGCCCCCTGCTGCACTCCCTCACCATGCTCTACCCCTATGGCGCCGACGTCATGGGCATTGTTTCGGAATACTGCCTTATCGCGCGCGAACGCGGAAGCATCGAGGCGAGCAGGAGCAAGGCGACGTTTTCGATCCGCTACCTGCAAAACGGCCAACGCGCGACCGCGGATGTAGTCATTCGCAGGCGTCGCGAAGCCGGCATGGGGGCCGCGTGGGCCATCGAGTCGGTCACCGTCGCAAAAATCGATGATGCTGAGTAACCCGCTCATCGTTTTGAGCCCAGTTTATACGGACGATACCACGTGGCTGTAAACCAGTCGCGAACAGATCGCACCAATAGACCAGGAGCGCCCCGCCATTACAGCAGGGCGCTCCCGTTTGCTGCAGCAATCTTTATGCACGGCAGATCTTCTCCAGGGGGCGCCCTTTTGCTAACTCGTCCACAAGCTTGTCGAGATAGCGTAGCTCCCGCATAAGGGGGTCCTCAATCGATTCCACCGCGACCCCGCAGACCTTGCCAGTAATGAGAGCGCGGTTGGGAGCCGTTTGTCTTAGCGAATCTCTCGCGAATAAAGCGCTAGTCGCGGGTGAGCTTGCGACGAATGCGATGGGGCTGAGCGGCGTCCTCGCCCAAGCGCGCGACGCGGTTCTCCTGGTACGCCTCGAAGTTGCCCTCGAACCAATACCAGTTACCCGGATTTTCATCCGTACCCTCCCATGCCAGGATATGCGTGGCGACGCGGTCGAGGAACATGCGGTCGTGGCTGATGACCACGGAGCAACCGGGGAACTCAAGCAGCGCGGACTCCAGGGAGGACAGGGTCTCGACGTCCAAGTCGTTGGTAGGCTCGTCCAAAAGCAGCAGGTTGCCGCCCTGCTTGAGGGTGAGGGCGAGGTTCAGGCGGTTGCGCTCGCCACCAGAGAGAACACCGGCGCGCTTCTGCTGGTCGGAACCCTTGAAGCCGAAGCTGGCAACGTAGGCGCGGCTGGGCACCTCGCTCTCGCCAACCTGCATGATGTCCAGACCGTCGGAGACAACCTCCCACAGGTTCTTATCGGGATCGATGCCAGAGCGGTTCTGGTCGACGTAGGAGATCTTTACGGTCTCACCGATCTCCAGGTTGCCGCCGGATAGCTCCTCTAGTCCAACGATGCACTTGAACAGCGTGGACTTGCCGACGCCGTTGGGGCCGATGACGCCCACGATGCCGTTGCGCGGCAGGGTGAAGGAGAGGTCGTCGATCAGCACGCGGCCGTCGAACTCCTTGTGCAGATGCTCGGCAACCAGGACCTTGGCGCCCAGGCGCGGACCCACGGGAATACGGATATCGGTGTAATCGAGTTTCTGGCTGGCGCGAGCCTCCGCTTCCATCTCCTCGTAGCGGGCAAGACGGGCCTTGTTCTTGGCCTGGCGAGCCTTGGGGCTGGAGCGCACCCATTCGATTTCGGCAGCCATGCGCTTTGCCAGGCGCTCGTCGCGCTGGCCCTGGGCGGCGATACGGGCTGCCTTGGTCTCCAGGTAGGTGGAGTAGTTGCCCTTGTAGGGATACAGATGGCCGCGGTCTACCTCGCAGATCCACTCGGCGACGTTATCCAAGAAGTAGCGGTCATGGGTGACGGCGAGTACGGCGCCGGGGTAGTTCTTCAAGAAGTGCTCCAGCCACAGTACGGACTCGGCGTCCAGGTGGTTGGTGGGCTCGTCCAAAAGCAACAGGTCGGGAGCCTCGAGGAGCAGCTTGCACAGCGCGACGCGACGGCGCTCGCCGCCGGAAAGGACGTTGACGGGCATATCCGAATCGGGCAGCTGCAGCGCGTCCATGGCGACGCCCAGCTTGGAGTCGATATCCCAGCCGTCGGCGGTATCGATCTCGTCCTGCAGGCGGCCCATCTCGGCCATCAGGGCGTCCATATCGGCATCGGGATCGCACATCTCCTCGCCGATCTTGTTGAAGCGGTCGACCTTGGCAAGGATGTCGCCAAACGCCATGCGGACGTTTTCAATCACGGTCTTGTCATCGTCCAGCGGGGGCTCCTGCTGAAGGATGCCCACGGTGTAGCCGGGGGTAAGACGGGCATCGCCATTGGAGACCTCCTCGATGCCTGCCATGATCTTGAGCAGGGTTGACTTGCCCATGCCATTGGGGCCAACCACGCCGATCTTAGCGCCGGGGTAGAACGACAGCGTGACATCGTCCAAAATCACCTTGTCGCCATGCGCCTTGCGCGCCTGATACATCTGGTAAATAAACTCGGCCATGTCTTATTTCTCCTTTCTGAGCTGTGGTTATGTCATAGTTCAGGATTTGGGGAACAAATTTGGGGAACATTTAACGGAAAATAAAAGAGGGGTTTTGGGAAGCCCCTCTCTTGTCCGCGATTATATCAGACTTAGGCGTTAAGTTGAGCAACCCTAACCTTTGCTTCATCAACGCGCTTTTCAGCTTCAGCGATCTTCTCAGCGTCATTGCCTTTCTTCAGACGCGCCAAAGACTGCTTAGCAGATTGAAGCTCTTTGGCTGCTGCGGCCCTGTCTTCATCGTTCTGCTTGGCATCCTGATATTCGGTATAGGCGGCAATGAAATCGTCACCGTAACGTTCTGCAAGGTAATCAAGATATAGAGCATCGAAGTAAGATACAAGAGCATCAGCAACAGCGTTATGAACCTCAGCGTAATCCTCAGATGAATCAGTATCCTTGGCGCTAAGAGCGACTACATAAGCATCTGCGTAAGCTTTTACAATTTGAGAGTTGTAAATCTTGTCGGCAACAATCTTGGCATGGGGGAATTTCTTAAGCTTTCTCTCCTTGCCGCTCTTGGTTTCAACAAGCTCCTTGCGAACTTCGCAGAACCAAGAAACGCAGTCTTCAACACGGTTGCATTCATGCTGGGAACGGGTAATCAGATCAAGAGCATCCGCAAAAGAAAGGTTGCCAGCTGCGTTAGCCTTCTCACAGAAGTTCTTTAGAACAATCGTAAGCTCTTCATTAGTCATTACATTACCTTTCTCTCTTGGGTGATAGATGCTTTAGCTATCATCCAAATAATGTTAATTGAGATTTTAACAACAACTTAGCGGACTTAACAGAGCATCTAACTAAACCGTCCTCTTCCCTACCAGAATCAACAAGAATACTGTTGAAGTAGATGATTCCATCAACTAAAAAATAGTCCAAGAGAACAGTTTCATCCTCAGCCATTCCCTCCAATTCATCCAAGAGATAGGAAGTGTTGAAGGGTACTTGTGCGGGGTTAAAGCCTAATGCGGAATAGATTTGATCCGCTGTATCTTGCGGCAAGTCTCTATCCCCGCCTTCAAGCTTCTGAATGTAGATTTGGCTCTTCCCGCACAGTTCCGCTAATTCCCTTGAACTAATCCGCTTCAGGCCACGTGCTTGCTTTATCCAACTCATTACGTTCCTTTTCGCTCTTGGATATAGATTCACCAAGCTTGTTAATCAGCTCTTGGAGATATTCTATATCCGCAGAGGATGCGGAACCAGATAGTTCTATCCACTCAATGTAATCGTCCAGCTGTTCAAGCAAATCGACTTGGTTATCAGTGAGCATAGGCTTCAGCATTTGCCAATCCCTTTCAATAGAAGCGAACAGATACAAGCGCTTGTTGTATATAGACTATATACCTTTCAGTTGGAGAAGTATATAGATTATATACAGATAAAAAGGGACTCCCTAAATAGGAAGTCCCTTATAGCAAGTGATTATTAGGATGCTCCAACAATCCTTACGTTGAAGGTTGGACGGAATGCTTGGCTACCAGAGAAGTAACCTCCACCACCGCCACCCATTCTTGCTACAATGCGAAAATAGGTATTGCTTGTAATAGCAACCGTTACAGGTGCTATTCCGATATGGAGCATCACCGTTCTTGTGCCGCTAATGGCTGAGACAACATTATCTAAACTTGTTGGATTGGTTGTAGAAGAAGTTGACTTCATAATAGCAACAGCCAAGTTCTTGTTATCGGAAGTAGCATCCGCTGTAAGGTTCGCTGAAAGCTCTACATATATCGTGTTGTAGCCACTTGGACAATTAACCTTGATATAACCAGTGTCAACAGTGATTAGGCCGCATGGATTATATAATGTCTGGGTGCTATTGAATGGAACCACGGTATCTGATGTTGGAAGAGTCCAGTTTGTTGTTAATGTGCGGCAAACGCTACCAGCCGCATCTATGCGAACTCCACCAGAACCAGCTGTTACTTTTGGAGCGATTAGCTTAACTTCTGAATTACCTCTTAGATAGGCGGCGTTACCGTATAGCTCCAAGGATGCTGAAGTTATATCTCCTGAAGAGCTACCGCTACCAACGCTTAGAGTAGCCTGTTTATTTGAACTGGTTAAATCCAAATCCGCAAAGTTTCCGTTATGAGTACCAAGGGAAGCTACATCTACGGTAGAAGCAAGTTGCGAGCCGCTTGAAAGCTGAACTGTCCCCTGTCCATACACACCCAATCCCTGATAGCCGCCAATTATTTTAGATTTGGCATTGCTCTTATCTCCCGCAAAGTAGATATCGCTTCTATTGGACGAACCACCAAGAGCGATGTAGTTAGAAGCAAAGGTAGCAAGGTTGGTTGTGTTGTAGTTGAATTTTAGATCGCTCGTGCTCAATACCGCATTCGTTCCAAGAGAAGAGCCAGTAAGGTTTCCAATCTTCAACCCATTTGAAGTGTATTCGAGAAAGTTGGTTGCGGTTTTAGCCGCATTAGAAGCCGCAGCATTAGCATTAGCTGCGTCTGTTTTTGCTTGCGTTGCCTTAGCATCTGCGTTACTTGCGGCTGTTATTGCTTGCGTTGCATCCGTCTTTGCTTGTGTTGCATTGGCGTTGGCGTTGCTTGCGGCTGTCTTTGCTTCGTCAATGGATTTGTTAAGTTCGATCCGCAATCCATTAGCGCTCTGGGTTACCTCAGATTTAGTTGCGTAAGTCTGTCCAAGAGAGTTAGTAACGTTTTGCTCAACGGTGGATTGAATCTCTGTTGCCTTGGTGTCTGTGTAGCTCTTGGATTCTGAAACAGCGCCGTTCACCGCTTCTTTTCTTTCTGATACCTCTGTAGTGATTGCCGCATCTGTTCTATCAATGCGGGAATTAAGTGTTTTTGTCGCATTCGCTAAGTCTTTGTTCGCCTGATTGATAATCTCGTTGCCTTTATCAGTGATTTGCTGAGATAGGTTGTTCTCAGCTTGGATTCTATCGGCGAACTTATCTTCAATTTCATCGAACTGATGGGATAGTCCGTATACAAGGTAGGTGCCGTTTTGGAAGACAACTCTAACGCCTTGCCCCATGGTAAGGATGGTTTCACAGAACACTTGGATGCTATCAAGGGAACCCGCGAGCTGAATCTCATACATGTTGTTATTATTAACACCTACAACGGTTCCATATCTAACGGAAGATGATTGCCCCATGTCTGTGCCTGGGTTCATGTAATATGGTGTGCTTTGCGCTGTCGTTGACGTAGCGCCACTGTTAAAGATGCTCTTTGCTAATTCAATTCTACTCATTAGGCTATCACCTTCAATCTATATCTACTCATTCCTCCCGCTGTAAGCTTCATATCTATTTCCGTAATCTCGCAGAGAACGTTAATCTCTGTATCAAAATCCGTATCGTTGATATAGCGAACTACATCACCTGTTTTAAGATATGGAACGTTGGCGGCTTCAATCTCTAAATATCTTGTGCCAATAGCGCTATGCGTTCTTAAGTAGCTGTCCGCATACGCTCTTAAATCTGATTCACTTGGCTCATTGACGTTGAATTCAACATCGGGATATTGAAGCTTATCAGTCACCCTTCTTCCAATAGACTCATAGGAGAAGGGGTGTCCAGCTTCCAAATCAACAACAACGGTTTTAGCATGAACCACTGATTGCTTGTTCTCTGTTCCCTGCGCTTGGTAGAAACAGATGATGCGGTTGCGGGCATCGCTGTTCTCTTCGAAGTCCGCACCTGATAGATAGATGCACTTCTCCCCTGCTTCAAAGGTGTATGAAATCTGTCTATCTTGCGGGGCAACGTATTTGTCTAACGTAATGAATCCGTCTGCGTCTGGATAGATGGAGCAACCGATCCATCCCGCAATTGTATTCAGGACTGTAGCTCTATTGGTTCCCATTTCAAAGAGGATATCCCTTGTGTGGGTTTGAGTGGTATCAACTGAAGGGGTTGTTTGGAATCTTCCACCGTCAATCTCCACCAATTCCCGCATCTCTTGGATGATGTTGTAACCCTTTGGACGGTAGAAATCCCTGCTGAGAATGTCTTGTGTGAATCTCCAAAGCGTTGAATAGCATTTTAAGTTGCCGTCTTTTAATTTGAACTTCGCCGCTTCGCCGCTGTTCTCTACGAACATCGTTCCAAGAGTATGAGTGTATGTTATCTGGTTTGGAATCTCTATCGTGTGCTTAACCCTTACAAGCTTGTTGCGGCCTAAGCTGTTTAGCGTGTTGATAGAACCAGTTAGCTTGTTATCCGTATACAAACCCCAAGTAAGGGAGGATTGAGCCGCATTAGCTTCAATCTCTCCCTCTTCCTGAAGCGTAAATGGATTGACAAGGAAGAAGCTGTAGCTGTCTTTGCGGCCTGCGGCTCCCCAATCGATAGAAGCGCCATTAGGCGCTTTAGCTGCCACCATTAGGAAACCTCCGTTCCACTGAAGCTTATGTTCTTGATTTGGCGCTGGTTCCAATCAGTTGATACCTTGTCTATTGAGCATTGATATCTTTTACCATCGGGGAATCTGATGATTACCAGCTCTCCGCCCTTGGATAGAGCAAGCCAATCATTTGCATCGTCATTTAAGAGAACCCCGCTTAGATCGATTTTCGTAGTCGTTCCCTTTCCAAGGAATCTTGTGGGGTTGCTCCTTCCAGCGAACTTAACCGTTTCCCCCTCTGGTTCAACGTTAATCTTGAATGAGGGATTATATTCAAGGCGGATGTTGTAGAAGCCGTCCCCACTTGTGATGTTGGTGTAGTTGCCGAACTGTGAGACGGTAGCGGATGTTCTAACGGTTTTAGAAGTACCGTATGTTTCATTCCAACCTGTTACCTCATAGACGTTTCTACCGAAAGGCTGAGCCGCCAGTGTATGCCGTCCAAGAGCGCCTTCAGATACATCGCAGAAATAGTTGGAGCCTTGCAGCGCAACCCTAACCTTCTCTATTGGATGGTTCTTGTCCCCGCTATCCCCTATGTTTAGGATAACTGCATCAGAGGTTGCGGAAACAACACTAACTGTTGGAGTGTTGCATTGCGGGGAGTCATCGTAAGGCACAGTGGATACAAGCGTGTAATCCGTCTCGCCAATACCCTTCCACGCTCTAACGATTCTTACGTTTAGGATGTAGCTTCGTCCAGCTTCAAGCTCACTTCTTAGGTAGGACTTGTCAATCCAGATATCGCCTTTTGCATCGACTGTGCCCCAACAAGCCTTGCTTCTGTCTAATAGGTTTGAGCCTGAAGGGGTTCTAATCAAGTCGAAGCCCCATCTATCATCTTTACGCCAGCCTTCGGGATGATTTGTCACAACCTGAATCTGGTTGAGGGAACCTTTTAGCAATGCCGCTGCTTCGTAGTATGGAACGTAGTTCAAGCATGATTCCCCGTATTCCATAGGCACTTCAGTTTGGTTGTTGTTCCATTCGACAGGTGCGGCAAGAGTCATACCGATACCAATCTGGAACTCTATGTAATCGTATTTGCGGTTCTGTATAGTCCAAGAGCCTGAAGAACTTGATGTTAGAAGCCCCTTCAAGCCGAACTTAGCTATATCCACCGCATACCAGTAATCACCGTAATAAGAATTAGGGTGTTCGTTACATGCGGCACCACCCTTGATACTAACCTTCTTCCAAGCGCTCCAATCAGGGAAAACAGAAGGGGCATTCTTGCCAATGCCCCTATATCTGATAGCGATGTGGAATGTATCGTCTGGATGCTGTAATTCGCAGCACCATCCGATATAGAAAGTATCTTTGGGATAGCGCTCTGTGATTTCGATTTCGTCAACGTTGTACCATCCAGTGGTTGTTGAACAAAATCCAATGCGTGTGAATCCCATGTTATATTCTCGCTAATCTCTCTAAATCTAATAATTCGTTTGTAATCGCAGCCGCTATCTCTTCCTTGCTGGATCCGCTTGCCACATTTACACCGTTGACGTTGAAATTGTAGGTAGTCCCAGCTGTTGCTAATGCGGGTGCCGCTTGCGGGATAGAAAAGGCTCCTGAGATTGCGTTAACCGCGCTTCTCATTGCGTTAACGGTATCTGGTACACTCTTCTCGATTCCTATCTCAAAACCTTCCATGGTGTAGCCGCCAAATTTCTTGAACAGTTTGGAAGGCGAAGCGATGCCAAGGAGCTTCTTAGCTGCTCCGATGGCATTTCCAACAGCACCAGTGATTGCGGAAACAACTCTCCCCGCAGCACCAGTGATGCCGTTAACCAAACCTTGGATGATGTTGCGGCCTATCTCTACTACCTTTGAGGGGAGTGATTTGATTCCGTTGATTAGGTTTCTTCCAAAGTCGGCTGCTGCCTTGGTTGCCTTGCTTCCCATGTCGCTTACCCAATTCGCAACTGTGTTCTTGATGTTGTTGAACACGTTTGCGATGTTGGAAGGAAGGTTTGCAAACCATGTCTGCATGTTCTGAATTGCATTGGGGATGTCTACAGTGAAGAATTGGACGATTCTACCCCATACGTCAATAGCGGTTTGCTTGATGTTCCCCCAAGCTTCGTTCACCGCCGTACGGAAAGTCTCGTTCTGGTTGTAGAGGACTACCAGAGCCGCCACAACCCCCGCGATAAGGGTTGCTATGAGAACAAAGGGGTTTGCGGCCATAGCTGCGTTTAAGAGCCATTGGGAGATGGTTAATCCTTCGTTGGCAACCTTCCATGCGGTAATTATTCCGCTGATCGATTGGACTATGCCAATGATTGTTGAAAGCGTCTTGAACATAGCGAAAGCCGCAATCACACCGACAATCGCAGGTGCCATTCGCTCCATCATGGGTAGGAAGTCGTTCTTGAAGGCATCAATGAAATCGTCAATGTAGGGTTGCGCTTTTTCTATTGCGTCTGAAACCCCGTTGATGAATCCAGTAATGTTCTCCATTCCAATAGCATCTATTATCTCTTGGATGCCGTTGGTAACTGTGGCTTCAAGGTTTCCAAAAGCGCCTTCGAATGTGGAAGCGTCTGTTGCGGCCTTCTTAGCTCCATCCGCTTCACCTAATTGCTGGATAGCTTGGAAGAATTCTTCTGCTGAGATTTCGCCATTGCTCATAGCTTCTTCGAAGTTGCCTACATAGGCTCCATTCTCTTGGAGAGCTTCTTTAAGGACTCCTGAAGCACCAGGTATCGCTTCTGTGAGCTGTCGCCAATTCTCTGTTGTAAGCTTTCCCGCACCAGCTGTTTGGGTTAATACTTGGCTCATAGTTGAGAATGTATCTGCGGATCCACCCGCAACAGCGTTCAAGTTGCCAGCTGCTTTAGTCAAGCCTTCGAAATCCTGAATACCAGCCGCGCCTAATTGCGCCGTGGTGCTGGAAATGTCTTCAAGTGAATACACGGTTTTGTCCGCATATTCCTTCATATCCTTCTTAGCTTGCTTAATCGTCTTAGAATCGTAGCCCGCGAAACTCATAGTTGTTTCGAACTTCTTCAGAGCGTCAACGTTGTTCATCGCTTCGCTTGCCAAGTTCTTGACTGAATCAACTATGGAACCGATGATTTGGCCTACTCCAAGAGCGCTAAGGGTTGAAGCGAAGTTGGAGAATCCAGATTTGGCTTTGTCCACGCCGTCCTTAACTGAATCAGCGAATTCATCCATCTTTGTTTTTGTTTCAGATAAGCGCTTCTTCGCTTCATCGACTTCGATTTTAATCTTGCCGCGAAGCGTGCCTAAATCCATATTGCTAATAGTTATCACCACCTATAAATGTGTATGAAAAAAGGAACAGTCCTTAATCGAACTGTTCCTTCAATCCTTGGATATCTGGTTGCGTGATTGTGTATCTATATGCTTTGTCTAAGTATTCGCGGCCTTGTTCCGTTTTCTTTAATGTGCGGCACAGAGCGTCACGCTGCAATTTCGCATAAGTGAGTGTATCTAATTCCATCTGCTCTTGGATGGGGATGCCGAATTCCTGATTTACAAGCGCGTAGCTCTCTAACCCAACAACGTAGAAAGGATTGTTATTATCCTTGCCACTGCCGTTTGTTATTGGGATTGATGGAAAGAAACTTGCTCTTGGATTTCCTTGTTCCAAAAGGTGAAGTAATCCTGAAGAACAATCATCGCAACGCCGATATCATAGTCTTCCTTGATTTTGTCCTGATCGAACTTCATTCCTTCGGTGTTGCGGTTAAGGATGCGGGTAAAGACGTTCATAATAACGTTCATCGCTTCTAAGGCCGCATCTTCCCCTTTAGCATCCATAAGGGACTTTATGTTAATTAGAGTCTCTTGGATCGCCTGAGTGGGGCGATTGAGATTTAATATAGTCCCATCAGCTAATTTGATTTCATATGTCTTATCGGTAAATGCTAAGTCAAGCATATAGATTCCTTTCACTATTTGGTTATCGAAGATTTCTCTATTAGAGACTCTTCTAATTCAGGTATTAATGTTGGTTCATCCTCTGATATCTCTGGGATGATTGTTGGCGTGTCCATCATAGATAGAGCCATAGCCATTTGGCTTAATTGGCTTTCTAATTTGCCATAGGCAATGTTCACGTCTTTGAGGTATTGGATATAAACACTCGCGGGGATGTTGCCGTTGTTCCAGACGTTAGAGGTTGATTCTGGAAGTGCGGGAAGCTCTACCTTGCCCAGTGGGATGGTTTGCGGTTCGGCAAGCTGATAGATTACCTTCATTCCGCCATAGAGCTGATTGGCCTGTTCCTTCGTTGTTACTGATTTGGGGACTGTGACGTAAATCATTTTTTGGTTGACGTAGCAGATACCGATGTCGTTGTTGGTAGCATTGATAGCTTTTTCCGCGACAAGGCCCGTGTAGTTCGCCCCAATATCAAGAACCTTATCAACCGCATAATTGCGTCCCGTGCCATTGATTATCTGAACACAATTCCAACTGTGTTGTTTAGTTCGCTTGATTAGGCTTACATTGCCTTCAGCATCAATTACAACTTCATCCTTAACCCCATGGGGTAAGGAGCATAGTTCGTTGCCCTTCAAATCAATTGGGGTATGCTTTGCCTTATCCGAATTGGTGAAGTCAGACTTTACCGCCGCAATTTGAATGTTGGAATAGGTTCTAGTGGATGCGTCATTAATGCCGCCAATCAGTCTGAAAGATTTAATCTCACCTTCGGGGACTATATAGGCTTTATCTTGGCGCATTATACCAAGCTTGTTGTTCCCCTCTCCTTCAAACCATATTTCACCGTTATTGATTCCCTTGGGTTCAACATTGCAAGAGAGCCATAGGGGGATGTTTCTGGGCAGTTTGTTAAGTTCAGATAGCATCTCGGCATCGTTGAATTGTTCGTTGAATCTGTTGGATTGTATTGTCCCGAAGTTGATTAGATTCTTGCCGCATGTAACAATCTCCGCTTTGTTGAGATTGGTAATCTCTTGGGGGTAGTCAGGTGATGGACTAGGCTTGCCGCCTGTATAGGGTTCCCAATCTTTATTATTGCTCAGACTAATCATTGGGTGAAAGTCTGAATCCACAGAGGTTCCGACACTGCCATCAAGAGAGATACAAACGTATGCCTGTGTTACATTTTCAGCAATGGTGTATTCAGTGGCGCTTGCGCTTGTTGCCACTTGCGTATATATGCTAGAGCCTTTTTCATCGAAAAAGAACATTGCTAGATACAGCTTTGAGCTTGCTTCAGCAGCGGATAGGTAGACGGTATCACCTACCTTCAATCCAAATTCAGCCAATGGTTTCTTGATTCCATTGTCTGTGTAGAATCGCGTAAAGCCCGCTGTTTGAGTGCCTTTTACATGGTAGCTTCCATCGCCATTAGCGGTTAGATTGACACCATTGGTTGCGTCGCTATTGATTAGGCGCATAAGATTCTTACCAGTGGTGGTAGTCTGGTTGCTCTGTCCCATTACCTTTGTGGTTATAAGTGGAGCTGGATAGGCATCGTCAACATGCACCAACGTTGCTTCCGCTTCACCTTTGAGGGTGTTTCCAAGAGGTAAAGGTAGTTTGGAGACAGCCGCTTCGGCTTTATTGGCCGCTGCGGTGGCGTTATCCGTGGCTGTCTGCACCTTGGCTATCGCCGCATCAACCTTTGAATTCCAAGAGGTGATGTTAGTGTTGAAGGATTTGGTTCTCTTGGATTCATTTGCGGCTCTGGTTGCTTCCGCTTCTGCTCTTCCCTGCTCTGCTTCAACTCTGCGGGCTTCACTCGCCTTGATTTCGACTTCAGCCTGTGCAGCCTTATTACTTGCCACATTAGCCTTTAGCGCCGCTTCATCAGCCTTATTTGCGGCTGTGGTGGCATTGTCTACCGCTGTGTTGGCTTTGGCGATTACGTCCTCAACCTTCGCAACCAAAGATTCGAAGGTTATGACTTCGGTTTCTGTATAGACGTAATCGGCGGGCTTTGCTCTGGGGATGATGCGGATTTTACCGCTGTCCGCAACAGATCCATCTTCCATGAACCATACGTTGATGTCCTTTGGCTCTTGGAGAAGGATGTTGGGGATTGAAGCGTTGCCGCCGTCCGCGCTCACGATTAGAGCGTCTGAGGATCCAATTGATGCGAAATGAACTTCAGGGAATTGGCAGGGGATTTTTTGATTCAAATCCCATTGGAATAATTCAATTGTTTTCATTATTCTCCCTAAAAAAATAAGGCAGGGGATTTCTCTCCCCTGCCTGTGAGTTATTGAATACTTGCGTCTGTCTCTTCGAAGATTAGAAGTGTGCCTTCGTTGTCGGAGGGTTCCGCTTTGAAGGTAACGTCAAGAGTGGTTTCCTCATCTTTGGCAAAAGTGAATTCAAAGCCTTCATCGGAGGTGCCAACGATGGTTACGCGAACAGCGCCTTCAGGTGCTTCATGGACGAAGCGAAGGAGCCATTTCTTACCGTTGACGTTGGATACGCCGCCGATTTTAACGGTGCGGGTGTGCTTGGCTGTATCCTCGCTAACACGCGCAGTGGAGCAAACCTTTTCAAGTGTTTTGCCGTTCCATGTTAGGATTCCAGTTTCAAGGGAAACGGTTTCTTCAGTTAGCATGGTTTTGGCAACGATTCCTAAATCATCTTTTGCGGTATAGGATTCGCTTTCGTATTTAATAGCGGCACCACCACTGATTAAACCTAATAGATTGGTTTCGGTTTCAACTGTGGTATGTTCGGGTGGAACAGTACCAGTGAATTCAGTGCAATAGAGTTTGCCGCTTCCTAAAAGGATACGTTTTTCCATCTATATTAACCTCTATTCGTAATATCGAAGTAAGTAAGTAATTGCGGGAGCTGCGTGTCTGGATCAAGCACAGTTCCCCCGCCGTTTATCTCAACAAGGTTCCCGCCCTTTGTTTCATCAGCTACAGTGGTTAGTGTTTCCAGCTTCTTGTAGAGTCCAAGAGCTGAAGCCAAATCATCCGCAACGATGCGGGTTTGCAGTCTCCAAGTCGTTTTGATTCCATCGTTGGAGCTGGGATAAATGGTGTAGTTGATTGCGGGAAGAGCTTGGATTGTCTTTGTCTGGAAAGCTGTAGGCTTAATGCCCGTGGCCTTCTCAACGTCCGCAAGGAATTGTTTAAGCCATTCCATTAGCCTAAAACCTCCTTAAAGCTGTCTATAATGTCGCTTCTTGTTGCGTTGAAAGCTGGTTCAAGGTAAGGTTGCGGGGCGTTTCCATGCGTTGTAACCCAACCATGCGAACCTTCGTATCTCCAAGGCGTCTTTCTTCCGTTCCCCTTGGATGAATACCTGCCTGTGCCGAATTCAACGTAGGGAGCATATTCCGCATTAGAGAAAACCACTCCCTCTGTACCATCGGCGCTAACATCGAATTC
>OGYY01002269.1_pt1 | contig 14519 bp, 14 predicted proteins | sample 1576671 | NCBI WGS metagenome assembly OGYY01 (sample SAMEA3541593, study PRJEB24748) | human gut metagenome | biome: human gut; feature: human-associated habitat; material: faeces | place: China | collected 2012 | reverse complement strand
CCCCCGGAGGGGGCGGCTGTCCTGCGGGCCGGGCCTTGCGCTCGCCTGTATCTATTCCAAAAGCCAGGAAAGGAGGCCAGCCATGCCGACCCATCAATATGACGACATTCTCAATTTGCCGCGGCCCGTTTCCCGGCGGCACCGTCCCATGCCGCTCGAGGAGAGGGCGGTGCAGTTTGCGCCGTTTGCGGCCCTGACCAGCTATGAGGAAATATTGATGGAAGCGGCTCGGCCTACCAGGGACTGCCCCCAACTGAGCGAGGACGAACAGACCCGGCTGGATGCCCGGTTGCAGCTGCTGCGGGAGAGGATTAAAGAGCGGCCATGGGTCGCCGTTACCTGGTTTGTACCGGATGAGAAAAAAGCCGGCGGGAACTGTGTGACCACAACCGGCCAGGCCATGAAATTGAGGGAGCAGCCGCCAGCTTTGCTCCTCTCGGAGGGAGAGGAGATCCCGCTGGAGCGGATGCTGGCCCTGGAGCTGATTGAAAATCCGGGGTAAAAAGCAAAAAGGAGTGACTTTCCCAGGGCGGAAAAACCTGCTATAATAGGGGGAGAGAGCAGGAAAGGGGAAATGCCAAAATGCCGCAAATCATCGAGATCACCGATCTTTCCCGGCCGGAGTTGGATGTTTTTTGCCGATTGACCGAAGCGCAGCTGCGCAACCGCCTGGAGCCGGAAAAGGGTGTGTTTATTGCGGAAAGTCCTACTGTCATTGGCCTGGCGCTGGATGCCGGTTATGAGCCGCTGGCTCTTCTTACCGAGCGTAAATTTATTGAAGGGAAGGCAGCCGGGATCATTGCACGCTGCGGGGAGATTCCCCTTTACACCGGGGAACGGGAGGTATTGGCAAGGCTGACCGGCTATGAGCTGACCAGAGGGGTGCTGTGCGCCATGCGGCGGCCGAGACCCAAGGATTTTAGAGAGGTGTGCGCCGGGACAAGACGGGTGGCTGTGCTGGAAAATGTAGTGGACTCCACCAATGTGGGGGCCATTATCCGTTCGGCGGCGGCCCTGGGGATCGATGCGGTGCTGCTGACCCCCAGCTGTTGTGACCCGCTGAACCGGCGGGCGGTGCGGGTGAGCATGGGAACGGTATTCCAAATTCCGTGGGCCTACATAGGGGAGCAACCAGCCGACTGGCCGAGTCCGGGACTTGACTGGCTGAATGAGCTGGGCTTTAAGACAGCGGCGATGGCCCTGCGGGAGGATTCGGTTTCCATTGATGATGAGGGACTGGCGGCGGAACCAAAGCTGGCCATTGTGTTGGGGACCGAGGGCACCGGACTGACAGCCCGCACGATAGCTGACTGTGACTACACCGTTCGGATCCCGATGCAGCACGGGGTGGATTCCCTGAATGTTGCAGCGGCCAGTGCGGTGGCATTCTGGCAGCTGCGGGCGAAATGAAAAAGAAAACGACCGACTTCCGTTTTTTCGGAGGGCGGTCGTTTGGTATGAGGAGAACTGGGCGGAGGGGAGTGGCGGAGCCGCCCGGCGGGCGAAGCCCGCCGATGCAGGCGCAGACTGCGGATTTCGCCGAAGGCGAAAGGCGGCTCTGCCGTGGGTGTGTAAAGCAGGGAACTGATAATAAAGAGCGCGGCTATGTCTCCGGGGCTGCGGGGCAGGTGGCCCGGATAGAGGGTGATTCCTGCAGCGGAGGAAGCTGCTTAAACCTTACTTTTTGCGTTTTAGCCAAGGAGGATAGTCCGGCGACGAGAGAGCAGGGGCCAAACAGTGATGTCGAGGATGCTCTAAACATGGGGTGGGAAAAGATCTCCCCCGGCGAAGAGGGATTCTGTTGGGTGCGGGGTTAGATTTTGTTCTTTTGGCGCTTTTGCCAGAGGAGATAGCCCAGAAGAGAAAGGACGGAGACCCCGGCGGTGATGCCAAGGGCGAGCCAAAAGGCCGGGGAACCAGGCTGTGAAACGCTGGCGCCCAGCAGGGTGGCGGCCAGCAGGCTGGGCAGGCCGCCCAGCAGCCCGCCGAGCAGACAGGTGAGATAGGGTCCCCGGACCGAACCGAAATACATGCTGACGATATCGCCGGGGAGGAGGTAGATGACCCGCAGAAAGAACGAGAGGAAAAGGTAATGTCCTTCCTGGCTTTCCAGGAGGCCATCCAGGCGGGGATAGCGGGCCAAAAGCCGAGCGGTAAGCCCGCTGCCGGAAAACCGGCCGATCCAGAAGGGAACGGTGAGATCCACCGCAAGGCCTAAAACATTGAGCGCCAGCGCCGCCGCAGGGGCAAACAGATGCCCAGCGGCAACCTGTAAAACGATGATGGGAAGAGCCACGCTGAGGCATTTGGCGAGGTAGAGCAGCAGCAGGAAACCGGCGGCCAGCCAGACATTCCGCGGGGCGTAGGAGAGGATGTCCTCCACCGAGAAGCCGCCCCGGATAATGCAGAACACCACCATGGCCAAGCAAAGAGCCAGCGGCAGCAGCCGCAGGGGATGAAGGTCGTGCAGGGGACGAGGTTCTTTTGGCATGGGAGTCACTCCTTTGGGAATTTGATAATGCGTTGGGGAGTCATGCAGGGGGAGGCTTCGCCGTAGGCGGAAATGGGCAGGGGCCGGCGGGGAAGCGAGAGGGAGCAACCGGACCACGCAACCATTTGGGACAGTTTTTTGCGATTGTCCAACGCTTTTTGGCGATGGGGGTTTTATTTTTTCGGGAGGATATGCTAAGATAAGGCGTGAACGGGGGTGAACACTACGGCCGATTCCAACCTGACCAAGCGCGCCCTGGCCGCCGCGATGAAAGAACTGATGGAGCAGATGCCTTTTTCCAAGATCAGCGTTTCTGATATTGCGGAGCAGTGCGGCATGAACCGCAAGAGCTTCTACTATCACTTTAAGGATAAGTACGACCTGGTGAACTGGATCTTTGATATGGAGTATCTGCAGCTTTCCAGCCGGCAGGATTATGCCGGGATCTGGGATTTTCTTACCGAGCTGTGCAGCTTTTTTTACGAAAACCGCTCTTTCTACCGGCGGGCGCTGCGCATTGAGGGACAGAATTCCTTCCTAGAGCACTTTAAGGAAGTGCTGGAGCCTTCTATCAAATACTTTTTGGCGTCCTCGCTGGAGGAAGCGAAATACCAGCAGTTCTGCATCAATTTTTATGCGGATGCCTTTATTGCGGCGTTTGTGCGGTGGCTTTCCGATAAAGATTGTGTACCGCCGCAGGAATTTGTGCGGATGCTGAAGGTCAGCATTTACGCCGCGGTAAAGCGGGTAGAAGTGGCTGAGCTGTGACCCCAAAACGAAAATGATAAAAAGAGTCCCGATCCTGCGGAATGCCCGCGGAACCGGGGCTTATTTTATTGCAGGGAGGCAAGGATGCTTTCCAGCGGAGCGGCGGAAAAGGAGATGCTGTCATCCACGGTGCCATCCGGGCGGATCAGGCGGCAGCGCTCATCAAACACGACGGAATAGGAGGCCCGGGGAGAAAGTGCGCCATCGACATAGCGCAGGTCCTCCCACAGCTCCACGGGGATGGTCTGCGTATGCAGGTCATAGCGGGCAGCGATGATTCGCCGGTAAAAGGGTGATGATTGGCCCTTTTCCGGGGCGGTGTAGGATATGAAGATGGTGAGCGGCGCGTGAAATTGCTCGATATCCAGCACATCGCCGTCGCTGAAGATGTTTTCTGATTTCTCGGAATGGTAGGGCAGGAATACCGAGTAGAGCATTTCCCGGCGGCGCATGGCATCGCAGACCTCTTCGGCGCCATCGCCAAAGCGTACCACCGGCATGACATGATAAAGCTGGGCCATGGTATCGATGACATCCCCGGTGAGTTCATCGGGTGAGGTGAAAAGCAGGAAGGCACAGTCCTTCTGTTGGCGCAGCAGGGTGAAAAGTCCCACGGGCAGCTCCGGCGCGATGATCAGATAGGTATAGATGCCCAGCCGCTTGCCCTGCTCGATAAGGTTGGTATAGTCGGATTCGTGGGCGGTGTAGCCCTTGCGGTCGATGGCGAGGGTAAGGCACCAGGGGATATCGTAGCCGCATTCGCTTTCCAGCCGGCGGATGGTGCGGGCCCCGGCAGTGAGGCTATTGTAGCCTAGGTTCATGCCAAAGCCCATTAGGTGCTCGGTATCCACATGCAGCGCCATATCGTAGATGATGCGGTAATAGGCGCTGTTTTCATCCTGCAGGGTCCGCTGGGCCTGCTGAAGGAAACGCTTTTGTTCGCTGCCTGCCGCAAAGCTAAGCCCCATATCCACCAGATTGCGCAGGCTGCGCTCCGGGTCGCTTTTGATGGCATTAAGCTTTTGACGCACCACCGTTTGGATGAGGGTACGGGCAATGGTATTGACGGAGCGGGGCGACATGGGGATCCCTTCTTTCGGAAATCTTTCTATTAAAATTATAGTGCGCAGTGGGGCAATGAAAAAGGGACAATCCCGCGGATGTGTCCCAAAAAATAACAGATTGCAGTGCTTTTTACAGAGAGTCAGGGATCCTGCTCCGGGTGGGGAGCGAGGAATGAAACAAAGACAAAGTGTCGGGTGAGGCGCTCGCCCACCCAGAAGATGTACCGCCCCATGACAAGGGCGCAGAATACCGTGCCGATGCCAATGCCGCGGATGCCGTGCAGAAAGAGAAGAGAAAGTACTACTGTTACGGTAAGGCAGCCGAGATCAAAACGGGTTTTGACGGTTTTGTAGGGCTTATTCAGTATGACGGCCAGTTCCCGGGGAAAGAGATCGGTGGGGATGATAGGGAGCTTACAGTGATTGGAGAGGGCGATGCCTGGGGTGAGGGCCGCAAAGCTGATGAGGAAATAGACGACCCGCAGCACAGGGGTAAGCGGCAGCTTATCGATCTACAGGGCATGGACATCCATCATCTCGCCAAAGGCGAAGCCCACCAAAAACGCAAGCAGATAGCTGGGGACAAACTTCCGCAGCAGCAGCATCAACACCGCCACCAGCGAGGTTTGGAAAAGATAAGTCCATGTGCCGAGGGAGAGGACCGGCAGCACCTCCGAAATGATGTACGGCACTGAGGAGATGGAGGAAATGCCGGCGCCGCTGTAAAGCATCAGGTAGACAGCGAAGCTATTGAGCACCGCGATGATGCAGAGGGCGAGCTCCCCGCGGAAGACGCGGCGGGGATGGGGGAGGCTTTGGACGGTGGGGGTCATAAAGGGAGGACCTGCCTTTCGGGAGGAGATGGAGAGCGCACGGGGGCGGCGCGGTGGAGCGGGGAAGGCAGCCCGAAGCGAAGCGGAGGTGCTGCCTGACGGGAGCGGAACCGTGCCGCCCCAATGGCGGAAAGCAGAGAAAAGCACGCACCGGGGAGGTTGCTCCGATGCGTGCCGCGCCGTGGGTTCCATCGGCTCCCCCTACCGGGAGCCGATGGAGGACCTGCACGGACAGAGATTCCACTTCGTTTCCTGCGCGTTATTTTGAGGAGGAAAAATCAGATGGAAACGACCATGTGAGAAATGGTGAAGACAAGGACGATGAATGCGGTGAGGAAGCCGCCCAGCCATACGGAACCGGTCTTTTTGTGGAGGACGCGGCTCATCACGGCGGTGATGGGCAGGATGAAGAGCAGACCAAACAGCATGATTCCGGCAAGCGCGGTGGGGAAAGACATACCGACAGCCGCGAGCCATTCGGGGGAGGTAGTGCCGGGGATGTACTGGATCCCACGGACGCCGGTGGCAAATAGCTTACCGTAATCATAGGCGAACATCATGGCCAGACCGCCGCAGGAAACAACGGCGCAAAGCAGGTAATTGAGCCAGGCGGGGGCGTTATTGATGCGGGTGAGGGAATTATAGATGACACCGCACAGCAGGAAGAACAGCAGCCAGACGGGCAGGTACTTGAAGAACGCAACCCAGTGGGTGCTATCCATGGGCATGATGTTGAACTTGAAGAAGGAGAAATTGGTGCCGGAAAGGGCGGAGCAGGCATACACCACCGCGTAGATGCCGGCGAAGGAGAGAACTGCCAGCAGCAGGCTCTTGAGGATCTGCGTGAAGGGGAGCTTGAGACCGGTGGTTTCCAGGTTGGCGCCTTTCTTACGGCCGATAAGGAAGAATACCAGCAGATACAGCACCAGGAATACGCCGCCCACGACGCCATTAAAGAGCATGAGGGAGTTCATGGGAGCCATATTGAAGAAGCTATTGGGCATGAACTTGGTGAGGAATTTGAACCACTGGGGCTGCATGTAGTAGGGATAGCCGATCAGCCAGTAGTACAGCAGGGGCGCGGGCAGCAGGAAGATGATATAGGGAATGATATACCCGATAACACCCTTGGCACCGTGGACGGTGCTGATGGAGGGAGCGGCCGGACGCACGATGGTGGAGAAGAAGGGGACCCGCAGCAGGGTGAGCGCCAGCGCTACAAAGGCGACCAGGGTGGCGATAAGGCCGATGAGGCCGCAGGCGGCACGACTGTGCCATACCTGCTGGGTGGGAGCGATGGTGGCAACGCCGCCGCGCAGAGTGATATCGAAGAAATCAATGCCGTAGCCGATGGCGGTTTCATCATAGTAGGTATCGGAGTGGGTGCCATTGAAGCTGTAAGCGGCCCTAATAGGCTTCATGGTAACGGCAGCGCTGGCCGCGGCGGTCACAGCTTCCTCACGGGTGAGGGGTGTGGCGCTGGCATCGCCATACATAAAGTAGGTGCCGGAGGGAACATTGGTGGCGCCGCCGGTGCCGTAGGCGAACTTAAAGCTGGTGGTGTACTGGCTGGAATCCTCCACGCCCCACAGAAGACCGGAGAATTCATCGTAGGTGCCCTGAATGGTGCAGATATTGATCGGTGCGGCATACAGCGGAAAAACGCCGTTTTCGGCAGTAACGCCATTGTAGGTCAAGTCATTGATATTGCGGACATTGTAATTATAACCGGTGAGTACCATAGAACCGGGCAGCACGATTCCGGAGTTCATCGCCGCACCGTAGGCGGTGTAAGCAGCGGTTGTTTCATCGGAGCCTGCCGCAAGCGCTTCAGCATAGGCTGCAGTATAGGCTGCCTGCCATTTGGAATAGGCAAGATAAGCGCCCTCCTGAATGGCAGCGGTGCCCATGGAGTGGCCCAGCATACCGATCTTGGTCAGATCGATAAAGTCGTAATTTTTGAACTGCTGCAGGGCGGAGTAGCTGCCGAGATCGGGAGCGTAATTTTCCACATTGCCCATTTCCGCCTGCTTGTATCCGTTAGGAGGCAGGGTGCTTTCTCCGTGACCGTACATATCCAGCGCCATGACCACATATCCGCGGCGGCTAAATTCAATGGCATTCGCCTCCATGGCATCTTCGCTGGCGGTATAGCCGTGGCACAGCAGGATTGCCGGGGCAGGGGTTTCCGCAGTAGCTGTTTCCGGGATAAAGAGCTTGGCGTGGCTGGTGGCGCCCACATCGGTGGTGAAGGTCAGCTCTTCGGTGCGGACGGTGCCGCCGCTGGTTTGAATATTATGGCCGATGACCGAGGTGACGACCATGAGTACCAGGCAGATAGCCAGCACAATGGCGGAAGCCCGCCACTTGATCGGGGTTTTGCTTAAATTCTGTTCCATCTTATTAAACCTCTCAGTTCCTGTACGAATCTCCCTGTAAAGCGGCGGCAGGGGGTGAAAAAATGCAGGGGAAAGCCCGCTTTCGAGATGATTATAGCGAGGGGGAGAGGGCTTGTAAATGGGGCTGATAAAAGTTTGGCAGGTGCGTGGGATGGGGGAGGATTTCTTTGGATACTTTTTCATGGAGAAAAAACGCCGCGAAGGGGAAAACCGCGAGGAAAAGGAGCGGAAATCGAAAAAGAACGGGATAATATGATGCAAATATGCAACATATCATCCCGCACTTTTTTGCGAATGCTTAATTTTTGGCTTGATTACGCAGTATTACGGAAAGCGTATAAATTTTATTAACAGAATTTATTGATGCAAAAACGAAACATGTTGCAAAAATGGAACGGCTGGTTTTGGGCATATTACCTGGATTTAGCGGACAGCTTTTTCATCCTTGCCCAGCAGGCGGGCCATGGCAGCCAGCAGTTTTCTTTCATCGATGGGTTTGGAGAGGTGATCGTTCATCCCGGCGGCCAGGCTTTGGCGGATGTCATCGCTGAAGGCGTTGGCGCTCATGGCCAGGATGGGAATGGTTTGGGCATCGGGGCGGGGCAGCGCGCGGATGGCCCGGGCGGCCTCCAGGCCGTCCATCACCGGCATCATGATATCCATGAGGATAAGATCGAAACTGCCGGGGGCAGAGGCGTCAAAAAGAGTCAGGGCTTCGCGGCCGTTCCAGGCGCGGGTCACGGTGGCGCCATGTTCCTGCAGCAGGAATTCCGCGATCTCCATATTGAGGTTGTTATCCTCCGCCAGCAGGATATGAATACCGGTGAAATCGGCTGTGGGCAGTGGAACCGGAGCGGTGGGAGCGGTGCGATCGATGCCGAAAGGCAGCACGACCCGAAAGGAGGTGCCAACACCCTTTTGGGAATTGAAGGTGATGGTGCCGTGCATGGCGGATACCAGCTTTTCAACGATGGAAAGACCCAGACCAGTGCCTTGGTACTGGGTGCGGGCGTCATCGGCCTCCTGCGCGAAAGGTTCAAACAGATGCTGCTGGAATTCCTCACTCATGCCGATACCGTTATCCTCGCAGGTGAATTCGACCGTTACACAGCCTTCGCTGTGGGAAAGGACCCGACTGCCCAGCCGGACATAGCCGCCGCTGCGGCCATATTTTACGGCATTGCCGGCCAGGTTGCACAGGATGCGCTGCAAATGATTGGGGCTGCCGATGAGACGGACATTTGACAGGGGGGCCTCGGTGGGGGCTTCGTACCGGATGCCGAATTCAGCGGCCTGCGGTTCAATGACAGCGCTGACCTCCTGCAGGGTGGCAGAGAGGGAGAAGGAACGCTGCTCGAGCTCGATGGCGCTGCTTTCCAGTTTGCTCATATCCAGTACATTGTTGACGATATCCAGCAGGGTGTGCAGGGCAATGGCAGCTTTATCCCGGCAGCTTATCTGGAGGGCAAGATCATCGGGATAGTGAGCGGCCATATTGATGTAGCCCTGGATGCCGTTGATGGGGGTGCGCAGATCGTGGCTGATGCGGCGCAGGAATTCAGATTTGGCAATGCTGGCCAGCCGTGCTTCCTCTGCTTCAGCAATAATCTGTTCCTGGTATCGGGCTTCTCGTTCTTTTTCCGGGCCGACATCCTGCAGCACGGCCAAAACATGGTGGGGCTTACCGACCGCATCAAAATCCACAACAGTGATGGTGACACGGCTCCAGTTTAGGGTATCATCCCACCAGGTTTGGTAATCGATATAAAAGCTATGGCGCACATCGGTGAGGTTTTCCTGTCGCAGGGTCTCCCGGATAGCCTCAGGACTGAGCTGCTCATCCAGCATCGGCCGGTATTCCTCCGGGACAAGATTCTGCGTCAAGGCGTCCTTCATATCGGTGTAAGAGTTATTTTGCGGCAGGTAATGGGCCAGCCACTGCGGCAGGAAAATGCTTTCGCAGGAATTCTGGGTCAGATCGATGTAGAAGGAAGCAAAATAGATGTTCTGCAGCGAGCGCAGCATATTGACAGTCTTTTGCAGGTGAAGGTTGCTCTCCTGCAGCTTTTGGCTGCTTTGGTACAGAGCACGGCTGCGAGCAATGGAGAGAATATGCCAAAAGGCGGTATACAGCGCCACGAACACGGCGGATACCGCCGCTGTATCGGCAAAGGTAGAAAGTACCGGGAAATAGATGTAGAGCTGACAGCCCTCGCAGGCGGTGTGGCAGCCCAGGTAGATGCCGCCTTCATTGTGGAAGAGGTGGAGCTGGTCATCGTGAGGGAGCTGGTTCAGTGCCTGCAGAATGGAGAGTGAGGCAGTTTTCTCGCCCTGAAGGGCATCATCGCTGCCGGCCAATATGGTGTTTCCGGCTGTGATGATGTAGGTGCCGCCGCGATTGATGTAAATACCATTGAGAAGGGTGGTCATATCCTCCTCGACATCCAGAATCAGTCCAGCGGGCTGTTCGTAAAATCCGATGAGGAGGCCGGGGGCATCCAACCGGGGAACGGCACAGACATCATAGTAGCGGCCATCGTACTGCACCCGTTCGGCATAGATTTTATTGGTGCCGGCCACCCCGTAGAACAGGTTGCCTTCGGTGGTATTCTGCCAGGGGGAGCCCTGCATGGGGCGGGTATAACCGGAGGCCTCCAGGCTTAGATCGCCATCCAGCAGGGCCACGCCGGTCAGGCGCAGACGGTCTACGCTTTGCTCCAGGTATTCATCGTTAATGAGTTCGGGATCATCCCGCAGGTGATAACTCAGCTCCAGCAGGTTATCTGAAAGCCGGAACAGGCTTTTAACACGGTCGCCGCTGGCTAGCTTATAAAAGCTGATGCACTGTTGCCGCAGGGTGTTGGCGGTATCCCGCGCCAGGGAGGCGGTGATCTGATATTCCGCGTGACCGTGTACCAGCACCACCAGCAGAAACAGCAGGACCCCTACAATAATGACGGAGCGAGGCTTGGGGTTCCAGTCCCAGATCCGTTTATTCTGTTGTTTACTCACCGGTCGTTCCTCCTAGAGCATCGGCCGGGTCCAAACCGTATTCGGCCAGGATTTTCTCAATGGTGCCATCGGCGAACATTTCCACCAGGGCGGTGTGCAGGCGGTCCCGCAGGGCAGTATCGCCTTCCCGGGCAAAGGCGACCCCGACCTCGGAACGCAGCAGGGATTCCTCCAGCAGACGGTAGGGGGTATTGGTGTACTGCAGCTGCGCGGTAAGGGCGGCAGCGTGGCCGGCGCAGGCATCTACATAGTCTTTGCGCAGGGCAGAAACCACATCCTCCATCCTTAACAGACAGTAGATATTGCTGACAGTGGGCAGACGGGGATCGGTGCCGGCGGAGAAGATCTCTTCCGGCTTGGAGCTGATCTGTACCGCGACGCGATGGCCAGCGAGATCTCCCAGGGACTGAATATCGCTATCTTGCCGGACGGCCACCACTTGGCGGCTGCAGGCGTAGGGCCCGGCCCATAGGTAACTTTCCTCCCGGTTATTCATGGAAAAGCAGCCCCACAGGCAATCAACCTCACCATTTTGCAGAAATTCATCCTTTTGGTCCCAATCAATGAGCCGAAAGACGGGCTCGTAGCCAATGCGGCGGCAGGCCTCCCGGGCCAGTTCTACATCCACGCCGGCCGGGAAGCCGTTTTCATCGGTGTAATTGTAGGGAGGGTAATTATCACTGCCGATCACCAACTGGGGCAGGGGGACGCTAGGGGTGGGCACTGTGGCGGTGCAGGCGCACAGCGGGACCAGTGCCAGCAGCAGGAGAAACGGAATCAAAACTTTCTTGGCGTGCATAAGGGAATGGACTCCTTTACCGGGGACATAGAATAAAATCATTTTTGGGTGATGTAGCGCGCGATGGCCCCCAGCAGGTTTTCAGTGCTTAGGGGTTTGGGTAGGTGGGCATTCATACCGACGGCCCGGCTTTTTTGTACATCATCCTGGAAGGCATTGGCGCTCATGGCTATGATAGGGATAGTCTTTGCATCGGGACGCGACATCTGCCGGATGACCCGGGTGGCTTTGTAGACATTCATGACCGGCATCATTACATCCATTAGAATGAGGTCGATCTCGCCAGGGGCGGAGGCGGCAAAATGCTTGACGACTTCTTGGCCATCCTGTACCGGGAGGACGGTGCCGCCGTACTGTTCAATGAAAAATTGCTTGATCTCCATATTGAGTTCGTTATCCTCCGCCAGCAGGATCTGCATACCGGTCAGATCAATGGAGTCAGCTGTGTTATCAGCCACGGCGGTCGGGGTGGGATCGATGGCAAAGGGCAGTGTGACATGGAATGCCGTCCCGGTGCCCTCCCCACTGGAAAAATTCATTTGGCCGTGCATCTGTTCCTCCAGCGCATCGGTGGGGCAGGGGAGCCACTTTGGTAATGTAGCCCCTCCTGGTATCCGCTTTTTATCATCATGTTGTTTTCCTCGGTTCTGTGTGGGGATTCAGCCGGGCTAGTGTATCACACACTTTTTGGTATTCCCGGTCCACTGCCCGGAGCAGGACATCGGTCTGTTCCGGGAGGGTATCCCGGCTGCGCAGGGCTTCGGTCATGGTGCCGCAGGCGGCGGCCAGCCCGGTAAGCCCCAAATTGAGGGCAATGCCCTTTAGGGTATGCACCGCCCGGAAGGCCGTTGGGACATCGCCCGCTGCCGCTGCTTCTTTCAGCAGCGGCAGGCTGTTATCCTGTGGAATCATCCGCAGGAATTTCTCTGTAAAGGCTTCACTGTGCAGGCGGGCAATGACATCCTCGTAATTGCCGCCCACGGTGGTATAAAATTCATTCAGAGTCATGGAAGTCCTCCTCATACAGCACGGCACTATCCTTCTGAGCCTTGGCACGGTACAGAGCCAGATCGGCCTTTTCCACCAGCTCACTGATCTGCCCCGCGGCATAGACACCGCCGATGCTGACAGTGATGCGCAGCTCCGGCAAATCCGCGACCCGCAGCGCCCGCACCGCCCGGCAGATATCCTCTAGCTTGCGCCGCAGGATATTCTGCGGCAGACTGTGGAACAGCAGCAGGAACTCGTCTCCGCCGTAGCGTACCAGTTCATCCTGGCTGCGCAGGATGGCCCGGATGGCCTGGGCGGTGTGATATATGGCGGTATCCCCAGCCGGGTGGCCAAGGCAATCGTTGATCTGCTTGAGGTTATCTATATCGATCATGGCCAGGGCATACTCGCCGGAAAGGCGCCGCAGCCGCTCATCGCAGTAGCGCCGGTTAAAGACCTTGGTGAGGGAATCGGTATACACCTGCCGGTTGCGCATCAGCAGTTGGTTCAGCAGATTCTCATTCTCATCGGAAAGCACATCATCCGAGTAAATAGGATTGACGCATTCCAGCGAATAGGGAAAGCCATCCACCTCTACGCACATGGCCAAGATATAATAAAGGTCGCTGCCGATTGCTTCCACTTTATTCAGGGTGCGGCGGGTGCGTACCACCTCCTGGGAAACACAGTGCCGGCAGCGCTGGGTCTTATCCCAGATGGAGTAGCAGCGCTCCACTTTTTCCATGGTGTGGCCGTCATCTGCGGCGATCACCTGCATGCAGATGCCCGGATCCACCAGCCGCACGATTTGGAACATCTGCCGGTAGGCCTGCAGGATGGGTGCCAGCTCCCGCCCGGAAACGCGTAGAACGCCATCCACCGCAGTAAGCGGCAGCAGCGCCTGCTGCTCCACCTGCGGGATGCTTGTCCGGTCGTAATCCTCCAGCCGGGTGTAGTTTTCATCTACATTGATCACTTTGCCGAACAGACTCCGGCAACGGCCCTTTTCCACCGCCGACCAGGAGAGAAACATGGCCAGTCGACAGCGGCACGGCTGCCCATTCAGCAGCAGTGTTACGGGCATTTCAGCATAAGATTCATCCGCGGTCACCCGGGCCAGCTGTTGCCGCACCGTTTCTATAGTTTCCTTTCCAATGAACGCTAAAAAGTCCTGACTTTGCAGTGGGTCTACCATCACGGCGGGCAGACCGGTCTGCTGCGTGGCCTCCAGGGAAAGCCGCAGCGAGGAGGGCTGCACCGTGTATTTAAACCACATTTCCCGGCTCATCCCGGTAAAGAAATCCTCCCGGGCGTTGGCTTCCTCCAGTTGGCGGGTCATGCGGGCGGCGGCCATATCCCGGTTCCGGTACAGTTCCTCGGTGATGGCATATTTATTGTGGGGGTGCTGCCCGACATCCCGGGCGGCACCCTCCCGCCGGATGACATCTGAGAGATCATCCAGGCATTCCAGTAGCAGGGGATTAAAGCTGCCGCATTCCCCGGCGTGGATCATGGCCAGTGCTTTTTCGTGGGAATAGGCTTCCTTGTAGCTGCGCGTACCTAGCAATGCGCTGACGATATCGGCGATCGCCACCACCTGCTCCTCCATGGACAGTTCTTTTTCTGTAAGTCCTCTCGGATAGCCGCTGCCGTCTAGTTTTTCATGATGGCGAACAGCAATCTTTGTGATATCTGGAGCAATGGTGCCGCCCAGTATGTCTTCTGTAATACTGACATGGGAGCGCATGATTTTCATCGCCTGGGGGCTTAGTTTTCCCGGAAACTCTAAAATCTCGACCGGGATACCGATTTTCCCTAAGTCGTGGAGCAATGCCCCATAATAAATGCGCTGCACCTGATCGTCAGACATGCCTATGATACGAGCTGTATTGGTACTGATACTGGTCGTCGTAATAGTATGGGTTACCGTATGCTGGCTGCGAAAATCAATCGCATAAATCATCATTTTCAAGTAATCTTCGCACTCTTGGCTGCTTAAATTTACCTGCGGCAGTATCGATTTTGGGGCATATTCTTTATTCTGCTGCTGAAAGAAATGAAGACGCAAACCCTGCAACATCAGACAATGAATATGTATCCCCCTTTATTTAGTATATTGTAAATTATAACACACAGCTCTTTTTGTACAATCCCTCATGCATA
>OGYY01002262.1_pt1 | contig 14548 bp, 9 predicted proteins | sample 1576671 | NCBI WGS metagenome assembly OGYY01 (sample SAMEA3541593, study PRJEB24748) | human gut metagenome | biome: human gut; feature: human-associated habitat; material: faeces | place: China | collected 2012 | reverse complement strand
CTGTCTGTGAACTGGTAGACCGATATTTGAAAACAAAGACAGGAGTAAGGCAAAGTACGAAACAGGGATATGTTACAGTGCAGAGATTGCTTGCGAAGGAAACATTTGGCAAAAAGACGATACGAAGTGTGAAAACATCCGATGCAAAGCTGTTCCTTATCAAATTGCAGCAGGAAGATGGGAAAAGCTACAGTTCCATTCATACCATCCGTGGAGTGTTGCGACCAGCCTTTCAGATGGCGGTGGATGATGACATTCTGGTAAAGAATCCATTCGGATTTCAGCTTGCCGGAGTATTGGTAAATGATGCAGTCACAAGAGAGGTAATTTACAAAGACCAGATGCGGAAGTTTCTAAAGTTTGTGCATGACGATGTGGCATATTGTAAATATTATGAAGTGGTGTACATACTCTTTCATACGGGAATGCGAATATCGGAATTTTGTGGACTGACACTAAAGGACATTGATCTTGAGAAAATGACAGTGAATATCGACCACCAGTTGCAGAGAACATCGGATATGCGATATATCATAGAAACCACAAAGACAGATGCTGGAACAAGGGTACTACCGATAACAGAGGATGTAGCAGAAATGTTTCAGGCAATCATCGAGGACAGGAATGCATCGAAAGTGGAGAAAGATATAGACGGCTATAGCGGATTCCTATTCTATGATGATAATGGAATGCCACTTGTGGCAATGCATTGGCAGCATCGATTCAATCACATGGTCGGCAGATACAATGATATTTACCGGGTGCAGATGCCAAACATCACGCTTCATGTATGCCGACACACCTATTGCAGCAATATGGCAAAACCGGGAATGAATCCCAAGACATTACAGTATCTTATGGGGCATTCGGATATATCAGTCACGATGAATGTGTACACGCATATCGGATTTGATGATGCTGAGGAAGAACTGAAACGAATAGAAGAGTTTAGGAAGGCACGGGCGGAGGTTGAACAGAAGAAGGAGAAACCGATGTCACAGAAGATGTTTAAGGTAATTTGATACAGAAGATGGATAACGCTCCGGCTTGGCTGGGGCGTTTTTTACAATGTTGCTGAAATTGAATTTGTGGCGGATTATCAAAAGAAATAGTATAATATAAATGCTATCTTTTAAAGAGGAAGTGCTAAAGATGAAATTACAATCTGTAGAAGAATTTTTTCATAAGAGAGAAACTGTTGAAAAATATAATGTTGATAAAATCATAAAACTGAATTGGGAATGTCCGGATGTATTATTCTCTTTTAGAGGAGTATATGCTATTGGGGTTTTTATTTATTATCGACAATTATTTGGAGATAATGTGAAGACGGATATTAAGGTGAAAGATGAAAAGGGGGCTACGAGACAGCGCCTTTATTCCGATAAGTTTTTAAGTGAGAATTATCCACAATTTAGTGACGTAAACGATTTACCGGAAATAAAAGGATTTTTAGAACACTACTATGATATAGGAAACATAATTCCAACATGGCCAGGGGCGAATATAAATAGAGGAATGGCACATTGCTATGATATACCCAATGTGTATTATAAACGGCATGCTAAATTTACGAAACTAGTTTATGGTAGTATTTATAGAAGTGTATTCATAGAGGAAATTTTAGAAAACGATAAATATGATACTGTTGAAAAGTTATTAAAGTTGAAACCAGAACAGTATGTTAAGTTTCTAGAATATATTGTGGATGTAATTATTAATCGAAATAAACAGTTACAAGATATTTTACAGGAGGAAAATGGGCATGAATAGTTTTGAATTGATTCCTACAGAAGAAAATTTGATACATACATTGGACAAAGATTTATTGAAACGAAACAAAGATTTAGTGCGTTTTTATGATTTGATATTAGTACAAGAAGGAGCTTCTTCTATTGCTATTGATGGCAGATGGGGGAGTGGAAAGACTTTTTTTGTGAAACAATCTATGTTGCTAATAAATGCAAAAAATCCGATGAGCGATATGGATGATGAAAAGAAAGCAAGTATTGTATACGCACTTCCATTTCCGAAAAAAGCAGAAGACATGCCAGAGAATTATGATGTGGCAGTTTATTATGACGCATGGGAAAATGATAATGGTACAGACCCGGTATTGTCTTTGGTGTACGAAATAATAAAGCAGTTAGGAATAAATTATGCTTTTGATGATAATAGCAATGCATTCAAGTTGGCGGGGTCTGTGTTAGAGGCACTTACTGGTAGAAATATAAACGGTATTATTGAAAACTTAAAAAGCGATAATCCGCTTACAAAGATTAAAGAAGAAAAAGATTTACACGAGAATATTAAAAATTTCTTTACGGAGTTGTTAGTTGAAAGAGGAAATCGGTTAGTGGTTTTCATAGATGAATTGGATAGATGTAAGCCAAGCTATGCTGTTCAATTATTAGAAAGAATAAAACATTATTTATATGATGACAGAATTACGTTTGTTTTTTCTGTTAATTTAGGTGAGCTACAACATACAATAAAGCATTATTATGGTAATACATTTGATGCGTGCAGATATTTAGACAGATTTTTTGATATGAGAATATCCTTGCCACCAGCAGATAAAACTGCATTTTATAGGGAAATGGGGTTGGAATCTAGTTATGTCTTAGAAAAAATATGTCGAAAAGTAATAGATACATATAATATGGAGTTGCGTGAAGCCACTCGTTTTTATCGACAAGTGAAAACAGCAGCATATGAGCCTACACATGAGAGTAGAAAATTTGATTTTTCTTTTTCAGATGAAAAAGGAAGACAACTTTTATTGATGTATGTGGTTCCAATTCTTGTAGGACTAAAAATTGTTGATATATCGTTATATAACCAATTTGTATGCGGAAAAAGTTCGAAACCACTTATGGATATTTATAAAGATTCTGATAAGGGAGAATGGTTGGCTACACGATTGCTGAATAGAAATGAAGCCTTTGAAGTGGAAGAAGGTAAGAGTGTAGTTACTGTTGAACAAAAAATCCAACAGTTATACGATGCAATTTTTGTTACAGAATATACGGGAAATGTGTATCATACCATACTTGGAGAGTACGAGTTTGATGATAATTCTAAGAACTTTGTGAAGAGTGTTGAGAGTATGCTTTCAGTATATGCAGATTATAATATATAATCCTTAGTAGTAACCCATTCCGTTTTACTACTAACTTTACTACTAACAGGTAGTAACAACATGCTCCATCTTGCACCATTTTGCCAAGATGCCACCTAAATCACACATTTCACAAATCCCCGAAATCCCTTGCAAACAAGGGCATTCCGGGGCAATTCAAGGAGAAATAAAACAATGATAAAAATACTTTTCATCTGCCACGGCAGTGTTTAAGGGACGGGGCAAAAGCCTTGAGTTTATTGGGTTTCTTGGATGGAAACGTAGAATTTACACCTTATTTACACCTTTGGAAGATCGGATTGGTAATCAAGACGTAGGGAAAACTTACGTCTTTTTTGATTGAAGGAAAAAGGCGTTACGTATCGGCTAAAAAGAATAATGTATCGGCTGAAAATAATAGTATTTTTGCCGATAATATGATATACTAAGTAATAGATTAGTACGTTTTTGATTTATGACGGAGGATAGCAGATGAAACATCTTTCAGTTACTGAAATAGCAAAAAAATGGAATATATCAGAGCGAAGTGTTAGAAATTATTGTGCTCATGGACGAGTGGATGGTGCTTTTCTTATAGGAAAGACGTGGAGAATTCCCGAAAATGCAGAAAAGCCGGAGCGTTCCAATAAAAAGAAAGAGCAGCCAATTACATTGCTGGATATTCTGCAGGAGCAGAAGGCAAGTAAATACTCTGGTGGGATTTATCATAAGACACAGATTGATTTAACATATAACTCCAATCATATTGAAGGCAGCCGCCTGACCCATGATCAGACCAGATATATCTTTGAAACCAACACCATCGGTGTAGAAAAAGATGTGCTGAATGTGGACGATGTGATTGAAACAGCAAATCACTTCCGCTGTATTGATATGATTATTGATAATGCAAAGGCAGTTCTGACAGAGAAGTTTATCAAAGAACTTCATCTGATCTTGAAGAGCGGTACTAGTGATTCCAGAAAAGATTGGTTTGCAGTAGGCGATTATAAAAAGATACCGAATGAAGTCGGTGGTATGGATACAGCACTTCCGGAAGAAGTTGCCGATAAAATGAAAACTCTGCTGACAGAGTACAACGGAAAAGAAGAAAAGAATTTTGAGGATATTCTGGATTTCCATGTGAAGTTTGAACGTATCCATCCATTCCAGGACGGCAACGGTCGTGTGGGCAGATTAATTATGTTTAAGGAATGCCTGAAATATAATATCGTTCCGTTTATCATCGAGGATAATCTGAAATTATTTTATTATCGTGGGTTAAAAGAATGGAACAATGAGAAAGGTTACCTGACAGATACCTGTCTGACGGCGCAGGATAAATATAAAGCATATTTGGACTATTTTAGGATTGCTTATTAAAGTGATTCAAAGGATAAAGCCAAAGGGTAAAAGTTGTATTTGGGGCAAGGTAAAGGTATTGGGTATGCTACCTGTCTTGGCAACAATACTGTTAGTGAGACAAAGAGTAGTTTTAGGATGTTCTGAAGAAAAAGGAGAAAAGTGAATGTTCGAAGCAGGATTGACATATGTACGTGCAGATTTTCATTTGCATACAAGAAAAGATAAAGAATTTTCTTTTGCAGGAGAGGACAATTCTTTTGTAAAGGAATATGTTTCTGCACTTAAAAATGCAAATATAAGTGTGGGAGTTATTACAAATCATAATAAATTTGATAAAGATGAATACAAAGCGATTCGTAAAGCAGCAAAAAAGGAAGATATTTTTATTCTTCCTGGGGTTGAGTTAACCATTAAAGAAGGTGCAAATGGTATACATACGCTTATTGTATTTAATCCAGATGAGTGGCTTTCAGATGGTGATAATCATATTCAGACTTTTTTGACCGCAGCTTTTGCGACTATTTCTAATCCTGAAAGTAGAAACACAAAATGCACTTACGATTTGAAATCCACCTTAGAAGCTTATAATAGAGATTATTTTATTGTATTTGCACATGTAGATCAAGGAAGTGGATTGTTTAATGAATGTAAAGGCGGTTTGTTGGAATCTTTATCAGGATTAGCACCTTTTAAGAGGCGTGTGTTGGGTTTACAGAAGTCAAGAACACACGACAATATTCTTCAATTTCAAAAATGCTTTGGATATGTTCCAGCTTTATTAGAAGGATCTGATCCAAAATCTCTTTCAGATATAGGAAAAGGTGATAAAAGTACGTATTTAAAATTGGGAGAATGTTCTTATTCGACCATCAAATTTGCATTACAAGATTATAAGAATAGAGTTACTGATACTGTATCCAATACAACTCATGGATATATTGAATCCCTATCTTTTAAAGGTGGTAAATTTGATGGACAAGAAATTGTTTTTTCTCCGGAATTAAATACACTTATTGGAATAAGAGGTAGTGGAAAATCGTCCGTTTTAGAAGCGGTTAGGTATATTTTGGGAGCTTCTGCTCAAACCGATAAAGAATATAAAGAATCCTTGGTTAAAAATGTTTTTGGTTCTGGAGGAAAAGCAGTTCTTTCAGTTGTAGATAAGTATGGTAAAAAGTATAAAATCAGTCGCATTTGGGGTGAACGTATAAATGTGTTGGATGAGGATGGTAATGATTTAAATGTTACGCCAATGAGCTTATTTGATGGAGTGCAGTATTTTGGACAAAAGGACTTGTCTAATAGTGCGGATCATGAAAATGGTTTGTTGGAAAAGCTTGTAAGCGGTAGAATTGGGAAAAATGCAATTGTAGGTGATTGGGTAACTGAATTGACAACTTCAGTTGAACAGTTGTTAAATGCTGATAAAATACCAGGTCAGATTGAAGAGATAACAACGCAGAAGGCAGAAATAGAGCATAAGATGTCAATTTACAAAGAGAAGGGAGTCGCAGAAAAGTTAAGGAAACAAAGTGGATATGCTTTGGATAATACAAAAATGGACTCTGTTAAAAGTAAAATAACAGATATTATAAAAAACCTTCGTACAGCACTATCAAAAAACAGTACAGTAGTAGATCTGATTTCAGAACATCATAGTGAGTATAATAAAGATTTGTTTGAGAAGATGCAAACAATTTTAATTAATATTGAGGATCAGCTTAAAGCAATTGAGAGTTCTATTGGTGTTATTGAAATTCAAAAAAGTGATTTGTCTGGCATCATAAGAACACTTTCTGAGCGTTTGGAAAACTTGGCTGATGAGTTTGCTGAAATTAAACGTGAAATCAAAGATGATACATTAGATGCAGATGGGTATGTTAATTTAACCGCCGAATTGGAAAAAGTTAAAGAAAAACTAAATAGTCTCAATGAAGCAATGTCTTCCAAGGTAAAGATTGAAGACAACTTTGCAAAAGCATCTCGTCAAAGAAACGATATGTTGTTGGAAATGTTCGGTGCATATAAGCGTGAAACAGAGGCAATTAATTTATCACAGGATGAGATTAAAATTGAAATTACTTTTAAAGGAGACCGAGAAGGGTTTAAGAACCAAATCAAGAGTGATTTTAGGGGAACCGGTATTTCAGAAGCAAAATATCAGACTATGAGTGAAACATTTTCTGATTATGTGGCTTTGATTGAAGATTGGATATTACATGAAGGGGAGAAACTTCGAGAAATAGTTTCACCAACAGAGTATGGTAAATTAAATACAAAGTTGCAAGAACAGTATGATGAATTAATTAGGCGCCAGGTGCAAAATAAAGTAGAGATTTATTACCATGATAAATTGCTAAAACAACATTCTATTGGTCAAAGAGCATCTGCATTAATCTTGTTTATATTGATGCAGAGTAATAACGATATTATTTTTATTGATCAGCCAGAAGATGATTTAGATAATAAAGTAATTTATGATGAAGTGATTTCAGCCATTATAAAAAAGAAACCTCATACACAGTTTCTTTTTGCTACTCATAATGCCAATATACCTGTACTTGGGGATGCTGAAAAAGTGTTAGTAATTGAATTCCAGGATACAAAAATTGATGTTTCACAAGGGAATATTGATTTGAATACAACACATAAACAGATTGTGGATATTATGGAAGGCGGAACAGAAGCTTTTGAAAGAAGAAAAATGATATATACTTCTTGGAGATAGAAGCGGTACTAAGAAAGTATGTAGTTAAAACTACAAGGGAGGAACCCTTATGACACCAGAAGAAAAAGCAAGGAAAATAATAGATGAAAAATTAGAACAATCTGGATGGATTATTCAAGATTTAGCCATGGTTAATCCTATGGCTTCATTAGGTGTTGCTGTTCGAGAGTATCCAACAAGCACAGGGCCTGTGGATTATGCTTTATTCGTAGAAGGAAAACCAGTTGGCGTTGTTGAAGCGAAGAAAGACGATGCCGGGGAGAATATCACAGTTGTAGAAGGCCAGTCAGGTAGATATGCAAACAGTAAGTTCAAGTATGTTAATGTGGATTACCATATTCGTTTTGCATACGAAGCAACTGGTGAATTGACTCGTTTTACAGATTATGATGATTTGAAATATCGTTCCAGAAAAGTGTTTTCGTTCCACAGACCAGAAACTTTGAAAAAGCTTTTGGAACAATCAGATACAATCAGGAACAATATGAAAAAATTCCCTGATTTTGATACGGATGGTTTTAGAGATTGTCAGATTAAAGCGATTGAAAATTTGGATAAGTCTTTTGCAGAAAACAGACCAAAAGCATTAGTTCAGATGGCTACAGGTGCGGGTAAAACATTTACTGCAATAACAGCAGCATATCGTTTGTTGAAATATGCAAAAGTAAATAGAATACTGTTTCTCGTAGATACAAAATCTTTGGGCGAACAGGCAGAAAGAGAATTTCTTGCATATATGCCTAATGATGATAATCGCTCTTTTTCACAGATATATGGCGTTAGACGTCTGAAGAATTCTTACATACCAAATGATGTACAAATTTGTATCAGTACAATTCAGCGCATGTATTCTATTCTGAAGGGCGAAGAGTTGGATGAATCTACAGAGGATGAGTCAATGTATGAGCAGGCGTCTGCAGATTCACAGCCAGTAAAAGAAGTAGTATACAATAAAAAATATCCACCTGAATTTTTCGATTGCATTATCGTTGATGAATGCCACAGGTCTATTTATAATGTCTGGAGTCAGGTATTGGAATATTTTGATTCATTTATTATTGGTCTGACAGCGACACCAGATAAGAGAACATTTGCATTCTTTAATCAGAATGTAGTAAGTGAGTATTCTCGTGAACAGGCTATTGTTGATGGTGTTAATGTTGGTGAAGATATTTTCCTGATTGAAACGCAGGTAAGCAGAAATGGCGCACAAATTTTGAAGCAGATGATTGAATATCGTGACCGTTTAACTCGTGCAATGCGATGGAAACAAATGGATGAAGATGTTACATATACAACTTCAAATCTTGATAGAGATGTTGTGAATCCAAGCCAGATTCGTACAGTCATTAAAACTTTCAAAGACAATCTGTTTACACAGTTATTCCCATATCGAAAAGAAGTTCCAAAGACATTGATCTTCGCAAAAACAGATAGTCATGCAGATGATATTATTCAGGTGGTTCGTGAAGAATTTGGTGAAGGAAATGAGTTCTGTCAGAAAATCACGTGTCAGGCGGAAAACCCGGAAAGTGTTTTGGCATCCTTTAGACATGATTATTATCCACGTGTCGCAGTAACAGTAGATATGATTGCGACTGGTACAGATGTAAAACCGATTGAATGTCTGATATTTATGCGAGATGTGCGTAGTAAAAACTACTTTGAACAAATGAAAGGAAGAGGAACACGTACTCTTAATAAAGATGATTTGCAGAAAGTTACTCCTTCTGCAACAGAAAATAAAGATCACTTTGTAATCGTGGATGCTGTTGGTGTTACAAAGTCGAAGAAGACTGAAACAAGAACATTGGAACGTAAACCAACTATAAGCATGAAAGAATTGATGCTTAATGTTGCGATGGGATCTAAAGATGAAAACACTTTGATTTCATTGGCTAACCGTATGATTCGCTTAAATAGCCAGATGTCACAAAAGGAAAGAAAAGACTTTGCTGATAATGTAGGCGCATCAGCAGGGAACATTGCGCAGCATTTGTTGGATGCTTTTGATATTGATGTTCAAGCACAACGTGCTGGGATTATTCTGGATGGTGACCTTGAGCCAACAGAAGAACAAAAAGCTTATCTGGAACAGGCTAAAAATGAAATGATAAAAACGGCAGTAGAACCTTTCTATAGTCCGGAAGTCAGAAATTACATTGAGAATGTCCGTAGAAGTCACGATCAGCTTATCGACAATGTAAATATTGATGAGGTTATAAACGTGGGTTATGACATTGATGTTCAGGCCGCTGCAGATAGAACAATCAATAGCTTTAAAGCGTTTATCGATGAAAACAAGGATGAGATTATTGCGCTTAGAATTATTTACGACCAGCGCTATAAAGATCGACCTATGGCAATCGACCGCTTAAAAGCATTATATGAAAAACTAAAGGCCAAAGGCGTTACTGTAGAACGTCTGTGGGATTGTTATGCTATAAAGAAACCAGAAGAGGTGAAAAAAGGTACATTGGCAAAGCTTACAGATTTGATTTCTATCATTCGTTTTGAAATGGGTTATACAGATAATCTTACGCCTTTTGCAGATAAAGTAAATTATAACTTCATGCAATGGACTCTCAGGCGAAATGCCGGTGCAGTTCATTTTACAGAAGAACAGATGGAATGGCTTCGTATGATAAAAGATCATATTGCCTCTTCTTTGAGTATTGAACTGGAGGATTTAGATTTAAGCCCATTTGACCATAAAGGTGGTCTTGGTAGATTCTATGATGTATTTGGTGATGCATACGAAAGTATTCTGCAAGAAATGAATGTGGAATTAGTAGCGTAATTAAATTAGTAGCGTAATTAAATGAAAGATAATTAATAAAAAGGAGCAAAGATAAATTGATTACCAAATGGAATTATGTTCCTTTTACAGATGCAGTTGAGATATGGGATACATTGCGTAAACCAATTAATAGTAAGGAACGTGCTGCACGAATAGAGGGAAAAGATAAAACTGAATTATTCCCATATTATGGTGCTACAGGTCAAGTAGGATTTATTGATGATTACATTACAGATGGGGAATATGTTCTTTTGGGGGAAGATGGAGCTCCATTTTTAAATACTTTTTCTCAAAAGGCTTATTTGATAAATGGGAAAACATGGGTAAATAATCATGCACATGTTTTGAAATCAAAAACTAATAATAGGTTTTTGTGTTATTATTTAAATTATTTTAATTATAAAGGATATGTTTCAGGAACAACACGTTTAAAGTTAACGCAAGCGCAAATGAAAAATATTCTGGTTCCCAATCCTCCTCTTGATGAGCAAAAACGAATAGTGGATAAAATAGAAGAATTATTTTCGCAACTAGATGATGGTGTGGAAACATTAAAGAAAACAAAAGAGCAGTTAAAAGTGTACCGTCAGGCAATTTTAAAAGAGGCATTTGAGGGTAAATTTACAAAACTGAAACATGGAAAAATAAGTATTGATATTGAGTACTGTTCTAAAGAAGAAATAAATAACTTACCGGAGATTCCGTCGGAATGGAAATATGTACATTTGAATAAACTCGGTGACTTGGGAAGAGGAAAGTCAAAACACAGACCGAGAAATGATGCTCGACTATTTGAAGACGGGAAATATCCTTTTCTGCAGACGAGCGAAGTGAAAAACGCTGATAAGTATATTACTGAATATTCTAAGATGTATGGTGAATTTGGTTTGGCACAAAGCAAATTGTGGCCGAAGGGAACTCTTTGCATAACAATTGCTGCCAATATAGCAGAAACTGCATTTTTAGGAATAGATGCTTGTTTTCCTGATAGCGTTGTAGGCTTTATGCCAAACGAAAACACGAATCCGTTTTATATAAAATATTTTATTGAATCTCAAAAATTGCGTTTGTGGGCATTTGCGCCTGCAACTGCGCAAAAAAATATTAATTTGGACACACTTGAGAATTTGGTTGTACCATATTGTAGTAGAGTAGAACAGGATGAAGTGGTAAAAGAAATCGAATCAAGAATGTCAGTATGTGACGGTATTGAAAGGACTATAGATTTGTCTTTGCAACAAGCTGAAGCTTTACGCCAAAGCATACTAAAGAAAGCATTTGAAGGAGGATTATAAGTATGTTAGAGCAATCAATTGCAATCATATCAAAAGTATGGGGTATGTGTTCGACATTAAGAGATGATGGTGTCGGATATGGCGACTATTTGGAGCAGTTAACATATTTGATATTTCTGAAAATGTCAGATGAATATTCCAAACCTCCATATAAAAAAGATACGGGTATTCCGGCTGGTTATGGTTGGTCGGATATGAGCAACTTAAAAGGTGCAGAACTGGAAGAAAAGTATAAAAAGATATTGGAAAAGCTTGGTGAAAAACCAGGCATTTTGGGGAAAATCTTCAAAGGAGCTACCAATAAAATCAGCAATGCTGCTATTCTTTACCGTGTAGTGCAGATGATTGACAGCGAAAAATGGGTGTCAATGTCTTCTGATGTAAAAGGCGAAATCTACGAAGGATTGCTGCAGAAAAATGCGGAAGATATTAAAAGTGGTGCAGGTCAGTATTTTACACCGAGACCACTGATTCGTGCTATGGTTCGCTGTATGCGTCCAGAACCAATGAAAACTATTGCAGATCCTTGTTGTGGCAGTGGTGGGTTCTTCCTTGCTGCTCAATCATTTATCGCAGATTCTGAAAACTATTCTTTAGACAGAGAGCAGAAAGAGTTTCTGAAGAATGAAACTTTCTACGGTAATGAGCTTGTTGGAATGACTTTCAAAATGGCATTGATGAACCTTTATCTCCATAATATTGGTGATATTTATGGAAATGTGCCTGTTACATTGGGGGATGCATTATTAACTGACCCTGGATATCGAGTAGACTATGTTCTGACAAACCCACCATTTGGTAAAAAGTCCTCTATGACATTTACAAATGAAGAGGGTGAACAAGAAGAAGACGAACTTGTTTATAATAGACAGGATTTCTGGACAACCACATCCAATAAACAGCTGAATTTCTTGCAGCATATCAATACAATTTTGAAAGCGACAGGCAAAGCTGCGGTTGTTGTTCCGGATAATGTTTTGTTTGAAGGTGGTGCTGGAGAAACCATTCGTCAGAAGCTTCTTCAGACTACAGATTTACACACAATTCTTCGCCTACCTACAGGTATTTTTTATAAACCGGGTGTCAAAGCGAATGTGATTTTCTTTGATAAGCGTCCGGCAAGCGCAGAAAGGCAGACCAAAGAAATCTGGATTTATGACTTCAGAACAAATATTCATTTTACTCTTAAAAAGAATCCTATGCAGGATAAAGATTTGGATGATTTTGTTGCTTGTTATAATCCAGAAAATCGTTATGCAAGAAAAGAAACATGGTCAGAAGAAAATCCAGATGGTCGTTGGCGTAAATTCACAGCAGATGAAATTTTTAAGAGAGATAAGACAAGCCTGGATATTTTCTGGATTAAAGATAAAGCACTTGCAGATTTGGACAATCTACCTGATCCAAATGAACTCGCTGGGGATATTATCGAAAACCTGCAAAGTGCATTGGGAAGTTTCCAGGAACTGCAGGAGCAGTTGAAATAAAACGAAAGTTTTAATCTGAAAGTGTTTGCTGAACGGAGGTGGAAAATATAATTGAAATATTTATTTTGGAACACACATAAAAATAGTGATATAAATGATGTTCTTTGCGAACTTATTGTAGAAAACGATATTTCCATGGTTTGTTTAGCAGAATACACAGCCGAAGCAGATGAACTTATAAAGAAATTATCCGTTCAGAATGTAAATATGATGGAGTATGGTAGCTGTTCTGAACGAATAAAAATGTTTGGTAAAGTGAAAAACATTCAATATAGGACGGATACAGATCATGCGGTAATACGTATTATTAATGATAAAGATATACTTTGTTGTATCCATTTGAATAGTAAAATATATTCTGGTCACGAAGATATCAGAGAAATTCATATGGATCAGATTATAGGAGATATCCAAGATATAGAGCAGGAACTACAGTCAGAAAATACTATTGTGGTTGGAGACTTCAACATAAATCCATATGATTCAAGTCTTGTTAACGCAAAGTATTTTCATGGAATCCCGATATATGAAGAGGCTAAAAGAAAATCAAGAATAATTGCTGGAAAAGAGTTTTATATGTTTTACAATCCCATGTGGAATTTTCTTGGAGATGCACAAGAACCATACGGAACATATTATTACGCTGGAAATGATCCGATTAATACATATTGGAATATATATGATCAAGTTATTATCCGCCCAGCATTAAAAGCAAGATTTGTTGGAGATAGCCTTAAAATAATAAAAGAAACAAAAACGAGATTTTTGTTAGATAACAACGGGCATCCTAATAAAAAAATTAGTGACCACTTGCCGATAGTGTTTGAAATTAAGGAGGAATAATTATGGCTAAAAGACTTAATTTGGGAGAAAAGCTGGATTTTACTGATATTGATTTAACAGCACCAGATATTGTTATAAATGCGTTATTGGAAGAATTGCCGGTCGAAACAAATGGATTAATTTGCGGTAAAATTCAGCCTTATAATGGACATATAGTGTCATATACGAAGAAGAGCGGAATGGCATCTTTGACATTGGCATTAGGAACAGTGCAAGAGCAAGAAGTAGATATACAGGATGAATTGGGGAAAATTGGAACTGAAACACATAAATTTGAATGCTATTTGTACACTCCAGAATATGAAAAATATCGTTATAGAATGTTTTTTGTAAAGTATGATGTTTCAAATTACCCGGTAACTGTAGTTCTTGAAGAAAGTATTGCAAAGAGTATACCTGGAATAAATAGTGGATATATCTGTACTTGTAATACTCGTGATGAACTCGAAGAATTGATTGTAAGTGTTCTGACATCAAAACGAATTATAAAAGTTATGCAGGAACTTATTCGAGTAAATCAAGCAAAGAAACTGTCGGAAGAAAAAGAAGAAGTGAGTGTAGACGAAGAAAGAGAATAATTAGTTTATTAAGTTTGTCACATTTCTAAATGGTATTGTCCAAGGAATGTGTGGCTCACCAATCATACAACAGCAATCCACAGCACACAAAGATGTCACACAACGTCTTACCAGGAAACAACGGCCGGCTCCTAAGGGGATGTTATAAGTTCGATTTGTATCAGTCATTCCCTAAAAGTGTGCATCTGTACAAAAATAGGGAATAGGTATTGTATGGTGAATGGACGACCTTGGAAGTGTTGTAGGGACAGATGCGCCCTTTTTCGTAAGCGCTCAAGAGGGCGTAAAATTTTCTGTGTCTATGGGAAAAATTCTTCTTTGATAAGAAACA
>OGYY01002245.1_pt1 | contig 14618 bp, 10 predicted proteins | sample 1576671 | NCBI WGS metagenome assembly OGYY01 (sample SAMEA3541593, study PRJEB24748) | human gut metagenome | biome: human gut; feature: human-associated habitat; material: faeces | place: China | collected 2012 | reverse complement strand
CTTCGTCGGCCTTACTCTCTATTTTCCTGTTATCAGCCATGAACTATCCCTCTTTTCCAGTTAAAACTCTTCTTTCGATTATTATGCACGGCTTATGGAAAAAAATGCGCTGCCGTCCGCATTTTACCTTCCCGCTGACCGTGGCATCAAAAAAAGGCCTGTCACATCAGACTTCCGATCCGACGCGACGGCCTCGTCTCCATGGATTGAGGGATCACCGCTACCGTGCCTCCGCTATCGCTTCCTTCCCTGAAATATGTTCAGCGTCTACCACGAATATACACACAGCTTTCAGTTTGCCATTTATCTCTTCCATACTCCCTTCCCGATAATCGGCTGAATATTTGTCCACCAGTTTCAGCAGCGCATCCACTTTTTCCTCAGGGTCTTCGATGATCTTCGCCCTGCCAAATACGATCACGCTCCTGTAATAAGTAGTGTACTCATCCGGCACGATATGATCCGTCTCTATCACCGTGAAGGACACCTTGTCATGCTTTTTCAACGCATCCATCTTATGCCCCGCCGGCATTCCGTGAAAATACAGTTTGCCGTCATCATAAGCATAGCTCATGGGAACGCCGTAAGGGTAATCGTCGTCACCCAGGACAGACAGGACTCCTGACGTAGTCTGCCTCAGGATATCCTCACACTGCTCTGCCGTCAGTATCTGTTTTTTGTTTCTCCTGACTTCTCTGAACATCATATCCCCTCCAATCAGTACTTCCTTATCCTCACAGGTTCCTTTCCGAGCACATCGCGTCTTATCTGCCCCCATATGTCATTGAGAGTCTCCTTGAGGGACACCATGTCACCTCCCACGAACCTGACGATCATCATGCTGTCATCTATCTTACCTGCCGCGAAAACGACATCGCCGTGAGCCTCCATGGCGTTCAGCCGCTCCGGCAAGGCGTCTTCTATCCTCCCAGCGTACACATATATGGTCCCGTTTGTCAAATGGCCTTCCATATATCCCAGCCTTTCCATGTCCGTTTCGTCAGGCTTTATATGGCTGCAATCGTATATTTTCAGCTTTCCGTCCACATATATCCTCGTTCTGGAAGCGTACAGCCTGTAGTCGAACTTCTCTCCGCACGTAGCTCTTCCGGCGCTTACCATATCGGATGCTATCAGCACTGAACTTCCCGAAAGATGGAATTCGTTTTCCTGATAAGCCTCTGACATGGCGAAAGGCGCATTATGCTCCGGCAAATACTCCAGCACTGCATCTCTGCCGACAGTGATCACGTTTTCCACCCTTGCGTAGCCTTCATCCATTTTGTAGAATTTCGTATTGGACGGCGTCGTCACATATACCCTGCTTCCTTCCTCCAGGGTTATTTCCGTCAGAAGTCTGTCGTGCTGCAGGACTCCTCCGCTGGGATTCAGAAGATATATGAATGCCGTCCCGTCACTGTCCTGGTAATGAGCTCTCATGACCTGCAGCGGCAACTTATAATACTGCTCCGCAAGATAAGTCTGCCCGTTCTTTTTCTTTCTGAACAGGAGAGATAATTCTCCGGTCGTCTTCTTCATATCCAACTTCCTATTCCTCAAACAACATGTCTTCCTTCACCCATCTTATCACTTCATCCAGGCCGGTGCCGTCGAAAAGGCCCTGCGCAACTCCGCCCTCGGCATCAGCCCGAACCGTGATGGCAACGTCATCCGTCTGACCATGCCGGAACTCACCGAGGATCGTCGTAAGGAATACGTCAAGCTCGCCAAGGGCAAGGCCGAGGATGGCAAGGTCGCCGTGCGCAACATCCGCCGCGACGCGATGGAAAAATTCAAGGCGCAGAAGAAAAAGTCCGAGATCACCGAGGACGATTTCAAGGTCATCGAGAAAGATATGCAGAAGCTGACCGACGACTACATCAAGGAAGTCGAGCGCATCGCCGACGAAAAAGAGAAGGAGCTCATGGAGATCTGAGCTTCGCGCTCGCTTTCGTACCCGCAATCGGAAACGGGGGGATCGAACATCCCCCCGTTTGAATATCCTGTCTATGAGCGCGCCCGTGCAGGCAGCGCAGGAGGCATTATGGCAAACAACAAAACGGCCGCAGCGCCGCAGGTGGATTTTTCGCGCCTGCCGCGCCACGTGGCGATCATTCTTGACGGCAACGGCCGCTGGGCGAAAAAGCGCGGTCTGCCGCGCACGGCCGGTCACGCTTACGGCGCTGAGGCGTTTCGCCGCATCGGCAACTACTGCAAGGCTATCGGCATCGAATACCTCACGGTCTACGCCTTTTCCACGGAAAACTGGCGCCGTCCGCCCGAGGAAGTGCGCACGATCATGAACATCTTCGATAAATACATGAAGGAAGCGCTCTCGATCATGGAGCGCGACAAGTTCAAGATGCGCTTTTTCGGCGAACGTACCGGCCTCTCGCCGGAGCTGCAGCGCCTGATGGACGCGGCCGAGGAAAAGAGCACGCACTATGACGGCTGCCAGATGAACCTGTGCATCAACTACGGCGGCCGCGATGAGATCCTGCACGCTGTGCGCCGCTATGCCGAGGAATACAAGGCCGGCACTGCGCCCGAGCTCACGGAGGAGCTCATCAGCAGCTACCTGTATTCGTCCGGCATTCCGGATCCCGACCTCATCATCCGCACGAGCGGCGAGCAGCGCCTGAGCAACTTCCTGCCCTGGCAGGGCGCGTATTCCGAGCTCTATTTCACCGACGTGCTCTGGCCGGACTTTACCGAGCGCGACATGGACGCTGCGCTGGCGGAGTTTCAGCGGCGCGACCGGCGCTTTGGCGGCGTGAAATGACCGCCGTACCCGAGAGAAAGACAAACGGGAGGAACCTATCATGAAAAACAGACTCATCGTTGCGGCGATCGGTATCCCGGCGCTGCTGGCTGTGATCTTCTTCACTCCGATCTGGGGCTGGGGCATCGTGGTGGCCGTCATGGCGTCGTTTTGCGCGTGGGAGCTGCTGCACACGGCTATGCCGAAGTTCGTGCCGCGCTTTGCGGTGTATGCCGGCGTGTGCGGCGCGGCCATCGTGCTCGGCGCTGCGTTCGGCCTGTCAGAGCTCGTGTTCAAGATCGCGGCGTATGCGCTGTTTGTGACCATGTTCGTGGAGATGATGATCTCGTTTCACAAAGCCGAGCGCGTTCCGTTTCAGGATCTGGCGCTCGTGTTCACGGCGGGCATCGTCATTCCGTGGATGCTCTCGTCGCTCGTGCGCCTTGGCCTGAATGACCCGAAGGCGCCGTATCTGCTGCTGCCGTTCGTCATCACGTGGATGAGCGACTCCGGCGCGTTTTTCGTCGGCCGCAGCCTCGGCAAGACCAAGCTCGCCCCGGCGCTGAGCCCGCACAAGACGGTCGAAGGCTGCATCGGCGGCTTTGTGTGCGCGATCGCGGCCGCCATGCTCTACGGTCTCATCCTGCACTGGTGCGGCTATCGCGTGCAGATCGGCATCCTTGCCATCTACGGCTTTTTCGGCAGCCTTGCCGGTCAGGCGGGCGACCTTGCATTTTCCGCCGTCAAGCGTGAGCACGGCGTGAAGGACTACAGCAATCTGCTGCCCGGTCACGGCGGTATGCTCGACCGTTTTGACAGCACCATCTTCACCGCGCCCATGCTCGAGCTGCTGGTGCTGCTGGCACCGGCGATCGCGGTCGTGGCGCAGTAAAGGAGCATAGCTATGGTACATTCGATTTCCATTCTCGGTTCTACCGGCAGCATCGGCCGGCAGACCGTTGCCGTCGCGGAGCATCTGGGGCTGAACGTCCGTGCGCTGACGACGAACCGCAACATTCAGCTCGCCGAGGAGCAGGCGCGCCGCCTGCATCCGGCGTTCGTCGCCGTGACGGATGAGGCGTCTGCCAAGGCGCTGCGCATCGCGCTCGCCGATACGGACATTGCCGTCGGCAGCGGGGAAAACGCACTGTGCGAGGCGGCGGTCATCTCGGACACGGACGCGGTCGTCACGGCGGTATCCGGCGCGGTCGGCCTGCGCCCGACGCTTGCGGCCATCGAAAAGGGACGGCGCATCGCGCTGGCCAATAAGGAGACGCTCGTGTGCGCGGGCGACATCGTCATGCGCAGAGCCAAGGAATGCGGCGCGGAGATCGTGCCGGTGGATTCCGAGCACTCGGCCATCTTTCAGTGCCTGACCGGGCGCGCGGGCGAGCTGCACAAGATCCTGCTCACCGGCTCCGGCGGACCGTTCCGCGGCTGGACGCGCGAGCAGACGCGCGACGTCACGCCCGAGATGGCCGTTCGTCACCCGAACTGGAGCATGGGCGCGAAGATCAGCGTCGACTCTGCGACCATGATGAATAAGGGGCTGGAATTTATTGAGGCCATGCACCTGTTCAGCGTAACGCCGGATGATATTCAGGTGCTTATCCACCCCGAGAGCGTCGTGCACTCGATGGTCGAGCTGCTCGACGGGACGGTCATCGCCCAGCTCGGCGTGCCGGATATGGGTCTGCCCATCCAGTATGCGCTCACGTATCCGGAGCGCAAGCCCAGCCGCAGCGACCGGCTGGATCTGACGGCCTATCCCAATGGGCTGCATTTCTACGCGCCCGATCTCGAGGCGCTGCCGTGTCTGGCGCTTGCCATGCGCTGCGCGCGCACCGGCGGCACCGCGCCGACGGTCATGAACGCAGCCAACGAAATTGCCGTTGGCCTGTTTTTGGGCCACAAGATCGGGTATCATTCTATTTATGAAAGCGTTGCGGCGGCGGTGGAGGCCATCGCACCCGTCGCTGCGCCCGATCTGGACGTTATCCGCGCGGCCGATCAGGAGGCGCGTGCCTTCGTCCGGTCTTATTTCCGTTTCTGAAAGGACAGCACATGTATATTCTGTTCGCAATTCTCGTCTTCGGTATCCTCATCGCCGTGCATGAGCTCGGTCATTTTCTCGTGGCCAAAGCCTGCGGCGTGCGCGTGGATGAATTCGCCATCGGCATGGGCCCCGCCATCTGGAAAAAGCAGAAGGGGGAGACGCTCTACGCCGTCCGCTGCCTGCCGATCGGCGGCTTTTGCGCCATGGCGGGCGAGGATGAGGCGGTCGACGATCCGCGCGCGTTCACGAGCCAGCCGGCGTGGAAGCGGTTTTTGATCCTCTGTGCCGGCGCATTCATGAACTTCGTGTTCGGACTTCTGCTGCTTTTGCTCGTGTTTGCGCAGGCGAAGAGCTTTTCCACGCCGACGCTCACAGACTTCATGGACGGCTGCCCGTATCAGGGGGAGAACGCCCTGCAGGTGGGCGACACGATCTGGAGCATTGACGGACACCGCATCTATTTTACGACCAACGTCAGCGAATATCTTTCCCGCGGCGGTGACACGCATGACATCGTCGTCAAGCGTGACGGCGCGAAGGTGCACCTCGATGATTTCTATCTTGTCGCACGGGAATATCCGGGACAGAGCAGCAAAATGTACGGCCTTTATTTCGGCACGCAGCCGGCGACATTCGGCGCGAAGCTTCAGAATGCGTGGTACAGTGCGCTGGATTTCGTGCGCATGGTCTGGCGCGGACTTGGCGACCTGCTTGCGGGTGCGGTCGGCGTGAAGGATCTGTCCGGTCCGGTCGGCATCGTGAGCATGATGAGCGAGGTCGGCAAGGAGTCGGCCACGAAGGCAGCCGCGTTTTCCAACCTTGCGTATTTCTCGGCGTTCATCGCCGTGAACCTTGCGGTCATGAATATGCTGCCGCTGCCGGCACTGGACGGCGGTCGTGTGTTCTGCCTGCTCGTCACGTGGGTGCTCGAGCGGCTCACCCGCAAAAAGATCGACCCCAAGTATGAGGGGTATATCCACACGGCAGGGCTCGTGCTGCTGCTGGCGCTGATGGCTTACGTCATGTATAACGACATTTCCAAACTTGTCACCTGAGCCGGGGCGGATTTGTCCGCCTCGGTTTTTTTACGGCTTCGGCCACCCTGGAGAGAGATAGGAGTGCTTATGAACAGAACGCAGACAAAACAGATCCATGTCGGCTCCGTCGCCATCGGCGGCGGCGCGCCGGTCGCGGTGCAGTCCATGTGCAACACGCACACCTCGGACGCGCACGCGACCATCGAGCAGATTGCCCGGCTGCATGACGCCGGGTGTGAGATCATCCGTCTGGCCGTGCCGGATCAGGCTGCGGCGGACGCGCTGCCCGAGATCGTGCGCGCCGCGCCCATCCCGGTCGTGGCCGACATCCACTTTGACTACCGCCTTGCGCTCGCAGCGGCGAAGGCGGGCGTGCACAAGATCCGCATCAACCCCGGCAACATCGGCGAGCCGGACAATGTCCGCAAGGTGGCTGAGGCCTGCCGGGAGCGCGGCATCCCTATCCGCATCGGCGTCAACGGCGGCAGTCTGGAAAAGCGTCTGCTCGAAAAGTACGGTCACCCGACGCCGGAGGCGCTCGTCGAAAGCGCACAGGGGCACATTGACCTGCTGCACCGGTATGATTTTGACGACATTGCCCTGTCGATGAAGAGCTCCACCGTGCCGCTGACGATCGCGGCCTACCGGCTTGCGGCCGAGCGCTTCCCGTATCCGCTGCACGTCGGCGTCACGGAGACCGGCACGGCGTATAACGGCATCATCCGCTCCGCCGTCGGCATCGGCACGCTGCTGTCCGAGGGCATCGGCGATACGATCCGTGTCTCGCTCACGGCTGACCCCGTGGAGGAGGTGCGCGCCGGCATCGCCATTTTGAAGGCGGCCGGGCTGCGCCGCGAGGGTGTGCGCTTTGTCTCGTGCCCGACGTGCGGGCGCACGCAGATCGACCTCATCGCGCTTGCACAGGAGGTTGAGCAGCGGCTGCAGGGGCTGGAGCGCGAGATCACGGTCGCCGTGATGGGCTGTGTCGTCAACGGTCCCGGCGAGGCGCACGAAGCGGACTACGGCATTGCCGGCGGCAAGGACTGCGGGCTGCTGTTTCGCCGCGGCGAGATCCTTGGCAAGTACCCCGCGGACAAGCTGGCCGATGCGCTGGTGGATCTGATTCTAAGCGAAAAGTGAGGAAGCTATGAGCGAAAAAATCCCGTTTCTCGATATGTTCCCCGACTGTGCGTCCCTGCAGGATAGCTGCGGCGGTCTTGACAAGGCGGAGGTGCTCGATGTGCTCATTGAGCGCGAGAGCATGACGATGCTGCTGCACACGTGGTTTGCGCGTATGCCGGCGCCGGTCGAGCGCACGAATATTGAGCAGCTGCTCGCGGCGCAGTTTCGGCTGCGCGGCGTACAGATCCAGGCGGAATACCCTGCACCGGAGCAGAAAAAAGCCGAGCAGAAGGCCAAGGCCAAGGTGCTCATGGGCAAGCCCATCCCGAAGCGCGCGGACGTCACGCCCATGAACGAGCTCACGCTCGAGAGCGGTAACGTCACGCTTGAGGGTGAGGTCTTTGCCGTCAGCAGCCGCGAGATCGCAAAGTACGGCTCGGCCGTGCTCTCGTTTGATATGACCGACAGCACGGGCAGCGTGCGCGTGTCGCGCTTTTTGCGCGCCGAGGACGACCAGACCATCGTCGGCCTCATCCACGAGGGCATGTGGCTGCGTGTGCAGGGCAAGATCAATTACAGCAAATACGATGAAGACATGGTGCTCGAGCCGCGCAACATCGTGCAGGGGGAGAAGGTCATCCGTCCCGACAACGCACCGGAAAAGCGTGTGGAGCTGCACCTGCACACGCGCTACTCGGCGCTCGACGCCATCTCCGACCCCGCGGATCTCGTGGCGCGCGCGGCCTATTGGGGGCATCCGGCCATCGCCGTGACGGATCACGGTGTGGCGCAGGCGTTCCCGGATATGTGGAAGGCGTCGAAAAAATACGGCGTGAAGATCATCTATGGCGAGGAGGGCTACCTCGTCAACGACGTGGACGGCACGCTCGCCGTGCACGGGCAGAGCGCGCTGCCGCTTGACACGGAGTTCGTCGCCTTCGACATCGAGACGACCGGTCTGCACCTCGATACGAACCGCATGACCGAGATCGGCGCGGTGCTCTTTTCCGGCGGCGAGATCAAGGCGGAGTTCGACACCTTTGTCGACCCGCATATGCCCATCCCGGCCGAGATCACGCGGCTGACCGGCATCACGGACGCCGATGTGGCCGGCGCGCCCGATGAGGCGGAGGCCATGCGGCAGTTTCTTGACTTCGTGGGCGGACGGCCGATCATCGCGCACAATGCAGACTTTGATACCGGCTTCATGAGCGCGGCCTGCCGCCGGGCGGGCATCCCGTTCGAGCCGGTGTATCTCGACACGCTCGTGCTCGCACAGTATCTGCTGCCGGATCTCAAGCATCATAAGCTCGACCAGGTCTCGAACCGGCTGAGCCTGCCGGACTTCAACCATCACCGCGCCAGCGATGATGCGATGGTCGTCGCGCGCATCATGGACAAGTTCCTGCCCATGCTCGCGGCTAAGGGCGCAAAGACGATCGGCGACTTCAACGACCTCGTGCGCGGCGGCCTGAAGGAGAAGCGCCGCACGCATCACATCTCCATTCTCGTGCGCAATAAGACCGGCCTGAAGAACCTCTACGAGATCATTTCCCGGTCGTATCTGGAGCATTTTAAGCGCAACCCCACCATTCCCAAGAGCCTGCTCATGGAGTACCGTGAGGGACTCATCATCGGCTCGGCGTGCGAGGCGGGCGAGGTGTTCGAGGCCGTGCTGCGCGGCAAGAGCGACGCGGAGCTCCGACGCATCGCCTCGTTTTACGACTATTTTGAAATCATGCCGCTGGCAAATAACCGCTTCCTGCTCGACAACGGCACCGTGCGCAGCGAGGAATCCCTGCGCAACCTCAACCGCCGCATCGTGCAGCTCGGCGAGGAGCTCGGCAAGCCTGTTGTCGCAACGTGCGACGTGCATTTTCTCGATCCCGAGCAGGAGATCTTCCGCCGCATCCTGCTGGCGGCCAAGAAATTCTCCGACGCGGACAAGCCCATGCCGCTCTATTACCGCACGACGGAGGAGATGCTCGACGAGTTTTCGTATCTCGGTGCCGAAAAGGCGCACGAGGTCGTCGTCACGAACACGAACGCCATCGCCGACAGCGTCGAGGTGTTCGAGCTCCTGCCGAAGGATCTCTACCCGCCGAAGATCGAAAACTCTGCCCAGCAGCTCAAGGACCTCGTCTACGGCAAGATGACGGCCATCTACGGAGAGCATCCGCCGAAGCTCATCACCGACCGCGTCGAGACCGAGCTGCACGACATCCTCTCGCGCGGGTACGACGTTATTTACATGAGCGCGCAGAAGCTCGTCGCCAACTCCCTCGAGCACGGCTATCTGGTCGGCAGCCGAGGCAGCGTCGGCTCGTCGCTCGTGGCGTATTTCTCCGGCATCACGGAGGTCAACTCCCTCCCGCCGCACTATGTCTGCCCGCAGTGCAAGTATACGGACTTTGACTCCGGCGCGGGCTTTGGCTGCGGCGCGGATATGCCGGACAAGGTGTGCCCCAAGTGCGGCGCGAAGCTGCGCAAGGATGGGTTCGATATCCCGTTTGAAACCTTCCTCGGTTTCGGCGGCGACAAGGTGCCTGATATCGACCTGAACTTCTCGGGCGAATATCAGGGCAAGGCGCACAAATATACGGAGGAGCTCTTCGGCTCGGATCACGTGTTCCGCGCCGGCACGATCGGCACACTGGCCGAAAAGACGGCCTATGGCTATGTGCTCAAGTATCTCGAGGAGCGCGGCAAGACGCTGCCGAAGGCGGAGATGAACCGCCTCGCGCTCGGCTGCGTCGGCGTCAAGCGCACGACCGGTCAGCACCCCGGCGGTCTCGTCGTCATCCCGCAGGATATGGACGTCACGGATTTCTGCCCCGTGCAGCATCCGGCCGACGACCCGAACAGCGACATCATCACCACCCACTTTGAATATCACTGCATGGAGGCAAACCTGCTCAAGCTCGATGAGCTTGGCCATGATGACCCGACCATGATCCGTATGCTCGAGGATATGACCGGCGTCAACGCACGCGAGATCCCGCTCGACGACCCGGAGACGATGGGCATCTTCTGCAGCGCGGCGCCGCTCGGCCTGACGGATGACGACCCGATCGTCGGCAAGACCGGCACGATCGGCATCCCGGAATTCGGCACCGGCTTCACGCGTCAGATGCTCGTCGACACGCAGCCGAAGGGCTTTGATATCCTTGTGCGCCTGTCCGGCTTCTCGCACGGCACGGACGTGTGGCTCGGCAACGCGAAAGACCTCATCATGTCCGGCACGGCGACGGTCAACCAGACGGTCGGCTGCCGTGACGATATCATGCTCTATCTTATCAGCCGCGGCATGGACGCCAAGCTCTCGTTCAAGATCATGGAGAGCGTGCGCAAGGGCAAGGTCAAGCGCGGCGGCTTCCAGGACGGCTGGGTCGAGACGATGCAGGAGCACGGTGTGCCGGAGTGGTACATCACGTCCCTGAGCAAGATCGCCTACCTGTTCCCGAAGGCGCACGCGGTCGCCTACGTCATGATGGCGTTTCGCATCGCGTGGTTCAAGGTGCACGAGCCGCTGGCATTTTACAGCGCGTATTTTTACCGCCGCAGCCAGAAGGACTCGTTCGACGCCGATATGATGACGCGCGGCCTCGACTACACCCGCCGCAAGATCAACGAGCTGCGCAGCAAGCCCGCGCTCACGGCCAAGGAAGAGGACCTGCTCGTGACGATGGAGGCGGTGTATGAGTTCAACCTCCGCGGCTTTGAGTTTGCGCCCATGAGCCTGTATGAGAGCGATGCGACGAAGTTTCTCATCCGTGACGGAAAGCTCCTGCCGCCGTTCGTGGCCATCTCCGGCCTCGGTGAGAGCGCGGCGTGGAATCTCGTGGCCTGCCGCGAGGGCGGGCGTGAGTTCGTGTCGGTCGAGGAGCTCTCGGCCGCCTGCCCGAAGGTCAGCCAGACGCACCTGGAGCAGCTGCGTAATATGGGCGCGCTCGGCGAGATGCCGGACAGCAGCCAGATGAGTTTGTTCTGATTTTGAGACATTCTGCAGTTTTTGTTTGCAAGACGCGGCAATCCTTGGTATGATAAGCGTGAGCCTTTATCCCTGTATCATTCGGTGCGACCGAAAGAGGAGGTTATGCAATGAAACGTTTTCTGGCGCTGCTGCTGACGCTGGTGATGCTCGTTTCTGTCTGCGGTCTGCAGGCGTTTGCCGCAGACGGTGATACCACGGCGGATACCGGTGACGAGCTGGTCGTCTATACGCGCTCCGGCGCAACGCGGACATTCCATGTCGGCGATACATTTTCGTATACCTATTGGTTTCGGCTGACGAGCGGCTCGGTCAACAAGATCACGGGGCATGTGCTGTATGACAGCGAGTGCCTGACGGTCAATGCCGACGGGTGCAAGTTCCCGAATATGTCGTCTGCCTCGACGAAGAACAACGCGGGCGACTTTGTGTTCAGCGATTCGTTTACGACATCGGCCGGCGGCGTGTTTGCCACGGCGGCGCCGCAGGTCATGGCGAATATCTCCTTTACCGTCACGCGCGGCGGCACGGCCTATCTGACGACGCTGCTCGAGCGGCTGGAGATCCGCAAGTCGAATAATGACAAGTCCGAGCTTGTCACGAATTTCCAGAATAAGACGTGGTCGCCGGCAAGGTATTCCACGTTTGACTATCTGCAGGACGAAAAGCCGACGGCGGCTTCCTCACCGCTGAGCGCCTCGTCCGATGTCGCGTGGTACTATGCCGTCGACGCCGAGAGCGGCGCGCCCGTCCCGGCCGGGGTGACGTTTGAACTCAGCGGAACGGCCGGAAACGGCGAACACATCGAGCGCACCGCCGTGTCCGACGCCTATGGTTTTGTCGGCTTCGGAACGGTGCCGTACGGTACGTATTACATCCAGACGCGCACAGCGTCCGATGCGACCGTTGCATACATCATCAGCGACGGCTCGCGCGTCCTGCCCGATGTGCAGGACGGCAAGCTGCAGCTGAACCACACGCTGCACTATCGCACGGCCGACCCGAGCGAGCTGCGCTCGCTCACGGTGACGTTCGAGTGGACAAATGAGCTGATCGCGCCCGATGAGCTCTACACGAAGGATCGCCCGTCGAGCGTGTACATGGAGCTAAGCCGCAACAGCGACGCTGCCGTCGTTGCGCACCGCTCGTCCGCCCCCGAGGATGGCGTAGCGGTCTTTGAAAATCTGCCGATCCGTGATGACAACGGCAATGAGATCACCTATGTCCTGACCACGACGACGCTGCAGCACTATGACGCGCAGGTCACGCGCACGGACACGGGCTTCCATATTAACTTCGTCTATCTCAACAAACACACGTGGGAGACGACGCGCACCGAGCCCACCTGCACGGTGGACGGCTCCATCGTCTCCGTGTGCAAGGACTGCGGCGCGACAGACCGTGTCGTGCTGCCCGCGACCGGCCACAAGCTGGTCTCCTCCGGGCACGATGCTACGTGCACGCAGTCGGGCTATGTGCGCTACATGTGCTCGCAGTGCAGCTACTGGTATGAGAAGAAAACGCCTGCACTCGGCCACAGCTGGGGCGATTGGGAGGTCGATCTCGAGGCCACCTCGCGCACCGACGGCATCAAGCACCACACCTGCACACGCTGCGGTGAGGTGGAGACGTATGCCATCCCGAGCGCCCACCACAAGCACACCACGGTAGAGCACGTTGTCCAGCCGACCTGCACCGAGCAGGGATATACCGAGCTTCGCTGTGTCAACAGTGCGGGCCTGCCGTGCGGAAAAACCTATATCGTTCAGGGCAGCGAGACCCCGGCGCTCGGCCATGATTACAGCGGCGACAGCGGCATCACCACGATCATCGAGCCGACGTGCACCACGACCGGCCTGAAGGAATACCACTGCACGCGCTGCGGCGACACCTATACGGAGATCCTTTCGCAGCTGGGGCATGACTACGAGCTTCAGGCGGATAAGAGCAGAGAGCCGGACTGCACACAGCCGGGCTCGGAGTATTATGTCTGCGGCCGCTGCAAGGATGTCAAGCTCGTGCGCAAGCCGGCGCTCGGCCACGACTGGGGCGACTGGATCGTTGACCAGCAGGAGACCGATCAGGCGGATGGCCTGAAGCACCGCATCTGCAAGACCTGCGGCGAGCGGCAGGATGCCAAGATCCCGAAGCTGGAGCACATCCACAATCACCTCCCCACGAAGGTCGAGCCGACCTGTGAAGAGCAGGGCTACACGCGCTACACCTGTGCCTGCGGCGATACGTATATTGAACAGAGCAGCTACGTGCCCGCGCTCGGCCATATATGGGTCGAGACTGCGCGGCAGCAGCCGACCGAAAAGACCGTCGGCGTCATCACCTACACCTGCCAGCGCTGCGCCAAGCTGCGCTATGAGTACATTCCCAAGACCGAGCCGGTCGACAAGTGGAAAAATCCTTATCGTGACGTGCGCAGCACTGCGTGGTACTACGAGGATGTCGCCTATGTCACGCGCAATGACCTCATGGTCGGCACCGGTACGATGACCTTCTCACCGGATGGAGAGATGAGCCGCGCCATGCTCGTCACAGTGCTCTACCGGATGAACGGTTCGCCGAGCGTCGCGGGCATGACCATGCCGTTTCAGGATGTGCCGGGCAATGCCTGGTACACGGATGCAGTCACCTGGGCATATAACTGCGGCGTCGTCAGCGGCATGAGCCCGACGACCTTTGCACCGATGGTGAGCATCACGCGTGAGCAGATGATGACGATGTTTTACGGATATGCCGCATATATGGACTACAACACAATGGCGGTCGCCGACCTGAGCGCGTTCCCGGACGGCGGGGACGTCTCGTCCTGGGCGGAGGCCGAAATGGGCTGGGCCGTTGCCAACACGCTCATCAGCGGCGCGAAAGAGAGCGACGGCGTGTATCTGCGCCCGCAAGGTACGGCCACGCGGGCGGAAGCGGCGGCGATTCTGCACCGCTTTGACCAGTGGCGCGTCAACGCCGTCGTCACCGGCAAATGAAAACAGGAGGAGATCTTACTATGGCCAATCTTGTGATTACGATCGGAAGAGAGAACGGCAGCGGCGGCCGTCAGCTCGGCAGCGAGCTGGCGGAGGCGCTGGGCGTCAAGTGCTATGATTCGGAGCTCATCAATGAGACAGCAAAAGCGAGCGGCTTTGCCGAGAGCTTTGTCCAGTCGCATGAGGAGCAGCGTCCGGGCAGCTTTTTGTATTCGCTCGTGACGGGCGGCGGCGTCATTTCTGACGAGCAGCCGTTTCCGGTGCAGATCTTTCAGGCACAGTCGGAGGTCATCCGCGCGATCGCGGCGCGCGAGTCGTGCGTCATCGTCGGCCGCTGCGCCGATTATGTCCTGCGCGACGATCCGAACGTGGCGCTTGTGAACCTGTTTGTCCATGCGCCGATGGCGGCGCGCATCCGCCGCGAGAGCGCGCGTACGAACACCACGCCCATCCAGGCGGAAAAGCGCATCCGTCAGGTGGACAAGGAGCGCGCATCGTACTATAACTTCTTTTCCTCCAAGCGCTGGGGCGACGCGCAGGGCTATGATCTGTGCGTCAACACCGGCAATATGGACATCAGCGACGTTGTCCAGCTCACGCTCCGCTATCTGGAGCTGCGCGGCCTGCGCTGAACCACAGGCAAGACAAACCCGGCAGA
>OGYY01002243.1_pt1 | contig 14645 bp, 13 predicted proteins | sample 1576671 | NCBI WGS metagenome assembly OGYY01 (sample SAMEA3541593, study PRJEB24748) | human gut metagenome | biome: human gut; feature: human-associated habitat; material: faeces | place: China | collected 2012 | reverse complement strand
CACCGACTGGCGAGCATCCCTGCTGCCGCAGGACAAGGTGGCCGCCGTAGCCGAGATGGAGAAGGCCGAGCCAAAGGGACATAAACTCGCCTTCGTGGGCGACGGCATCAACGACGCCCCCACCCTGGCTCTGGCCGACGTCGGCATCGCCATGGGCGCACTGGGTTCCGACGCCGCCATAGAGGCCGCCGACGTCGTGCTCGGCAACGACCGGCTGATGATGCTCCCCAAGGCCGTCGGCATCTCCCGCCGCACCCTCCGCATAGTGTGGCAGAACATCATCTTCGCACTGGCCGTCAAGGTGGCCGTGATGCTTCTTGCCGCCTTCGGCCTGGCCGATATGTGGTGGGCCGTCTTCGCCGACGTCGGCGTCACCGTCCTGGCCGTCCTCAACGCACTCCGCGCCATCCGTAGCTGAGAACTGCCACGAGTGGTAGAGGCACTACTCGGCTCCTCATTTTCTTTACTCCAGGAAGCGGCTGATGGCCTCCCGCAGGTATGGGTCTGGAGTGCTGGCGGCTATGTCGGCGGCGTCGGCTCGGAAGCGGATATGGCGGAAGGCCATGAGGTCCGCCTCCTCGTGTGTGCGTATGTCGGCGCATAGCCTGAGAAGCTGATCGGCACCGAAGTCGCTGGGCAGCAAGAAAGGGGCCAGCAGACGACTCTCCCGCACCTCGCGGTCGGCCCAGAGACGCAGGGCCAGGTCAAGGTCGGGAGACGACAGAGTGCGGGCTATCTCGGTGAGCTGAGGAAGGTTAAGGCCGAAAATCACCTTATGGGGCCAGCCAGCCTGACGGAGCGTGTCGGCAATGACCCCGTTGCGGTAAGCCATGAACTGTTGCTTGATTTCTTTCATGCAGTCGATAGTTGAGAGTTGAGGATGGCGGGTAGGCTAAGCCAGGCCTCTGTCATTGGCGCCCGCTTCAGCGCGGAGCGGATTCGTCAAATCGGGCGTATACGCACTGCGGCACCTCCTCCGGGTGCCAGGTTCAGACGCAGTGTCATCTTGGGGGACACTTTGACGGTACGGATGCGATAGGCCTGCGGGTTATTGTCCCAGGAGGCGTCCTTGGCGTCCTCGTATACTGTGGCCTCGTACTTACCTGCGGGCAGGAAGTCGAGCTTCACCTGGGCGATACGGGCGTTCTCGTCGGTGATGGCGCCCACATACCAGTCGTCGGAGTTCTTGTCGCGCCTGGCCACGGTGATGTAGTCGCCCGGCTCGGCCTCCAGGTAGCGGCTGTCGGCCCAGTCCACGGGCACGTCCCTTATGAACTGGAAGGCGTCGGGGAAGCGACGGTAGTTCTCGGGCAGGTCGGAGACCATCTGCAACGGCGAGTACATGGTCATGTACAGGGCGAGCTGCTTGGCCAGAGTGGTGGAGCCGTGGCTGGTGTTGCCCTTGCCATAGTAGGCCATGTCGGGTTCGAAGAGACCGGGAGTATAGTCCATAGGGCCGCCCTTGAGGCGGGTAAATGGAAGGATGACGGTGTGCTCGGGGGTGTTGCCGCCCATGCTCTCCCACTCGCCGCCGCGTGCCGACTCCTGCGCCATCCAGTTGGGCCATGTGCGAGCCATGCCGGTGGGACGCACGGCCTCGTGGCTGTCCACCATCACGCCGAAATCTGCGGCACGTTCAGCCACGTGCAGGTAGTGGTCCACCATCCACTGCGTGGAATGCGTCTCGCTGCGGGGTATGATCTTGCCGACGTATCCGGTCTTGACGGCGTCGTAGCCGTGGTCGCGCATGAAGCGGAAGGCGGTGTCGAGCTGGCGCTCGTAGTCTGCGACGTTGGCGGCCGTCTCGTGGTGCATGATCAGTCTGACGCCCTTGGACTTGGCGAAGGCCCGAAGCATGTCGACGTCGAAATCGGGATACGGGAGGTCGAAGCGGAACTGGCGGTTCTTGCGATAGCCGGTCCAGTCTTCCCAACCCTGGTTCCAGCCCTCCACCAGCACGCCGGGGATGCCGTTCTCTGCGGCGAAGTCGATGTATCGCTTCACGTTGTCGTTGTTGGCCGGATGGCGACCGTTTGGCTTGAGCGACGAGTAGTCGGTCTCGCCGGGACGGGCGTCGGGAGCGTCGGCGTAGGCCCACGTCTTGCCGCCGGTGAACATCTCCCACCAGACACCGAGGAACTTCTGCGGCTTGATCCATGAAGTGTCCTTGATCTTACTGGGTTCGTTGAGGTTGTAGATGAGCTGGGAGGCGAGCAAGTCGGGTCCGTTGTCGGTAATGATGATGGTGCGCCAGGGCGTCTGGAAAGGCAGCTGGACGTAGCCGGTGACGCCATGGACGTCCGGGGAGATATGGCTGGTGAAGGTAAGCGTGGCGGTGTCGAGGTCGAGCGCCATGGCGCCGTAGCCCTTAAGGGCCGCCTCGTGGATGTTGACGTAGAGCCTGCCGTCGCGGCTCTTCAACATGGCCGGGGTCTGCACTGCCAGGCCGGGGATGAGGGTGCTCTCGCCGTGCTGCTGATGCGTCAGCTTATTGCCTAACTGCGACACTGGCGCTGTGGTGTAGAGGCGCTCGTCGGTGTCGTAGTCGCCGGGTATGACGTATGCGGTCATATCCTCGGCAAGCCGGAACTGGGTGCCTTCGCCGGTGAGGGTCAGGCAGGGAGTCTCTGCCGTGAATGGTATCTCGTAGCGAAAGCCGAGGCCGTCGTCGAAGACGCGCACAAGCAGTGTCACCTCGGCGCCATCCTGTCCCACGAGCCGGTACGAGCGCTCGTTGTAGTGGTTGCGGACATCGGCATATTCGCCCCACACGGGCTGCCAGGTCTCGTCGACGGTGACCACCTCGGAGGGCTGGACGCATACATTCGCACCGAAGGATTTCTCCTTGGCCACCAATCCCAGGGTAGAGGGCTTGATGACCTCTCTGCCATTGAAAGTGACCGTGTAGACAGGTTTGCCCGCCTGTGCGTCGAGCTCGAAGAGGATGCGGCCGTCGGGCGAAGAGACGCTCTCGGCCAATGCCGGGAGGGCCGGGAAGAGAAGTAAACCTAAAACAAACTTTTTCATCTTAGCTGAGAGTTGAGAGCCAAGAGCTGAGAGTAGGCAGTGCCACCAGAGCATCAAAAGTCTCTCAGCCCTCAGCTTTTATTACGGCCGAAGGGTAATGGGGCCGGAGGCTACGTCAAGCAAGTAGGCGTTCTGGTAGCCGAGGTCGCGGGCCTGCCTGGCCAGTGCGGCGCCACGGGCGCTGTCTCCGGAGTTAACATAGGCCACGGCTGCCCAGTAGCAGGCTTCCGGAGCCGGATTCTCGATGAGCTTGCGCAGGGTGGCGTCGCCGTCGAGGGTCTTGCCGGTCTTCAGCTGTGCCAGACCTTTCAGCGCCACTTCGGCTGGCGTCCTGGCCGGTGCGGAGAGGGCGCGGGAATAGTAGACAGATGGAGTGGCGCTATTCTTGAGCTTATCCTGGACGGAACCGGCAAGCACCAGGGCATAGATGTTGTCGGGGTCGGCGGCAATCAGTTTCTGAAGGGATGCGAGAGCCTTATCGTAGTCCTTGAGGCCGATGTAGGCGAAAGCCTCCTCGGTGAGGGCGTCGGCGCCGGTGGCAGAGGCTTTTAGCGCCTTCTGTGCAGCGTCGAGGGCTTCGGTGTAGTTGCCTGCGCCGCGGAGAGTACGGGCGAGGATGGCGAGGTTATGGGCATTGGGCGAAATCTTGACGGCACGGTTGGCATAGTCCACGCCCTCGGCTGCACGGCCCTGGGCAAGGAGGCATTCGGCCAGGAGGCTGTATACGCCCGGCTGGCGTCCCTGCTCGCGGGTAAGCACCTGGTTGAGGGCCTGCGAGGCGTCAGCGTAATGGCCCGTCTGGAAAGCGACGTTGCCCATCAGCAGCGGCATGGCAACGGAATTGTTGGCCTTCTTTTGGGCCTCTTCCAGACCGGCTTTCACTGCCGGGTAGTTGGCGGAGGCGAGCCTGAAGAGGGATTCGAGGGGCATTGCCTGGCCATCGGCCAGCGCTATGGCGCGGACATAGTTGAGGGCAGCCTGCTGAGGCTGCCCGAGCTGTACGAGCATGTCACCGATACCCTGGTAGGTGGTCCAGAGCGAGGAGTTGAGTTCTTCGGCCTGCTTCATCTTGGTCATGGCGTCCTGGAACTTGCCCTGGGCCACGTCGACGCGGGCGAGACCGAGCATGGCCTCGGGCGAACGGCTCTGCTTGCGCTGCATGGCGGCAAAGCCGCCGCAATGTCCTTGCGGGCAAAAAAGGCGCCGCGGGCCCCCTCGTTGTCGCCTGCCAGCAGGGAGAACTCTCCGAGACGGTAGTTGAGTTCGTAGTCGCCTGGCTGGCATTCGAGAGCCTTGCGGATGGCGGCCACGGCATCCTTGTAGTTCTTGCCCATGGCCAGTATGCTGCCGCGCAGCTCGTATTCCTTGGCCTTGAGTTCCTTCTTGTCGTCAGGGGTGATGCGCAGTGCATGATCTACATCGTCGAGGGCCTGGGGATACATCTCCAGCTGGTAGTACTGCATGGCCCGCTCGTAGAGAGTGGTGTAGTCGCCAGGGTCCTCCTGAAGGAGCTTCTCGTAGGCATTGAGCACAGCCTGCGTCATCGGGTCAATCGGCTTGGCCTGCACGGCCACACCGACTATTACGAAGAGAAGAGGTAACAGAAATTTCTTCATAATGTCAGTTTATAGCGCCATTCTCAGGCGCGTTAGCGTGGATAGAAGTTCTTCGGCCTGGGAGAGTGGGAGCATGTTGGCGCCGTCGCTCTTGGCTGCGGACGGGTTTCGGTGCGTCTCCATGAATATGCCGTCGGCGCCGGCTGCGAGGGCCGACCTGGCGATGGTGGCGATGAGCTGCGGCTGGCCTCCGGTGACGCCCTCGGCACGGTTGGGCTGCTGGAGCGAATGGGTGATGTCCATGATAACCGGGCACTGGCAGGCCTGCTGCATCTGCGGGATTCCGCGCATGTCGACGATGAGGTCGCCATAGCCGAAGGAGGTGCCGCGCTCGGTGACAGCCACCTGGTCATTGCCACGCGAACGGACCTTCTCCACGGCGAAGCGCATGCTGGAAGGCGACAGGAACTGCCCCTTCTTGACGTTGACGAACTTGCCGGTGTCGGCGGCTGCCAGCAGCAGGTCGGTCTGGCGGCAGAGGAAGGCGGGAATCTGGAGCATATCCACGTACTCGGCGGCCATTGCGGCCTCCCGGGGCAGGTGGATGTCGGTGACGACGGGTATGCCGAAGGTCTCCCCTACCTTGCGCAGGATGCGGAGGGCCTTCTCGTCGCCTATGCCCTGGAAAGAGTCGAGACGGGAACGGTTGGCCTTGCGGTAGGAACCCTTGAATACAAAGGGAATGTCAAGTCTGCGACAGATTCCCAGCAGAGCCTCTGCAATGTCGAGGGCCATTTCTTCGCCCTCGATGACGCACGGGCCGGCCAGGAGAAAGAAGTTGCCGGACTGTGAGGACGAGAGGTATCGGGTGAGGTTAGTTTCCATATATTTCCAATTAATGCACAATGTAAAGTTACGCAACATTATTGGTGTACATTGTACATTGTACATTGCACATTGTTGTCGATTAGGGTATGCAGTGCCGCGATGGCGAAGATAGCTGCCGTTTCGGTGCGTAGGCGACTGCGGCCCATGGTTACGGGAACAAATCCGGCTTCGAGAGCCGCGGCTATCTCCTCGGGGGAGAAGTCGCCTTCCGGGCCTATCAGCACCACCACGTCCTGTCCCGGAGCGGGAACTCGGGATGCGATGGGCACACGCGGCTTGTCGGCTTCGCAATGGGCTATGAGCTTCAGCGCCGAGGAATCTGGAAAAGCGAGAAAGTCGCGGACATCAGTCAGTTCGGACAGCTCGGGCAAAGTGGCCTTTAAGCTCTGCTTCATGGCGCTGACCATGACGCGCCTCAGGCGGTCGGTCTTGAGGACCTTTCTTTCGGAATGCTCGGTGCGAAGCAGCACCAGGCGGTCGATGCCCATCTCCACCACCTTTTCGGCAAGCCACTCCATGCGGTCGGCGTTCTTGGTGGGAGCCACGGCGAGGGTAATCTTCCGACCCCAGTGAGGCAGCTCGGACCGCTTTCCCACTACCTCCAAGGCCACACGGCGCGGATTGGCGTCGGCGATGCGGCAGGTATAGGCGAACCCCTTGCCGTCCACTACCTCCACCTCGTCGCCCTCGCGCCGCCGGAGCACCCGTGCACAATGCGAGGACTCGTCGGCAGGCAGGCACCCCTCCGTCTCGATGTCAGGCGCGTAGAAGCGAATCATTTGAGAAGGTGAAGCTTAAACGGGTTCAGACGTCAGCATTGACAGGATCGGCTGCATTCTCCTCGGCATCTACGGCTGTGGATATATCATCCTTAGGAGCCTTGAAGATGAAGAAGAACGCCACAAACACCACCAGCCCATAGGCCGCGAAAATCAGCCACGATTCCTGCCAACCGCTTAACCGGGCTACCGGTTCGGATGCCGGAACACTGAAAACCAGCTTGTTGATGACATACTCGCCTGCGATATAAGTACCCAGCGAAGCTCCGACTCCATTGGTCATCATCATAAACAGGCCCTGCGCCGAAGAGCGCAGCTTAGGCTCTGTCTGACGGTCAACATAGATGCCACCTGAGACATTGAAAAAATCAAAGGCCACACCATAGACGATGCATGAGAGAACCAGACAAAAGATACCCGGCATGTTAGTGTCACCGATCCCCAATAATCCGAAGCGGAGCACCCATGCGAACATCGCCATCATCATCACGCCCTTGATTCCGAATCGCTTCAGGCAGAATGGGATAGCCAGGATACAGATGGCTTCGGAACACTGCGAGATGGAAATCAGGAAAGTCGGATTGCTGGCAAACCAGCCGTTGAGGAATCCTTGAGCATATTCGGTGATGTTCTTGAACTGCTCAATGTACATCGTGCCGTAGCCGTTGGTTATCTGAAGAGATACGCCAAGCAGCATGGAGAAGATGAAGAAGATTGCCATTTTCTTCTGCCTGAACAACTTGAAGGCGTTGAGACCAAGGGCCTCCGAGAGTGTTCCGCCCTTGCCTTTGTTGACAGGGCAGACCGGCATGTTCAGCGAATAGAACGCCATGACGAGCGAGAATAGAGCGGAAGTGAGGAACTGCGTGAAACTCCCCTGGATGCTGACACCGCCGATATGGATGAAGTTGATGAGAAGCTCGGCCACGATGAAGCCCACGGTGCCGAACACTCGGATTGGAGGGAAATCCTTGACCGTATCAAGGCCGGATTTCTCCAAGGCATTGAAAGCCACAGAGTTGCAAAGACCAATGGTGGGCATATAGAACGCTACCGAGATAGTGTATAGCGTGAAGATCGTACCGAATCCAACAGTGCCTGCAAGCTGATCCGGCGTAAGTGACGTCCAGTTCGGAGGGAGGGACGACCACGCGTAAACACCTACGGCACACATCAGCAAGCCGGAAATGAAATGGCATAGCGAAAGGGTCTTTTGAGCTGGAATCCAGCGGTCGGCAACTATGCCGATAAGCGCCGGCATCACCAGCGACACCAGTCCCTGGACCATATAGAACAGGTATACTTTGTCGCCTAAGCCTACGGCAGCGAGGAACATACCCATGGACACTAAGTACGAGCCCCAGATAGCGAATTCCAGGAAGCTCAGCATCGACAGGCGTACTTTGAGCGTGGTATTAGAGGTCATATTGACGTAGTTGTTTCTATTGACAAGACGGCCGGAGCCGTCTTTCATCGTGCAAAATTAAGAAAAAATATGCGGGCGGACAATAACAGAGGTGTGAAACTTCCTCATTTCGGCTTGCAGAAGGTCTTGAGGAGGCCGTCGATGATGCCGTCGGCCACACCGATGACGGGCACGAGTATCTGCCTGGTGCCGGTGAGCGCGGCTATGGTGAGGAAGATCTTTCCGGCGGGAATGATTACGTCGGCGCGGTCGGGACGCAAGGAATAGCGCACCATCCTTTCCTCCACGCTCAGCGGCAGCAGGTCGTTGTAGATGGCCTCAAGGTCGGTGACGGCCATAGGCTGGCCCCTCTTGCACCCAACGAGCTTGTAAAGCTTGTTGATGTTGCCCCCGGAGCCGACGATGACGATGCCGGGGTACTTGCGCCTGAGATCCATGCAGAGGTCGCAGAGGGCGGCCCATGCCTTGGGCTTGACGGTGCCGGTAAGCATGCGCACCGTGCCGACGTTGAACGACTGCGAGAAGACCAGCTCGCCGACCGAGAGGAGGTTCAGCTCGGTGCTGCCGCCCCCGACGTCGACGTACAGGTAGTTGCCCGAGGCGTCGAAGCCCTGCCCCACGTGGTTGTTGTAGACGATCCGGGCCTCCTCGGCGCCGGAGATGATTTCGATTCTGATACCTGTCTTCTCCTCGATTTTGCGGATGATTTCGGGACCGTTCCTGGCGTCGCGCATGGCCGAGGTGGCGCAGGCGCGCATCTTGTCCACGCGGTAGATCTTGAGAAGCTGCTCGTAACAGCGCATCAGACGGAGCAGGTCCTCGGCCTTGCGGTCGCTCAGCTCCCCTTTGGCAAAGACGTCGAAGCCGAGGCGCAGGGGCACGCGAAGCAGCAGGAGCTTATCGAGGTATCGGCAGTTTTCCTCATCTCGCTTGATGAGCAGGCGCACTGCGTTGGAACCTATGTCTATTGCGGCGTAAGTCATGATTAGCAATTATCGGTAGGTGATTCCAGAACCTGGTTCTTATAGTGCCGGTAGAGCTCAGTCTGGGAGCGGAAGGGAGTCTTGTCCTCCGTGACATGGATATGGTTGGAGCCGGTGCCATCGATGACGCGGGCACTTACATTGTCGCGCAGGCCGGCATCGATGATGCGCAGCAGCTCCTTCTTGATCTCGGGGTCGTCGACGGGCGTCATGACCTCGATGCGGCGATCGAGGTTGCGGGGCATCCAGTCGGCAGATCCGATGTATGTGATGTCCTTGCCGCCGGCGCAGAATACGAGGATGCGGGAATGCTCCAGGAAGCGGTCGATGATGCCGTAGGCGAAGATGTTCTCGCTTATGCCCTTGCGTCCAGGCACGAGCGAGCAGCAGCCGCGCACGAGGATGTCGACACGCACTCCGGCCTGCGAAGCCTCGTAGAGCTTATGCACCATGCCACGGTCGGTGATATGGTTGATTTTTATCTTTATCCATGCCTCGCGACCCTTGCTGGCGGCGTCAATCTCGTTGTCTATCAGCGAGTAGATGCGGTCGCGCATGGCGTTGGGCGACACCAGCAGGCGGTGGAAGCGGTTCTGCTGGAAGGGATTGCGGATGAGATCGAAGACGGCGTTCACCTCATCGGCAATCTCTGGCCGAGAGGTGAACAGCAGCACATCGGTGTAATGCCTGGCGTTTCCCTCGTGGAAGTTGCCGGTGGAGATGCAGGCGATGTCGCGGCTCTTGCGCATGCCGATGAGCACGAGCTTGGCGTGTACCTTGAGTCCCTCGGGACCGAATAGCACCTTGACTCCGGCCTCCTGCAAGATGTGGGCAACGGAGATGTTCTCCTGCTCGTCGAAACGGGCCATGAGCTCCACCAGCACGGTCACTTTCTTGCCGTTGCGGGCGGCGGCGATGAGAGCCTGCACCACCTTGGAGTGGCCGGCGACACGATAGAGTGACATCTTGATGCTGCGTACGCGCGGGCTCACGGCTGCCTCCTGAAGGAGACGGATGAGGTAGTCGAAAGTGTGATACGGCACATGGATGAAACGGTCGTGCTGCTGAATCTCGGTGAGCAGCGAGCGACTGGAGCGTAGCTCGGGAGAGACGACCGGGGACATCGGCCCGAACTCGAGGTCCTTGCGTCCGAAGTCGGGCAGCGACATAAAGTCCTTGTGGTTGTGATATCGGCCGGAGGGATGGAGAGTGTCCATGCTGTCGACTTTGAGATGGCGCAACAGCTTTTCGAGCAGTGCCGGGGGCATGGCGGTGTCGTAGATGACGCGCATGGCAGGACCGCGCCGACGGTTGCGGACAGCCTTGGCCACCTTTTGCGCCAGTCCGGCGTGGAGGTCGTCGTCGATCTCCATCTCGGCGTCGCGAGTGAACTTGAAGCTGTAGGCGGAATACTTGTCGTAATCGGTGCCGGGAAAGAGCAGGGGCAGGCAGTAGCGCACCACATCGTCGATGTACATGAGGCGCACGGTGCCGTCGTCGGAGGGAAGACGCAAGAAGCGACCCACCCTGTCCACGGGCAGCTCGATGATGGCGTAGTCGCTGTCATCGCCCTTCCGCAGGGCCACCGACAGGTAGATGCTGCCGTCGCGATAGTTGTAGAGGTCCTTGGCGGCCTTGAGCCACTGCGGGTTTATGAACCCGGCGAGGGTGCGCCGGTAGTAGCACTTTATGAAATGCTGCTGTTCGGAGGTGAGGTGCAGCTCGTCGACGAACTCTATGTTCTCCCCGGCCAGGTCGTCGATAACCTCTTTGACGGTACGGGAATAGTTCTGGCCGAGGTATGAGTCGAGTGCCTGGAGCCGGTGCACGAGGAGCTTGGCACGTTCGGCCTCCGCACGCATGGCGGCGCCGCGCATCTCGGCCAGACGGGCGTCGGCCTCGGCGGTACGCTTCTTCAGGTCCTCTTCCTTGCGCTCCAGGGCTTCGGTCTTGCGGTCCAGGGCATTTTCCTTCTGATCAATGCGGTTTTCCTGACGGCTGATCTCCGCACGGCGCTGCTTGATCTCCTTATCGGCTTCTGCCTTCTGGGCATCCACCTCGGCCTTCAGCTTGAAGGCCTCGTCCTTTGCTTCCAGAACCGCTTCCTTGCGTTTCTGTTCTGCGGTCTTGATCGCTTCGTTCACCAGACGGGTGGCCTCGGCTTCCGCGCTGCCGATCTGGGCTTCGGCGGTCTTTTTACGGTTGTTGTAACCAATAAAATAGCCTGCACCGATGCCCGCAGCAAGCGCGACGATCAAGATCACGATCCAGATGATCGTGGACATCGCATTTCACTCTCCTTTGTTAAAATTCAAAATTCTGAATCATAAGCAGGAGACGCTGTAGGGCAGGTGTAGGCTGCAAACATTTTTTATAAGTGAGCTTTCAATGCAAAAAGTGGCAACAAGACCACACGCACGGCAAATACCGCACGGACAGGCTGCAAGCTTTTCTATCTACAGTTCTATCTTATATAAAAACAGGCAGGCTCTGCCTGTAAGGGACACGGGTCACGGGAACGACCTGCACACAGCGTCTTTTATTCCATACTACTATTTATAGTACGAAACAATTGCCCGCTTGTCAAGAGGAAAACCCTGCCCCGCAGAACATTTTGTGCAGAAAACAGGGACAGTATCCGCACCGGATGCCGTCCCCGTTCCCGTTTATTCCAGATACATCCTGCGCAGCCGCATCAGGCGCGCAGGGGTCAGGCCGTATTCGGCTTCCAGATAGTTCTCGGCGCTGCCGTATTTTGCGCGGATGGTGCGCAGCACAAAGGGTGCGGTTGCCGGGTCCACGCCCGCCTTGCGGTAATAGCGCATCCGGCAGGCCGGGTTTGCCGCGATCTCTTCGGCGTGCTCCGCCAGCACTGCGTCGATCTCAGCCTTGCGGCAGAGATTCGTGCGCTCATAGTCCGCACAGATCGTCTCATCCGAAGCGCCCAGTGCCAGCAGAATGAGCATGGCCGCCACGCCGGTGCGGTCCTTGCCGGCCGAGCAGTGGAACAGGATGGGGGTCTCGCCTGCTTCCAGCGCACGGAACAGCTCCTTGAACGCCTTGTTGCCAAACAGCATCCGCTCGTACATAGCCTGCACGAAGGTGCTGCCGTCGGCGCTTTCTTCATAGCCCTTCATCAGGGCGGCGATATCATCTGGCGCAAAGGAGATCTCGTGGCCGTCCTCGGCGCACAGGCCGCAGATCTGCACCAGACGTGCACCGTCCGGTACGTAGTCCGGTTCTTTCTGCACTTCCCCGCTGCTGCGCAGATCAAGGATCAGGCGCAGGCCCAGCGCGTCCAGCTTCGCGCGGTCGGCCTCACCGGTGAGCTTGCAGGTAGGGATGCCGCGCCAGATCTGGCCCCACTTGATATGTTTGCCCTCGTCGGCTTCGTAACCGCCCAGCTCCCGGAAGTTGGTGCCGCCGGCAAAATCCAGCTGGGTGCCGGGCACCGGGTGGGCCGGTGCAGCCTTTGCCGCAGCGCTGGACAGCACCGGAAAATTGTAGAACGGCTTTGCGGGCCGTCCGCGGCGGGGCGGCAGGCTGGCCGAACCGCCCAGCACCTCCATCAGGTAGCTGCGCAGCAGGTCGATGTAGGCGGAGGAATGATCCCGCCGCTGCACCAGTGAGACGCACAGCGGGGGCAGATCTTCCAGCAGCACATCCCGCACACGGTCCAGTTCCCGTCTGGCTCCCGGTTCATAGCGGGTCAGACAGGTGCAAAGCTGCTCCTGCACAAGATAATAGGCCTGATAAAAGCTGGGGCCGATCTCCGCATTCGGCGCAAAGCCCAACCGGGCGCAGGCCGACCACAGCGGGCTGAACAGATCCTGCCGCAAGCTGGGCAGCAGCACCCGCTGACCGCGCAGCTCTGCCAGCGGGATGCTCTCCTTATCCCAGAACGCGTGCCCCCGAGGCACCAGCAGGCAGGCAGGGTCTGCCCGCAGGGTGGTGCGGGCCAGTTCCGGCGCAGCACAGCCCAGATCAATGACCAGACCCGCGTCCAGCTCCCCCTGCTCCACATCGTCCGCCACCGCATCGTTGTCCATCATGCGGAAGCGCATCTCCACATGGGGATACTGCTGGCGGAACTTGTCCAGCTGGGTCTCCAATCCAGGCAGGTAGTCCGGCACCAGCGACACGCTGATGCCGATGCGCACCGGCTGCGCCGACTGGATCTCGGCCCGCAGGGATGCCTGCATCTGCTGGAACTGCTCCACTACTGGCGCGGCATGGCGCTGCAGGCTCATGCCGCGGTCGGTAAGGGTGAGCTTGTGGTGGGCGCTGAGGAACAGCGGCCCGCACAGCTCGGCTTCCAGCGCAGAGATGCTCTGCCGCAGTGCCTGCCGTGACAAAAACAGCCGCTGTGCCGCGCGGCTGTAATTCATTTCATCGCACAATACCAGAAAGTAGCTGCTTCAGCTCGTTGATGCTCATGGTCGCGTACTGCGCGGCAGCCGCGCCCGAGCATCCGCTGTCGCTGTAACTCCACGGCGGGTCGGCGTAGATGATGCTGTATTTCTTATCCGGGAACGGGATCACGTTGTTGCCTCCTTTCCGAGCACTTCCGACTCGATGCCGTGCAGGAACTTGATGAAGCCGGCCGTCGCCGGTACTTCGTAGCGGGAGAGCTCTGCGTGCGTCATGTACTTGCGGCCGTAGATCTCGGCCATGTCGCGCCAGACGGGCCACGGCACGCGGTAGAAGTCCGTCAGGCTCATGGAGACGAGCACGAAGGCGATGGCGCCGAGTTTGTGATGGGCCTCGAGGTCGTCCTGCTGCTCTTGAGTGAGCCGGCGCTGCTCGATGCGCTCGTCGTCGGTGTGCTTGGCCTCGAAGTAGATGCTCCGGCCGCCCTTCAGGGTGCCGCCATAGTCCGGCTGGGCCTGCTTGGTGTAGCAGGCGAGGAACTGGCCCTTGCGGTTCTTGGCGCCGAGGGGCTTCATGGGCTCCGGCGTCTTTTCGATCTTTGCGAGGCCGCGGCTGAGGTAGTAGTCGCACGAGGCCGAGATGATATTCTCGAAGTAGCCGCCGGCGACTCTGGCCTGCTTGCCGCGGATCTGCGCCATCATGTGTTTTTCGGCTGCGTAGGGCGTCGGGTCGTTGTAGCCCTCCGCGTTCTTTCTCGGGTCGTACTTCGTCACGGCGTTCAGCCTCCGATCTCGATGTGGACGCCCGGATCGGAGATCAGGCGGTCGGCGAGCGTGAGGATGGTGGCACCGTCGAGGTGGACGTGGATGGAGCCGCCGCGGGCAGGCAGGTGGATCGTCACGCTGCCAATGTTGGGATCGTCCTCCTCGCCGCTTTCGGGCTCCTCGTCAGGCTTCAGCTCGCTGATGGCCTCGAAGCCGTTGCGGACGGGGATGCCGTGCGCCTTGGCGAGCTCGATCTCCGCGGCCATACCGGCCGAAGGGTGGTCAATACCGAAGGCCCACAGCTCGGAGCAGCCGAGCACCAGCTCGCTGCCGATCTTCAGGGCCAGCTCACGCTCCTCGGGGACGTTGTCGTCCATGAACTGCGTGAGATAGATGTGCGGGGTGACGGGGATGACGCCCTTCTCCACAGCCGCGCGGCTGTACTCCTTGGCGCGCTGGATGTTGTTCTCGTAGTCCCCGCGGCACGGGGAGCAGATGTAAACCTTTTTCATGTTGTTGTGTCCTCCTTCTGGTTCAGGGCTTTCGCCCATCGTTGTTTGTACTCGGCCGGCGGCTGCTTTGACGGAAAAAGAGAGAGCTGCACGGGCTTGGTGGCGTATCGTTCCTTGTTCCATCGGGGCTTTCCGGCTTTTGCGGCCTCCAGCGTCCAGCCCGCAGCCCTGAGACTCGTCCCGGGCTCGCTCTGGAGGATGAAGGTGATGATTTTGGCGTAGCCTTCCCGCTTTGCGCGTCTGGCGCAGGCTGCGTAAAGCGCCGAGCAGGCGTTCCGCGTGTCGTCCGTGCAGAGTCGTGTTACTTCGAGGGTGCTGCCGTTGTCGAGGTAGCGGCCG
>OGYY01002227.1_pt1 | contig 14720 bp, 15 predicted proteins | sample 1576671 | NCBI WGS metagenome assembly OGYY01 (sample SAMEA3541593, study PRJEB24748) | human gut metagenome | biome: human gut; feature: human-associated habitat; material: faeces | place: China | collected 2012 | reverse complement strand
CCAGCCGGGGGTGGAAGTCGATTGTTATGACGGCCTGCTGGCCGAATACGCCCGGCTGAAGCACGCGGCGGTTATCGTCAAGGGCTTGCGTGCATTGTCGGACTTTGAATATGAATTCCAGATGGCGCTTACCAATCGAAAGCTTAACGCGGATGTGGAAACCATCTTTTTAACCACTCGCGCCGAGCATATGTACCTGTCCTCCAGCCTGGTAAAACAGGTGGCGTCGCTGGGCGGCGATATTACCGGGTTTGTACCGGCCGGCATTGTGCCGGATATTCTGAATAAAATAGGAAAGGTCGGAAAAGCATGACAGTAGACGAGTTGTTGGAACAGATTGACGATATGGTAGATAAGGCGGTCAGCGTGCCGCTTTCCGGCGGCAAATGCCTGATCCCGGCCGATCATCTGCGTGAAATTGTGGATGACATCCGTGCCAATATGCCGTCCGAGCTCCGGCAGGCCAAAGCCATTGTAGCTGACCGCGGCGATATCGTCACCACGGCGAAGCACGAGGCGGAGGAGATCATACGCAACGCGGAGGAGCGCGCGCGCGCCCTGATCGCCAAGGAAGAGATCGTGGCGGCGGCCCAGCAGAAAGCGAACGAGATCCTCATTGCGGCCCAGCAGCGCTCGCGTGATATGCGCAAGGGTGCCAACGAGTTTGCGGACGATGTGCTCAAGAGCACGGAGGAACTGCTCACCAAACGGGTCGGTGAGCTGCGCCAGGCCCGCCAGATGCTGCGCAATCCGCTTTCCAAACAGGAGGAGCCGGCGCAGGAGCCGAATACGCCCCAGGCATCTGAGGAGTAAATTAACGAAATACAAAATTAACCGCCGGAAGGAAACATCCTTCCGGCGGTTTTGTTTTATTGGTCTACTTTTACTTAGTTAGCGTCCAAAGGAAACTGCGTTATTTTTTGGGTCACAAATTGAAGGATAAGAAGCGCGTCATTGGCATCCACTTCGCCGTTACTGTTTACGTCTGACATCTGTTGCTGAATGCTGGACAAGTTTATTTTCATGGTGGCACTTTGCAAAACAAGCAGTGCATCGCTTGCCGTTATCTTTCCGTTTTGATCAATATCGCCGGTCATGGTCATATATATATAGGTAACGCCATAAGCATTTTTAAAGTATTTTTCGGCAGACGTCATCTTAAATCCATAAACCGTTACAAGATTATGACACCCTGAAAAGGCATAGTCGCCTATTTCTGTTACGCTGGCAGGAATGACAATACTGGTTAAAGCAGAACAATCCTGAAAGGTATTGCACATGATTTCGTCTATACTATCCGGAATAATAATTTCTTCTAAGCTTTCACAATTTTGAAAAGCGCTGTATCCAATCGAAACTATATTATTATTTAAAGTAATATTTGTTAATTTATTACACTGATAGAAAGCATGATTTTCAATTGTGGAAACACATTCCGGCAATACAAACGGGCCGGCTTTACCGGCTGGATAACATATAATTGTAGATTTGTCTTTGTTATATAAAATACCATCTGTGGAAGTATAAAATGGGTTTTTTTCGTCTACGGTAATATTGTTTAAATTTGTACAACCAATAAATGCGATGCTACAGTCCGCCACACTTTCTGGAATGAAAATATTGTCCAGATTAGTACAAAACTCGAATGCACTAGATATATTACTGACGCCATTTTCAATAGTGACTAACGACAAACTTGAACACCGGGAAAAGACGCCGTAGCCAGCAATAATAACGCTTCCGGGTAAAGTAACTTGAGTAAGGGAGCTGCAATCTGCAAATGAAAAATCATATATCTTTATTGTATTGTCTGGGAAAGATACCTTTAATAAACGGCTGCAGTTTTTAAAAGCCATCTCACCAATTTTTGTAATTTGATTGGGAATAACAATTTTTTCAAGAGAGGTGCAATTTTGAAAAGTATAGTCATTTATGGCTGTTAATGTATTTGATAATGTAATACTAGTCAGACTTTTACATCCATAAAATGCCCAACGGCCTAAAAAAGTAACGCTATCTGGAAGCGTAACTGACTTTATGCTTCTACAATTAGAAAAGGCGTTATCGTAAATTCTACTCACATTATTGCCAATAACAAGGTCATTTAATTTATAACACGACCAGAAAGCGTAATCGCTAATTTCTTTAACACTATTAGGTATTACAATTGATTCCAGACTCAAACATTCTCCAAATGCGGAATGACCAATTTTAGTAATGCTATTCCCCATAGTTATATTCGTTAGATTTTTACATCGGTTAAACGTATAGCTTTCTATGGTTTTAATCTTATTACTCAGTTTGACTGTTTCTAAACGTTCGCATTCGCTGAAAGCGGATTGACCAATTGTCGTTACAGAATCGGGAATATCTATTGTTTTAAGATCGGCACATCCGCCAAATGCATGTGCCCCAATGGAAATAACGTTATTACCAAGTGTGATACTAGAGAGCTTATTACAGTATAAAAATGCACTATTGTCAATATTGCCGCTGGGTATAATTATTTCTATCAAATTGAGGCATTCAGAAAAAGCACTGTCTCCTATCAATTCTAAACTATTCGGTAAAGCAACACTGGTAAGCATTTCATACCTTGCAAAAGCGTTGCTACAAATACTGGTTACGCCTTCATTAACAATAAGATGCGTAAACTCTAAACTGGACCAGGGAGCTTCATTATAATAATTATTATAATCATTCATATTGCCATACCCATTAATAATTAAAGTATTCCCATCAATTTTCCAGGTTAGACTATCTCCGCAAGTTCCACTTGTAACTGTTGTCAAAGCAAGTACTGGATGAGGAAACATGTATAAAATAAATAGATTCATTATTAATAAAGTTAAAAAGCGTTTCACGATCCATCATCCTCATCCGTTTTGTTGTTTAAGTATATTTATATTATAAATAATATAGGCTCAATAAGCAATACTAATTCATTATAAATAACACAACCTCGCTTTATTTAAGCGAGGTTGTGGGTATTATTTCAGCAGCGCTTCCACGGTGTCGGCCGCGGAAGCCAGCTCATCACAGACGATCTTTTCGATCTCACCGCTGTCACACAGCCGGGCTACATCGCTGTTCATGGGCAGGCTGGCCAGCAGCGGCAGGCCCATCTCATTCGCCGCCTTTGCAAGCTGGTCCGCTTCCCCGAACAGGGGAATGAACCGGCCGCAGTCCGGACAGACCACACCGCTCATATTCTCCACCATACCTAAAATCGGAATATTCAGCATCTCGGCCATTTTACGAGCCTTTTCCACCACCATCTGCACGAGGGTCTGCGGTGTGGAAACGATAATGCCGCCATCCAAAGGAATGGACTGGTAGATCGTCAGCGGTACATCGCCGGTTCCGGGAGGCATATCGATGAACAGATAATCCAGCTCGCCCCAGACCACGTCTGTCCAAAACTGGGTCACGGCGCCGGCCAGCACCGGACCGCGCCAGACGACCGGTTGATCCTCATGCTCCAGCAAAAGATTGATGGACATCACCTTGATGCCCATGTGCGTCTCCAGCGGCAGGATTCCCAGCTCACTGCCCTTGGCTTTGGCCGTCAGTCCAAAAGCTTTGGGAATAGACGGGCCGGTAATATCCGCGTCGAGTACACCGACTTTATAGCCACGCCGCGCCATCAGGACAGCCAGCATAGCGGTAACGGAAGACTTTCCCACACCGCCTTTGCCGGAACTGACCGCAACCACCTTGCGGATCTGGCTATAAGCATTAAGAGAAGCGTGCATGTCTTTTTCGGAACAGTTTTGTGAACAGGTTTCACAGTTGTGCGAACAGGATTCGCTCATAAATATCCTTCCTTCTTTCCGTTATGTTCAATACTATTATAAACGCTGTTCGCTTGCAAGTACAGACGCAACAAAGGTGTCCGCCGCGGCGGACACCTTTGCGTTATTTGTCAGATACCTCAAGCAGAGCGTTCTTCCCGATTAAGAGAAGGAGAACCCGCGATCACCGGGTTGGCGCCCTCCCGTACATCCTTGCCATGCAGCACGTAACCGATCGACTTAAACAAAATGGTCATTTCCAGTTCAAAACACTGGTTTTGCGCATAATAACCATCCAGTTCGGCTTTCTGTCGGATGGGAAGCTTATCACGGCCGTTGACCTGAGCCCACCCGGTCAGTCCCGGACGAACGGTGCAGGCGCCGTTGCGAACCCGCATCGAAAGCAGATCGGTTTCGGTCAAGACTACCGGACGCGGTCCTACGAAGCTCATATCCCCTTTCAGGATATTGAAGAGCTGCGGCAGCTCATCCAAACTGAGCTTGCGAAGAGTAGCGCCGACAGGGGAGATGAAGCTATGGGCATTGCTTAATTTGTGTGTCGCGACGTTTGCGGGAGCACTGCTGCTCATCGTGCAGAATTTCAGCATTTTAAAAGGCTGATTATTGCGGCCCATACGGGTCTGGATAAACAGCGGGCATCCTTTGGTGTCAATCGTGGAAATTACCGCCAGTACCAACAGCAGCGGCGACAACACGACGATCATCATAAACGACAGCACAATATCGAAAGTGCGTTTCGCAAAAGCAAACCCTTTTTTGGAATCATGCGAGCCAACATAGCAGGTCGTAACGGGCAGAATTCTCTGTACCATATTACTTCCTCCTTATATGATCCATGAGCGGTACGCCCATTAGACGCGATAAGTCAAAGTCACTTTTACAGCCCTTCACTGACTGTTCTTCTGAATTATACTATCGCATTTCACAAAAAGCAAGTTTCATTTCTGTAACTATTTTATTATGCACAAACGCGATAATTCAACGGGGGAGCCAATGGCCCTATTTGTATAAAACATATAAAATATTATCCAGTAAATGGAAAAATCAAAAATTGGCTTATCGTTAATCGGTAAACATTTTTCGTTTTCCAGTTAGGAATAACAGAAAAGTCATAAAAAGTGACAAGGACGTAACCGCTGCCATGAATGCAGGAAGAGGAGGACATCCTTTCTTATTTCTTCATCAGGTTTTCCGCCGCACATTTGAGTTCATTCAAATCGGCGGGCAACAGACCACTCTGTTCAATGGTTTCCTGAACAAATTTCGGCAGTGTATCAAAATACTGCTTCATTTTATCGTCTTTAATAATCGGGTTATTCTGAGACAAGTTCATCTTCTTCACCTCCCGTTATTACTATGTACAAATTATAAAAAAGTATAAATGGAAAAAAGTCGAAATTCAATATAATAAAAAGAACGATTTGTAAACTTACTATTATGATGCTTCAGAGTAAAATGGATTTCTCCTTAAAATAACGGCAAATGGTTGAAAAGACCTATATTTATTGGTATAATATTAAAATCTTGCCAACAGGAAAGGCGTGTATAACGTGAGCGATAATAAAAAAATGGTGGAAGCAATCACATCCATGGATGTGGATTTCGCCCAGTGGTACACCGACGTGGTGAAAAAGGCGGAACTGGCCTCCTACAGCGGGGTGCGCGGCTGCATGATCGTGCGGCCCTATGGCACCGCGCTGTGGGAAAACATACGGGATGATTTGGACGCCCGTTTCAAGGCATTGGGGCATGAGAATATTATGATGCCCATGTTTATCCCGGAAAGCCTGCTGCAAAAGGAAAAAGACCATGTGGAAGGTTTTGCGCCCGAGGTGGCCTGGGTTACCCACGGTGGGGAAGAGGAGCTGCCCGAGAGGCTTTGCGTGCGGCCCACCTCCGAAACCGTTTTTTGCGATCATTATGCGGAGATCATCCACTCCTGGCGCGACCTGCCCAAGCTGTACAACCAGTGGTGCTCAGTGGTGCGGTGGGAAAAAACCACCCGTCCGTTCCTGCGTACCATGGAATTTTACTGGCAGGAAGGCCATACCATGCATGCAACGGCCGACGAAGCGATGGAAGAAACCGAGCGGATGCTGAACGTCTACGCGGATTTCTGCGAACAGTCGCTGGCCATCCCGGTTATCAAGGGCCGCAAAACCGACAAGGAAAAATTTGCCGGTGCGCAGGCAACCTACACCATCGAGGCAATGATGCACGATGGTAAAGCGCTGCAGAGCGGCACCAGCCACTATTTTGGAGACGGCTTTGCCCGGGCCTTCGGTATCCAGTATTCCGACCGTGAAAATAAGCTGCAATATCCCCACCAGACGTCTTGGGGCATGTCCACCCGCATCATCGGCGCCATCATCATGACCCACGGTGACGACAACGGGCTGGTGCTGCCGCCGGCTGTTGCGCCGGTTCAGGTGGTAATCCTTCCTATCGCCCAGCATAAGCCGGGTGTGCTGGAAAAGGCCGCCGCTCTGCGGGAGCGGCTCGCCAAAGTCGCGCGGGGCAAGGTGGACGATTCCGATAACTCCGCCGGCTGGAAATTTGCCGAATATGAGATGAAAGGCGTGCCCCTGCGGCTGGAGATCGGGCCGCGGGATATCGAACAGAACCAGTGTGTGCTGGTGCGCCGCGATAACCGTGAAAAAACCGTGGTGTCACTGGATGAACTCGAGGAAAAAATCCCCGAACTGCTGCGCGATGTGCATGACGGCCTGTATCAGAAAGCGCTGGCCCGCCGTGAGGGCATGACCTTTGCCGCGCATAATCTGGATGAAATGAAGGAAATCGCGGACAATAAGCCCGGCCTGATAAAAGCGATGTGGTGCGGCGATTTGGAATGCGAAATGAAACTCAAGGAGGAAGCGGGCGTAACCAGCCGCTGCATGCCTTTTGAACAGGAGCATGTGGGAGATACCTGCGTTTGCTGCGGCAAACCGGCCAAAACCATGGTGTATTGGGGAAAAGCCTATTAAAGGCTGAATGATTTATTCCCTGTAACGGGGAACGGGATTATCCCGAAGAAAGGACAGGTGTCAGCATGAATCAGCTCGAAAAACCCGCTCAGGGGGAAACGGTTGCGATTTTGCACACGTCGATGGGGGACGTATCGGTACGGCTTTTCGGTGAAAAAGCGCCGAAGGCTGTGGAGAATTTTACGACGCACGCAAAAAACGGCTATTATAACGGCCTGATTTTCCACCGGGTCATCCGGGATTTTATGATCCAGGGCGGTGATCCGGCCGGTACCGGCACTGGCGGCGAAAGCATATGGGGCAAACCGTTTGAAGATGAATTCGATATGAACCTGCGCAATTTCCGCGGTGCGCTGTCTATGGCGAACGCTGGCCCCGGCACCAACGGCAGCCAGTTCTTCATTGTACAGGCCGGATCGGTGCCGGAAGGCATGCTCTCCCAGATGGAGGGCCTTTCGGAACAGGGGTATCCCGCTGAGGTTACCGCACAGTACCGGGAGGTCGGCGGCACGCCCTGGCTGGATTTCCGTCATACCGTCTTCGGCCAGGTGTTTGACGGCATGGATGTAGTGGACGCGATAGCGGATGTGCCTGTCGGCGGACAGGATAAACCTCTGGAAGACGTGGTTATCCGCTCCATTGATGTGTTGGATTATGCCGGCTGATTTTGAGCGGATATACGCGCTGTTTCAGGATAAGACGCCGCTGGCGGCGGACTGCGGCAGCGTGTGCGGGGCCGCCTGCTGCCGGGATTCCGGGGAGGACTGCGGCATGCGGCTCTTTCCCGGCGAGCGCGAGTATTTGGCGGCGCATTGGCCGAAAGATTGCTTCCGGCCGACACGGGACGGCGGTGTCCTGCTCGTGTGCGACGGCCGCTGCGACCGTCGGTTCCGCCCGCTGGCCTGCCGGATTTTTCCACTGTTCCCCTACAGGGAAACATCGGGACGGATAAGAGCGGATTACGACCCGCGGGCGCTGCGTTTGTGCCCCTTGGTCAAACTGGCCGGGAGGACAAGGCTTGAGCGGTCATTCGTGCGCACGGTGCGTCGAGCCGGCCGCCTGCTGACGGCCGACAGGGAATGCCACCGTTTCCTGCGGGAGCAAAGCGGACAGCTGGAGGAATGGAAGCGGCTGCTGCCCCTTGTGCGGGTGCCTATACAGCGTCGATAATGGATTGGATCAAGTGCAATCTGGCCGCCGGGTGGTGCCCGACACCAGCCGCGCCTTTAGAGTATTAAAATAACATATTGTGGCGGTTTTCCAACGCGTCTTTATAAACAGAGACGTTGGTAAAACCCGGAAAGGATGGACTTATGACTGGTAAACGATGGCTGGCCACCGGAATGGCCGTAGTCCTGGCAGCGGCGGCTCTAAGCGGCTGCGGCGGCTCGGGGGCGAATAAATCGGTAAGCGGTACGACGACCGCCTACAAAGGAGAAAAACTGGGGTTTCAACTCGATAAACCAGAAAAAGGCGACCAGATCGTCATTATGCACACCTCTATGGGGGATATTTCTATTCGCCTGTTCCCGGAGGGCGCGCCCAAAACGGTCAAAAACTTTGTCACCCATGCGGAAAACGGCTATTATAACGGCCTGACTTTCCATCGGGTAATGGAGGATTTCATGATCCAGGGCGGCGACCCCAACGGAGATGGAACCGGCGGCACAAGCATTTATGGCGACAAGTTTGAGGACGAGTTCGATACCAAGCTGGTCAATATCCGGGGATCCCTGGCTATGGCGAACGCGGGCCCGAATACCAACGGCAGCCAGTTCTTCATCAATCAGGCCAAGGCCGAGGATTTTGAAGCCAATATTACTAAGGTGAAAAATATTTATGAGCAATACAAGGCATCCCTGCCAAACGTGAAAAGCTGGAAAGAGTATTATGCCAACCAGATTACCAGCGGTTACCAGAGCAATGGTTCCGACGCTGTTTTTAACGCGGACGATTTAACCGATGAGTTGGTCGATCTATATTGTGAGAACGGCGGAAACATCTCCTTGGACGGCGCCTGGCGTTCCAGCGGCGGCCACACCGTGTTCGGCCAGGTGTTCGACGGGATGGATGTGGTGGACAAGATTGCGGCGGTAGAGGTTGACAGCAGTAGCAGCAAGCCGCTTACCGAGGTCACTATTAAAACCATGGAAGTCACCACCTACAAAGGGTAAAGCATTGTCGGAGCACCGGGGCGCAAACCGTCCCGGTGCTTTTTGTGTAATAAACACTGTCATAGTCGAAGCATAATCGGTTTATACTATATGGAACGGGATAAATCCCCGCGTATTAATCCTATTGAATTTATCTCGGTGCGATTGCTTTTACCGGCAGAATATGGTATACTTTTTTCCGCTTATCAACATGGACAGGAGGGTGCGCATGGAGACGGTTATCAATGGAATGCGGGTTTCCTATATCGATCAGGGGAGCGGGCCGGCGGTACTGCTGCTGCACGGTTGGGCGGCGCCTGCGTCCACCTACCGGCTGATCATCGATCATCTGTCGGCCAGCCACCGCGTGATCGCTCCCGACCTGCCGGGGCACGGAGGTTCGGCGGAACCGCCCGAACCCTGGAACGTGGACCGGTTTGTGGATTTTACGGAGGCGTTTGTCCAAAAAATCGGGCTGGACGAAGCGGTGCTGATGGGCCACTCGTTCGGCGGGCGGATCATTATCAAATGGCTCAACCGCCCGCAGCGCTCCTTTAAGGCCGGCAAGGTGATCCTGCTGGACGCCGCCGGTATCAAGCCGCGTCATTCCATGGGTTATTACCTGAAAGTATATCGCTTCAAGGCGGCCAAATGGTTTTTCTCCCTGCCGGGTATCCGGCAGATGTTCCCCCATGCGGTGGAAAACGCCCGAAAAAAACACGGCTCGGCCGATTACCGGCAGGCCAGCCCGGTTATGCGCCAAAGCATGGTTATGGCGGTAAATGAAGATTTGACGTCCCTGCTGCCCGGCATCCGGGTGCCGACGCTGCTGATTTGGGGCGACCAGGATACGGCTACGCCGCTGTCTGATGGGCAGCTTATGGAAAAACGCATTCCCGACGCGGGCCTGGTGGTGCTCAAGGGCGGCGGGCATTTTGCTTTTGCCGACTGCTGGGGCCAGTGCAGCCGTGTGCTCGATTCATTTTTAGGATAAAAGGAGGCCGATATTTTGGAACTGGCGGCAAAAATACTTATGATAGCAGCCTTTGCTGTATTCGGCGGTTCACAGGCGGTATATTATACCCACATGCTGCAGCTCAATTCCTATCGGCCCGAGCGGTACGCCAAATGGTGCCGTGAGAATGCGGGAAAGCTGGCGGCTCCCTCTCGGTGGCTGAGTCCCTTGCTGTCGATAGCGGCTGTGGCCGTTATGGTGTACATGAAAACGCAGCCGGTTTATGTATATGGCATAACGGCTCTAATTACCGCTTTGGGACTCCCGGCCAGTTGGCCGAAAAAAGCCAAAAAGCCGCTGGTGGTAACGGCGCGTGTCAAGCGCCTGTTCCTTTCGCTGGCCGTGCTGTACTGCTTGTGCAGCGTGGCGCTGTGGTTCGCGCCGGCGGCAGCGGCCGCCATTATCTACGCGGCGGCGGCGGTGTTTTACTGGCTGTGGGTGGTGGCCGCCAACCTGCTGAATATGCCCGGGGAAAAAATGGTGGCCGGCTGGTATGTCAAGGATGCGCGCAAAACGCTGGAGGCTATGCCGGATCTGACGGTGATCGGTATTACCGGCAGTTACGGTAAAACCAGCGCCAAAAACTATTTGCATGCGCTGCTGAGCACCCGCTTCAATGTGCTGATGACACCGGAAAGCTTCAACACCACCATGGGCGTGGTGCGAACCGTCCGGGAACACTTAAAGCCCTCCCATCAAGTCTTTATCGCGGAGATGGGTGCCAAAAATGTGGGCGACATCAAAGAAATCTGTGATCTGGTGCATCCCCGCCACGGTATGATTACCTCCATTGGCGAGCAGCATCTGGAAACCTTCCGCACGGTCGACAACATTATAAAAACCAAATTTGAACTGGCGGACAGTCTGCCTCAGGACGGCATCGCTTTCCTGAATGCTGACAACGCCTATATTCGCAGCCGTCCGGTGACAGGAAAAAGGGTAACCTACGGCGTACAGAAGGACAGCGGCGCCGACTATACGGCGACGGATATTACGGTGGACCAGAGGGGCAGTCGTTTTACGGTAACGGCGCCGAATGGAGAAACCGCGGAGTTTATTACCAAGCTGCTGGGGGCGCACAACATCCAGAATCTGGTGGGATGCATCGCCGTGGCGCATACGTTGGGTATTCCCCTGGCGGAGCTGGTTTACCCGGTGCGAATGCTGAAGCCGGTTGCTCACCGGCTGCAAATGCTCCCCAACGGCTTTATCGACGATGCCTACAACTCCAACCCGGCGGGATTTCGCTCGGCGCTGGATGCGCTGAAAGCCTTTGACGCTCAGCGGATCCTGGTAACTCCCGGCATGGTGGAACTGGGTGAGCGGCAGGAAGCGCTCAACCGGGAGCTGGGGCAGTATGCGGCGGATTGCTGCGACTACGCGGTGTTGGTGGGCGAAAAACAGGCGCCTCCGCTGCGCCGGGGCCTGCTGGACGGTGGATTCCCGGAGGAGCGCATTTTCGTGGCTGCCACGCTTCAGGAAGGGCTGGCGCATCTCGGATCGCTGCCCCGCGCGGAAAAACGCTTCGTTTTGCTGGAAAACGATTTGCCGGATAATTTTTAGATGAGGATGAGTGCAGTATGAAAACCAAAGTAGCGGTACTGTTTGGCGGACGCAGTGTGGAGCATGAGGTATCCATCATCTCCGGCCTGCAGGCTTTTGCCGCGCTCGACCGGAGCAAATACGATCCCATTCCGCTGTATATCACCAAGGATAACCGGTTTTTTACCGGGGAGCATCTAGGCGATATCGAAAGCTATAAGCATTTGGACGACTGCTTGAAAAAGGCGGTGCGGGTGCTGCTGGTGCCAGGGAATGCGGGGGTGGATATGATCCGCTATCCCGGCAAACGGTTTGGGGATAACGTGGTCGGCAGCTTTGAGGCGGCCATTCCCGTGGTGCACGGCACCAATGTGGAGGACGGCACCCTTATGGGTATGCTGGAGATGCTGGGTGTACCCTATGCGGGGTGTGACGTCACCGCCTCCGCGCTGGGTATGGATAAATTCCATATGAAGGCCGTATTGCATGAAGCGGGCCTGCCAGTGCTGCCGGCGCTGGCATTCAGCGGCAAAGACTATGCGCGGGACAGCGACGGGATGATGAAGCAAATTGAAGAAACCTGCGGATATCCCCTGATTGTCAAACCGGTCAACCTTGGCTCGTCGGTAGGCATTTCCAAAGCGGACGACCGGGATTCCCTTCAGGAGGCGCTGGACACGGCGTTCGGCTTTTCCGCCCGCGTATTGGTGGAAAAGGCGGTTGCCAATTTGAGGGAAATCAACTGCTCGGTGCTGGGCGACGCGGACGAGGCGCGTCCTTCGGTGTGCGAGGAACCGGTGGGATCCGATGAAATTCTCAGCTATAAGGACAAATACTTAAGCGGCGGCAAAGGCGGTTCCAAAGGGGCCAAGGGTGGCATGTCCAGCCTCAAGCGCCGCTGTCCGGCGGATATACCGGACGGCCTGCGGGATACGGTGCAGGCTTTGGCGGTGCGCACATTCCAGGCGTTGGGCTGCTCCGGCGTGGCCCGTATCGATTTCCTCAACGACCGCGAAACGGGTGAACTGTTTGTGAATGAGATCAATACTATCCCCGGGTCCCTCTCATTCTATCTTTGGGAAGCGGCGGGCCTGACCTTTACTGGCCTGATGGACCGTCTGGTGGAGCTGGCGTTTAAACGCCAGCGGGAGCGGGAAGCCCTGACTTTCAGTTATGATACCAATATCCTCGACGGGGTGTCGCTCGGCGGCGCCAAAGGCACCAAGGGCAAATAAATTTCATTGACTTATAAAAAACCGGGACGGCTTTATGGTCATAGCCTTTTGGGAGAAACCGGAGCAACCGCTCCAAGCTCTGGAATGCGGCTCACCACATTTCAGATTCTCCGCTAAGTCTATGCCGTATTGGCTGTTCCGGTTTTGTTCTAATAAATGCATAGGCGGATGGAGTGCCTTTGTGTTATAATAACGGAGCAAAGATAAAAACACGGTTCGGTCGGTAGTCCGGACGCGGCCGCAGGGCCGTCAGTAACCTGCCTCCTTGGTTGTCCGTTCTTTGCAGGAAACCATAAAGGAGGAACGCGTATGGAAGCCACGATCTGCCAGGTGACAGTGTTGTTTGAAGACCCTTACTGGGTTGGCGTGTACGAGCGCACATCCGGCGATAGGACGGAGGTCTGCAAAATCACCTTTGGCGCGCAGCCAAAGGATTACGAGGTGTACGACTTCCTGCTGAAACACTGGCACCGGCTGCGCTTCAGCCCCCCGGTGACGGGCGGACAGACAGTGCCGAAAGCGGCCAATCCCAAACGGCTCCAGCGGCAGATTCATCGTCAGCTGCGGGATACGGGTATTGGCACCCGGGCGCAGCAGGCGTTAAAGATGCAGCAGGAACAGGGCAAACAGGAGCGGCGGACGCTGTCCCGCGAACGGGCGCAGGCTCAAAAAGACCGCCGGTTTGCTCTTCACCGGGAAAAACGCAAAGAAAAGCACCGGGGACACTGAATGTGTGCTTTCAGGCAACATGGCCCAGCGGATTCTATCCGCTGGGCCATGTCCTATATGAGGATACGCCGCCGTCAGCTTTTGGCCTGTGCTTCGTCCTCAATTTCCCGCTGCACCCGTTTGGGCAGTTTGCTCAGTACCTGCTCATAGGAGTGGTCACACATCTCACGTAGTAAATCGTCCGGCAGCTGTCCACCCAGATCGACCGAATTCCAGCGGCTTTTTTCCGTGTAGAATCCCGGCAGCACCTCCGGGTGCTGCTCACGGTACAGCCCGGCCAGCATGGGATCGCATTTTAGGGTGATCAGGTCTTTCCCCGCATACAGAGGATCGTATTGCTCGCCAGGGCAAAGGATCGCGGCAAACAGCTTGCCGCGTATCTGATACCGCCACCACTGCCATTCCTTTTTAAAATCCTTTTCCACGCCGGGTTTTTCCAGTAGATAGGCGTCCAGCCAGTCGTATTTATGCATAAGCCTCATCCTTTCCTGTCCACATCCGGCCCTTCGGCCGTAAACCACGCTTATCATAGCATAAGTGGACCAAATGCGCCACCCCTCCTTTTAATCCTCAAAACGATACCCCGCGTATTTTGCGCGGACAACCGACAGAGTTCTTCTAATTCCGCTCGCCTTTGCATAGGATGAAACAGAACCATTACAGGAGAGAGGGGAATTTTTATGGATTATCAATCGACCGCCGCCTATCCGCCTGTGGAGGTGGAATGTAAAAACCCGGCATATGCCCGGGCCATGCTGAGCAACCTGGGCGGCCAAAATTCGGAAATGAGCGCGGTCAGCTCTTATTTTTACAATCATCTCATCACCGGACCGATGAATAAGGATGTTTCAGACATTTTCATGCACATCGCCGTTGTGGAAATGCACCATCTGGATATTTTCGGAGAGCTGGCACAGATGCTGGGAGCGGACCCACGCCTGTGGGAGTGCCGGCATGACCAGTACAAATTCTGGTCGCCCGCGTACATACCCTATCCCAAGGATTTGTACGCGGTGCTGAAATCCTCTTTAAGCGGGGAACAGGACGCCATCCGCAAATACCGCTGCCAGATGGAAACGATTCAAGACCCCCATATTGTGGCGCTGCTGGGCCGAATCATCGAGGATGAAGAGGTGCATGTCGCCATTTATAAAAAACTGCTTCAGGAGCTATGCCTGCAACAATAAAGCCACTGTTATCATGTGACCACCCCCGCCCCTTCGGTCAAAACCAGAAGGGACGGG
>OGYY01002216.1_pt1 | contig 14757 bp, 10 predicted proteins | sample 1576671 | NCBI WGS metagenome assembly OGYY01 (sample SAMEA3541593, study PRJEB24748) | human gut metagenome | biome: human gut; feature: human-associated habitat; material: faeces | place: China | collected 2012 | reverse complement strand
AAAAAGAGGCCTTTAAAACCTATCGTATTTTAGAGAAAAAAACCTTGGAAAAACTGGCTTTTATCGATTAGAAAAAGCCTCACTTTAACCCTTGATGGTTTAATTTTCAACCCTTTTGTGCTATAGTTATAAACAAGTAAATCAAAGAAAATAGAGGTAAACAAATGGACGCTCAAACCAAAATTATCCGCGCCAGCCATATGATTGATATGAATGATATCATTCGCGAAGGAAATCCAACCTTGCGTGCTGTCGCTGAAGATGTAACCTTCCCACTATCAGACGAAGATATTATCCTAGGCGAAAAAATGATGCAGTTTCTTCGTAACTCACAAGATCCTGTTATTGCCGAAAAAATGGGGCTTCGTGGGGGAGTCGGTCTTGCAGCCCCTCAATTAGATGTTTCAAAACGCATTATCGCTGTTCTCGTTCCAAACCCTGAAGACGCTGAAGGTAATCCACCAAAAGAAGCATATAGCCTTCAAGAAATCATGTATAACCCTAAAGTAGTTGCCCATTCTGTTCAGGATGCTGCTTTGGGCGATGGCGAAGGATGCCTCTCAGTTGACCGCGACGTTCCTGGTTACGTGGTTCGTCATGCTCGTGTAACTGTTGAATACTTCAACAAAGAGGGCGAAAAGCAACGTGTTAAACTCCGTGGTTACAACTCAATCGTTGTTCAACATGAAATCGACCATACTAACGGTATCATGTTCTACGACCGCATCAATAAAGACAATCCATTCGCCATCAAAGATGGACTCTTAATTATCGAATAAAGAAAACCTCAGTAGAAATACTGGGGTTTTAGTTTGAAGATAAGGCATTAGTACCACTTTATAGCTAAGTCAAAGTAGAAAAGAACCGACTTTCGTCGATTCTTTTTTCATTATATGAACCTATCCTCAGACAAGCATATTGTATAGTGTTTCGTTACCGTGAAGGTTGATATAACTTGGGTCAAAGGCCGAAAGACGCTCGAGAAGTCCATCATAGTCGTTCTTATCACTAAGAGCTATACCAATGAGAACCGGACCTTTTCCTTTATTAGCACGTTTGATGTACTCAAAACGAGTGATATCATCATTTGGTCCCAAGATATCATTTACAAATTCACGAAGGGCACCAGGACGTTGTGGGAAGTTAACCACAAAGTAATGCTTGATACCATCGTAGATAAGCGCACGTTCTTCCATCTCTGGCATACGGTTGATGTCATTGTTACCACCTGAAATGATGCAGACGATGGTTTTTCCTTTAATCTCATCTTTGATCACTTCCAAAGCTGCCACTGATGCCGCACCTGCGGGTTCTGCAATGGTACCAACCTTAGAGTACATATCAATTAGGGTTTCTGAAATCAAGCCTTCATCAACTCCCAAGAGGCGGTCAACATATTTACGTGCGACTTCATAGGTCTTGACACCTACCTTTTGAACAGCAATCCCGTCCGCAAACTTATCAATTTCTTCAAGTTTTACAGGATAACCACGGTCAAAGGCAGCACGCATACTACGAGCACCACTAGCCTCAACACCAATAACCTCCATAGACGGTGCTACATCCTTGATATAGGTAGCTACACCAGAGATAAGGCCACCGCCTCCGACTGGAACCAAGATACTATCGAAGGAAACACCTTCCTCTTGAGCCTGCTCATAAATTTCATAAGCAACAGTTCCTTGCCCCGCTTGGACATTATAATCGTCGAATGGATCAATGAAAGTCATCCCTTCAGACTTGGTATATTCCTGCGCTGCTTGGGCAGAAGCATCAAAGGTATCTCCCACCAATTTGATTGTTACAAACTTGCCACCAAAGAAACGGACTTGACCAATTTTTTGGAGAGGCGTTGTTACTGGCATAAAGATGGTTGCCGGAATCTTCATCTCGTTACAAGTGTAGGCAACCCCCTGAGCATGGTTTCCGGCTGATGCACAAACCACACCACGCGCCTTATCCTCATCACTCAATTGATGGATAGCATAGTAGGCTCCACGCAATTTGAAAGAGCGTACCTTTTGCATATTTTCTTTTTTAATGTAAATGGTCGCCCCGTATTTTTCAGATAAGTAGCGATCAAAATCTAGTGGTGTGCGTTCCACCACGTTTTTTAAGACTTCATTAGCCTTTACGATATCATTTGCAGTAATCATTGGCTCTCCTTTGACACAATATTCAAACTATTTCTATTGTATCACAATTTTCAGAAAAAATAGCAGCCAGTATAAAGAAAACTCCTTGTTTACACAAAGAGTTCTACTTATTATTTATCAACTTTTTTTGACATCAAGAAGTTACGAAGAGCTGCAAGGGTTGCCGCACCTGCAAGGACAATAGCTGTAAGGATAGCTACAGCATGTTCTCCCCACTTGTGAGATTTTGCTGTTTTAGCAATTGTAGCCTTAAGATCTTCAGTTGTTCCTTTTTCACCTGCTTGCGTCGTTGTCTTACTTGCAAGGTTAAGATCTTGACTACCATTGTAAGTGTTATCTGACGAAGCTGTATTGACAAGGTCTTGACGGCTACTGCGAGTATAGCTGACATTTGTTGTAATGCTATCAATCATCTCAACAATATTTCTGATTGTTGTTGCATCATACAAGCCTCCCTCAGTATCTTTCAAGATAGATACTGCTAATTTTTCAATAGCAGCTTCTGAAGAAGCTGCTACCATAGAGTGAGATTCTGAGCTTGCTGTTTCTGAATATCTTGCATAGTTGCTAAAGAGTGACGCTGCTTCTGTAATCGTTTCAGAAGTACTTGGTAAAGTTTCTGAAACGCGAGGAGCCACAGAGAGTCTATTCCAACTATTGATGTTTTCTGATAGTCCATCAAGGATGACCTCCTCTGATGTGCTTACTGTTTCTGAAATCGCCGAAGTCACTTCTGAAGTGCTCACTTGACTTTCTGATTCTGTCAATGAAATAGCTGGTTCTTCAACTACTTCTGATTCTGAAACGACTGTGCTGATTGAATTCTCTGATTCAGATGCTGAAGTCTCTGAAGTTGATGCTTCTGAGATAATATCAGTTTCTGAGACCTTCGATGATACTGTTGTACTTTCTGATACTTCTGACGGAGCAACTGAGACAATTGTGCTTGTAGTTTCTGAAACAAGGCTAGTGCTTGCCTGACTCTCTGATTCTGTCAAAGAAGCCACTGGTTCAACTACTGCATGTGATTCTGAAATTGCTGTCGTCGTTGAAATTGCTGACTCTGAAGTTGATGCTGCTGAACTATTTTCAGTTTCTGATGCTTCCGATGATACTGTTGCACTTTCTGATACTTCTGATGAGGCTGTTGAGGCAGCTGTGCTTGTAGCCTCTGAAGCTAGTGCAGTGATTGAATCTGACGCTACTGTACCTTGGTCCGTATTAGATACTGAGTTGTCATCTTTCTTATCATGTGCAGTCTCTGACACAGCTATCGCCACTGGAACAGCTGCTGAGTTTACTAACTCGTCAACTGATGGTGCTGGTTTAGTTGTTTCATCGAGTTTAGGAGCTTCAACAGATGGTTTCTTATCAGTTGGAGCCTCCGAATCTTTGGTTACTGTTGTATTTTCTGATTTAGCTGTTTCTGAGCTTGCTTCAGATGTTACGGTATTATCCACTTTCTTACCAGATTGGTTAGTAACTGGTTTCAAGATAACTGGTTCTACCGGTGTTGCTGTTGTGTCTTCCTTGATATAGAGCATGTTCCAAAGAGTTAGTTTAGGAACTGAAATGACAAGCACTGGTTGACCATTTTCATCTGTTTCAAGGCTTGCTTGTGCCTTCTTCATGCTTGAAGTTGCCCAATCATCTGGTGACGTCACATAGACTTGATTGGCAATTTTAGCAGCTTCTTGAGCTGTTTTACCTGCTAGGCTAAGACGAACTGTGAGATTTTCTTGTGCGTCCGGTGTTTTATTGTCCGCATAACCCTCTTCATTATGCCAGCCCGCATTGATGCCCATCATATTAATCATTTGAACAGTTGAGAAACCTTTTCCTGATTTAGCAAATGTCCAAACTTGATCTCCTGTCACACCAAGAGCATCTTTAGAAAGGATTTCACCAGCCGCATTCTTGGTAGATACAGACTGAGTGCTGTTAGTCACACCCTCACCACGGAGAAGATTTTCATAAGCAGTGATAAACTGTTGGTAATTGTAAAGCTTACGAATAGTGTCCCTAGCTACACTGAGGTATTGCGTTGGGTAATAAGCACTTTGAAGAACGTTAAAGGCTGCATTAGCATTGGCAAGGGCTGCAATGGACATGTGATAGCCACCGGCTGCAGCTACTGTCGCATCTACGAGAAGTGTCGCATCAGCTTGCAATGGTTTACCAGCAAGGGCATCTTTACCCGCACCGTTAGTTGCTTTTCCGCCAGGAACAGTATAGTCAATACCTGGTTCTTCCATGTAGGCACCAACGATAAGTGATTTACCAGTTTTATTGCGTACCATATCGATACGTGCTTTCAAATCACCATAGGCAACCTGCATACGTCCTGGAATAACTGAACCACCGTTTGTCCAAAGCTCATTATAAACAACATCTTGACGTGCCTTGGCTAGTTTATCGTCATTACCACCATTAACATCATTGATTGTGATGTAGTACTTTTCACCGATGAGGTCTTTCATAGCATTAATAAATGACGCATATGAATCAGACATCATGTGTGAGTCAGCCTCGTCTGTGCTGTTACGGTGCTCATAATCAGTCACACGGTTGTCACCAATTGTATCACCTTGCCAACCATCGAATCCCATACGATCCATAGCTGATTTCATGACACCTGCGATATATTTTTGCCAATCTGGATTCGCTGGATCATAGTAAACTTGAGTTGGGGTACCACCGATAGTGTAAGTCATCGGTTCACCCTTCTTACCAAAGCTATCGTAGAAGTTATAAGCCAAAGCAGCAAGTGGAAGGGCTGGATTCTTTGGATTTGAATCTGCTGAAATCATGTTATAAAGCATGGCAACAGCACCTGACTTATGAACTTGATCAACCAATTCTTTAACAGCCTTAGTGTCAACCTGAGTATGACTCCAGGTATTCCATTTTTGAACAAAGCTATCGACACCCTCTGGGAAAGGATCTGTAGCTTCATTATAAGCATCATAGAAGAAATATGAGTTGATATTCATAGACTTCATGAGCTCAAGTTCTTTACGGTAGGCTTCAAGATTTTTAACAAGAATACTGTTTTGATCAGTTGGCGAACCTGCTACGATACCGTAACGTGGGAAGACTGTCCAATCATCTTCAACAGACAAGCCAGCACGCTTGCTTGACAAAGTACTACCAGATTTATCGTTGACACTGATTGTCACCAAGTAACCTGTATTGTTTGTCAACCACTCTGACGCTACTGTCAAGTTTGAAACCTTGGCTGAAGCTCCTGCCGCTAGCGTAAGGTCAACGTTATCTTGACCGATAATTTCTGAAGCATGTTGAAGTGTCAAGTTGACAGTCATCGTCTTAGTTTCTGCTGTTGGATTAGACACAACAACGGAATAATTAATATCACCATCTGTCTTGCTATAAGCTGCTTTTGTTGTTTCTGGATCTGTCAAGTAGGCATCACCATTCAAGTTTTGCTCTGTCACTTCTGTAACTGGTGTTACTTGAGCAGTTGAATGGCGTCCTGCTTCAGTAGCATTATCAGATGATGATGTGATGGTTTCCACAGCAGCTGACTCAGGAGCTAGTGCTTCACTGGCTACAAGCGTTTCTGAGCTAGCACTCTCTGCTGGCACAGCTTGTGAAAAGATTGTAGAAGCTGTCGCTGTTGTTGCAGTATCTGTCGCAACAGCAGCAGATGATGGACCTACTTCTGTTGTCGCTACTGGAGCAACGGCCTCAGTTGGTACCACCACCAAGTTATCTGCTTCAGTTGTAATAACTGGTTTTGTTGCTTCTGAACTGACCACATTATCTGCCTTGGCGACCTGATTAATCCCTAGGACACCACCGGCGACAAACAAACCTGATAATAATTTAGTTGACGCTACTTTCTTTGACATATCTCTCTATCCCTCTAAAAAAGTTTAAATCACCTCGGCGTTTCAAATTATCACTATTTGTATTTGCATGCTGTAAACTCGAGTTATTTTTAGTTTCATAAAAATCGCTTGGTGTTTCTTATGAAACTAATGTTAACTTAATCTTTTTTGTAAGACAAGGGAATTTCCGGTAATCCTCGTAAACGGTAATTTTTTCATCATGAATGGTCAGGTTTTTTCAGAAATTTGAGAACAACATTTTCTAATTTCATTAAATATTCACTTGATTCAGTCTACTTAAAATGACAAAAATAAATCCCAAATAATGAAAATCCATCACCTAAATAATTCCTGCGATGAGAATAAAAAACCACCTCTCACACAAGGCGAGAAATGGTTTATTTATCGATTTTTAGTATCTAAAATAATGGTCACAGGTCCGTCATTGACCAGACTAACCTGCATATCTGCACCAAAGCGGCCTCTTTCTACAGGAACATGAGTTGACAAGGATTGGTTGAAATCGTCATAGAGCTGGCTAGCCATGTCGGGCTTTGCAGCACCCGTAAATGCTGGTCGATTCCCTTTTTTCGTATCTGCAAAAAGCGTAAACTGAGAAATCGACAAAATCTGGCCACTAACATCCTTAACAGAAAGATTCATCTTGCCATCTTCATCTGAAAAAATGCGCATATTGACAATCTTACGAACTGCATACTCTAGGTCCTCTTTGGTGTCCTCGAGACCAACTCCGACCAAGAGTAAGAGCCCCTGCTTAATAGCGCCAACCGTACAATCCTCAATAACCACAGAGGCACTTTGAACACGCTGAATTACAATCTTCATCGCAGAAACTCCTTACCCATTCGTACGTTTAACACTGTAAACGTCAGGAATAATTTTAATCTTATCCACAAGACCAGTCAATTCAATAAGGTTTGCAATTTCAAAGCTAACGTGAATATTGGCAAACTTCATGTCCTTAGTTGGTTGCGCATTGACCGTAGCAATGCTCTTGGTCGTATTTGACAAGATTTGAAGAACATCATTCAACAGACCAGAACGGTTAAGGCCATAGATGTCAATCTCTGCCAAATAAGATTTATTGGCATTACGTTCATCCCACTCCACTTCGATTAAACGTTGCTCATAACCTTCTTGACTCTTGATATTATTACAATCGGAACGGTGAATTGCAATCCCACGGCCCTTGGTGATATAACCTTCAATCTCATCTCCAGGTACTGGGTTACAGCACTTAGCGATACGCATGAGGAGACCTGAAGCACCTTGAATGATGACGCCATTTTCACTCTTAACCTTAAGAACTTCTTTCTTCTCAGTCTTAACTTCGCCACCGTTCATTAGCTCTTCAGCTTCAGCTTTTGCCTTCGCACGCTCTTCTTCACGGCGTTCTTTTTCCGTCAAACGGTTGAAAACAGCAGCAGCACTAATTTCACCAAAACCAACAGCGGCATAGAGAGCTTCTTCACTACGCACACTCATACGAGGGAGAATTTCCTCAATATGTTTCTTGTCTAGGTACTTATTGGCAACATAGCCATGCTCTTGGAAGTAGGCAATCAAAAGCTCACGACCCTTGGTGATAGAGGCTTCCTTGTCCTGATTTTTAAAGAATTGACGAATTTTATTTCTGGCCTTGGTGGTCTTAACCATCTTAATCCAGTCACGGCTAGGGCCAAAGGAATTGGCATTGGTAACAATCTCAACCACATCACCTGTCTTGAGTTTGGCTGTCAAGGGCACCATACGGCCATTAACCTTAGCACCTGTGGCCTTCTCACCAACTTGGGTATGGATGGCATAGGCAAAGTCAATAGGTCCTGAATCTTTAGGCAGTTCCTGAACAGCACCATTTGGCGTAAAGACATAAATACGCTCCGAGAAGATATCCTCTTTAACAGAGTCAACAAACCCCATAGCATCACCATTTGAGGCGTCTTGAAGTTCAACAAGATCTTTAATCCAGTTCATTCCCAAAGCAGACTCTTTCGAATCTACCTTGCCCTTGATACCTTTCTTATAAGCCCAGTGAGCTGCAACCCCGTATTCGGCAACTTGGTGCATTTCCTTGGTACGGATTTGGATTTCAATAGGTCCTTTTGGCCCATAAACCGTTGTATGGATAGACTGGTAACCATTGGATTTAGGATTAGCAATATAGTCTTTAAAACGGCCAGGCATCGGACGCCAGAGCTCATGGATGTATCCCAACATGGCATAAACATCACTATGCGTCTCCATGACACAACGGATGGCAATCAAATCATAGATTTGATCAAAGCGCTTTTTCTTGTCGCGCATCTTACGATAAATAGAGTAAATATGCTTTGGACGACCATACACATCACCAACAAGTCCTTGTTCAGCTGTGTAGGTCTTAATTTTATCGACAATCTCGTCCACAAGTTCCTCACGCTCACGACGTTTTTCCTTCATCATGTGAGAAATCTTGTAGAATTCCACCTCATTAAGGTAACGGAAGGCCATATCTTCCAGTTCCCATTTGATACGGCTAATACCTAAACGGTGGGCCAAAGGAGCATAGATTTCCATAGTTTCGCGAGAAATGCGCTCTTGCTTATCCTTACGAAGATGCTTAAGGGTACGCATATTGTGCAAACGGTCGGCCAATTTAACCAAGATGACACGGATATCCTTAGACATGGCCATAAGCATCTTACGGTGATTTTCAGCCAACTGCTCCTCGTGGGACTTGTACTCAACCTTACCAAGCTTAGTAACACCGTCCACGATATTTCGTACATCCGTACCAAAATCCGCTTCCAAATCATCAAGCGTTTTTTCGGTGTCTTCAACGACATCGTGTAAGAAACCACAGGCTACTGTCACTGCATCAAGATGGAGATCTGCCAGGATACCTGCCACTTGAATAGGGTGAATAATATAAGGTTCTCCTGACTGACGAGATTGCCCACTATGAGCATCTGTCGCATAATGCCAGGCTTTTTCAACTAATTTCAAATCATCTGCTGACATGTAGGCCGAGCAAATGTCTAAAATTTCTTCTCCTGTTACATTTTTATCTTTAGCCATGATTTCTTCCTTCGCTTCTTTTAATAACCTTTATTTTATCACTTTTACAAGTAAAGAAAAAGAGCTAGATAGGCAATTCTTAAGCGCAAGGAGCTAACTTGAAAAGCACAATATCTTGTGTTAGAATGATTGAACAAACACAAGATATAGATAGAAAGAGGACGCTTATGTCTCAACTTACCCTCGTTTATATTAGTCTAAGCGGTAATACCCAAAGCTTTGTCAAACGTATGTCTGACTATCTGTCCCTCAACCACGGGATTGAATGTCGCCAAATCAATATTAAAGAGCTTAATCATGAAACCTTCCAAGTAGATGAACCCTTTGTCGCACTCTTACCAACCTACCTTGAAGGAGGAAATGGCGTTGACAATGGAGATGTTGAAATCCTAACCAATCCACTGGGTGACTTTATCGCAGCCCATGACAATCACAAACGTTGCTTTGGTATCATCGGTTCTGGTAACCGTAACTTCAATAACCAGTACTGCCTAACCGCCAAACAGTACAGTCAACGTTTTGGCTTCCCAATGTTGGGAGACTTCGAGCTACGCGGCACACAGTCCGATATCGAACGTCTGGCACCTATTATCCTAGAAGCACAAAAGAACTTTAACCAACGCTAAAACTAGAGCAAAAAAGCCCTGATAGGGGCTTTTTCCTTTGCTTAATTTTTTTCGTGTTTTTTGATTCCAAAGAATCCAGCCAAGGTCATAAGAACCAGACCTGCTAAAGTTGCTGACACAGATTCGTCTGAACCAGTGTTTGGCAAGGTCTTATCTGAACTTGAACCTTGAGTTTCTTGTACTTGAGCTTGAGGCAAGATAACAACTTGAGCATTTGACAACTGGATAGCTGGGGCAGTTTTAGCCACGCTGGCACCTACAGTAGCTTTTGGTGTCTCACGCTTAGTTTGATCCGCTGTCTCAGAACCTTTTGGTGACTTCTCAGATTCTTTCTTAGTCGTATCCTCAACTTGATTTGCCTTTTCCTTAACAATCAAGCGGTACTCTGCAAATCCGGCTTGTGTTGATGGTCCTACATAACTAATGGCATCCTGACCAGCAAGGTGGGCACGCGCATTGTCAGATGAGGCAAAACGGATATCTGCATTCGTAATATTAGGGACGAAACTCCAATTTCCATCGGCACTCGGATTAATCGTTTTCTCACTAACAATATAGTCAATGATAGCCTGACGATTCTCAAGATTGAGGAGACGTTTTTCTGCAGCATCTTTAACACCAGGGAAGTTACCAGTCGCACGATAGTTGTTAGTCACGACAAGGAAAGTCTGATTCAAATCAATAGGTTTACCTTGATAAGCCAAGTCACGAACACGACTAGCGTCTGGATTAACCAACTTACCTTCGCGATCGTATTTGTTAGGTTGTGTCAAATCAAACTTATAAGTCAACCCATCAATCACATCGTAATTGTATGAGCGATAGCTACTGTTAATGAGTTGTTGTGGTTCTTTGCTTTTAGGATCAATTTGATTGAACTGTCCTGCAGACATTTCCAACCATTCTTTAATTTGTGCCCCAGTCACTTTGAGTAGAGCAGTAACATTGTCGTAGAGATAGAGGTCTGCGACGTTCTTAATGGCCAATGGACCAGCTGGGATATCGGTATAGTAGGTCGCATCTCCACGAGTCCCTGCCTTGAAAGGTGCAGCTGCTGAGAGGAGTGGAAGATTTTCATCTGCTGTTCCCGCTACTTGTTTTTTAGCATACCATAGTTGTGCATTATTAACGATTTGAATAGATGGATCATCCTGAACCTGAGCAAAGTAGCTAGTAATTGGTGCTGTAGTCTCACCAACTTCCTTACGAACATAGTTGATTGTTCCATTATGGTCATGAGCTGCCATGTCAATTAAGTCCTTGTCCGCAACATCTGACTTAGTGTCAATCTTTTCAAGCTTAGCCTTACTGTTAACAACTTTCCATTTACCATCCGTGTAAGTCAATTTGACATCCATGATACCTAGATGATCCCCAAATTTACCAGCCATAACCACAGGTTTCCCATTGATGAGACCATTGACATCATCTACACCAGGGTATTTCGCATAAAAACTTGTGCCATCTCCATTTGGGAAATCAGCGTGAGAATGCCCTGTCGCAACAGCATCAACGCCTTCGATACCAGCAATTTGGTAACCTTCATTTTCCTCGTTCTTAGTGTATTCATTGTCACCAATACCAGAGTGAGCAGCAACAAGAATATAGTCAGCTCCTGCAGCCTTCATCTTAGGAACGATAGCCTTAACAGCCTCCATTGGATCATCAACAGTTACCTTACCTTCAAGGTTGGCCTTATCCCAAACCAAAATTTGTGTTGGAAGGACACCAGTAATACCGATTTTTAGCGTTACCTGTTTGCCGTCCGTATCGGTAAAGGTCTTGTTAACAATCTTATAAGGATTGTAATAGTAATCACCAGTCTGAGCATTACGCACATTAGCATTGATAATGTTAATCTTAGCAGCCTTAACCATACGATCCAAAAATTCTAGACCATAGTTAAACTCGTGGTTTCCAAGCGTTTCGGCATCGTAACCAAGCATCTCAAAAGCCTTATACATAGGGTGAGTCTCACCTTGGGCAACAGGATCAATCAAAGCCTTATAAGTCCCAAAAGGAGTTCCCTGAATCGTATCCCCACTGTCCACTAAGACCGTATTGGGATTGGTTTCACGGGCTTTTTTGATAAGGACAGCAGTTTTAGACAAACCAACTGTTTGAGACGGCTTATCTTGATAATAATCATAGTTAACCAAGTTGGTATGAAGGTCTGTTGTTGACAGAATCTGCATATCAACGGTCTGCCCCTCATGAGCAGGCTCTGTAATAGTTTCAGCCTGTACTGGCACTGCTGGTGTCACTTGATTGGCATTCGTCAAAACAGCACTGGCTTCTTGACTCGATTGGGTCGTTGAGGTATTAGCTGATGGCTCTGTAGACGCATTTGTCGCTACTGTTGTTGGTGTAGCAGAGACAGTCTCTGTTCCTCCTTGAACAGCTGTCCCAGAAGTTCCTTGTCCTGATACTACTGATGCACCACTATCTGCCACAGTTTCGGTAGAAGTAGTTGGTACTAGTGCCGTTGCTTCATCGGCTTGCCCTACGACTTGTGGCACTGTCAAGAGAGCAAAGAGGCCCAAAACCACAGCGGATTGAGTCACATAACGATTCGTTTTCATTAAAAATCTTCCCCTTTTATAAAGATAATACAATTATATTAAACCTAAATAAGATTATCAACTTTTTTAGAAATACTCGATTTGTCAAACAAAACCAATAACAAGATGCAATCTTAGCTTAAAAGTGTCAAATACAAAAAAAGTTGGAACAAAGCCAACTTTCTTTTATTTATTCAATTCTAGGGCATAACTCACACTACTCAAAGCGTAGAGAGGAGCCGTTTCCGTCCGCATAATACGCGGTCCAAGGCCAATTTTAAGGCCACCAGCTTCTTCAAATGCATCAATCTCAGACGGAGAAATACCACCTTCTGGTCCAAAGATAAAGAGAATTTTCTGACCATTCTCTACCTGAGCCAACTCACGAGCTAAAGTAGCCAACTCGCCTGCTTTGGCTGTTTCCTCATAGGCGATAAAAATCTTATCAAAATTATCTAATTCTGATAGAAATTCTCCCTTCTTCTCGAACAATCTAACTTCTGGAACACGATTACGCTTGGATTGTTCTGCAGCTCCCAGAGCAATCTTGGCAAGCTTATCTTCCTTCTTGGCAAGCTTCTTACCATCCCACTTGACCACAGACCAGTCGGCAGGGAAGGCCCAGATAGCCTGAGCTCCAAGCTCTGTTGCCTTTTGTGTCACCAGATCCAGCTTATCTCCCTTGGGAAAGCCAGAGGCAATGGTTACAGATACAGGCATCTCAACATTATCATTTAAGTCTTCAATCACTTCAAAAATATGATTCTCACGGTCAGTCACACGCGCAAGACGCTTGATACCGTCTTCAAAAACCAAGACAACCTGATCATCCTCTGTTAAACGCATAACGTTAAACATATGCTTTACAGTATCCTTGTCTTTGATGATTACTGGATTTTCAACTTGACCCTTTATAAAATACTGTTGCATTTAGCCTCCAATCACACCTGAAATATCATCTGTCTTCTTGAAGACACAAGCATTCCACTCTCCCTGAACCATGTGAGTTTCTAGAAAGAAACCTGCTTTCTCAGCCGATGCACGCACCATATCCCATTTTTCAGAGATAATCCCTGACATAATCAAATAACCTTCGTCCTTAACCAAACGGTAGGCATCTTCCGTCAGATGGATGAGAATATCCGCCAAAATATTAGCCACGATAACATCAGCTTCTTGAGTTACACCCTTCAAAAGATCACCTGCAGCAACGTGGATATTTTCCATGCCAGGATTCATATCAATGTTTTCCTGTGCCACTCGAACCGCTACATCATCAAGGTCATAGGCATAGATTTCCTTAGCTCCAAGAAGAGAGCTAGCAATCGAGAGGACACCCGAACCAGTTCCCACATCAATCACAGTCTCGCCACCACGAAGCACCTGTTCGAGTGCAAAAAGACTCATCTTAGTTGTCGGGTGTGTTCCTGTTCCAAAGGCCATGCCAGGGTCTAGCTTGATAATCTTCTCACCTACTGATGCCTCATAATCCGTCCATGATGGTACGATAGTCAAATCGTGGGTAATACGAGCTGGTTCATAGTACTTCTTCCAATTCTCAGCCCAGTCTTCTTCAACCAATTCTTGAGTAGCCAAGTGAATATCTCCAGTTTCAAGACCAAAATCTGTCAACTCAGCCAAACGCTCATTAACCTGCTTAGTAATAGCTTCGATATCTGCTGACTCCGGATAATAAGCCGTAATTTTAACCGTCTCAACCTGTTCAACCTCAGGATAAAGCTCACCAAAACGGTCCGCATTTTCCAAATAATCTGCACTATCATCAATAGCCACACCTTGACTACCAGATTCAATTAAAATATTAGAAGCCGCCTCTTCGACCTCACGATTAACCTCAATCGTTAGTTCTTGCCATTTGTCCATATATTTTATCAACCTATATAAGAGATTCAGTCGAAAAACTGAACCTTCCTTTCTATTTCTCTATCATTTTTTTCATGTAGACCATATCCATACCTTCTTTTTCAGGTTCGATATGGGTTTGACGATAGCCGTTTTTCTCGTAGAATGTGACCATGCCTGCATCCTGTAACACCGTACACAAATCCCATTGTGTAACAGTTGGAAATTCCATTTCTAGCAATCTCAGACCCTCAGAACCATAACCTTTCCCTTGATACTGGGGCAAAATCGCTGCCGTTCCCAACCAAGCTTCCGTTAATTCTTCATTGGTCTGAACTCGTAAAAATCCGATCTTCTCTTCGTTGTCTTTCACAAAGTAGTAATAGCTATTGGGACGCTCTACCAGTTTCCACTTGATTCGTTCGCAATCCTCTAGATAGGGATCATATTCATCTTGGTATTTGTCATAGACTGCCTTAAAACTGGCTCTTTGAATGGCAATAATCGTTTCTAAATCTTCTGCTCCGACTCTCTCAAGTGTTATCATCATTTCTTCTCCACATAATCACGTACTCGTTCCTGCAACTGGGGAATGACACCTTCTGCTTTTATAAAATCCTCT
>OGYY01002206.1_pt1 | contig 14833 bp, 17 predicted proteins | sample 1576671 | NCBI WGS metagenome assembly OGYY01 (sample SAMEA3541593, study PRJEB24748) | human gut metagenome | biome: human gut; feature: human-associated habitat; material: faeces | place: China | collected 2012 | reverse complement strand
ACTTCCTGCGTACAGGGTGGTCATAATGCCCTACGGGGTCCATGAATGCCTGAGGCCACACTTACGGTGTGGACCTCACCGGAAAGCCACGAGATTCGGCTTTCGCCTATTACCAGTATAGAGTGGATGCTGACGAGCTGTCAAGGACGAATCGTAACTACGAATCAGTTGTCGGCAGTGAACAACCTGAATGATGTAGGAAGAACTCATATGTGCAAGCTTGCAAAATTGAACGTATGTAGAATTCTTGTATTGGTCAGACTGACCGGTAGCGCCGAGGTCGGTTCTGAGCTACACAGCGATGAAGCTGCGAATGACCGGATTTACAATCCATATAAAAGATATTTTTTGGTTGCATCAGATTTCTATTGAACAGATCTCGAGAGATTCATCAGATAATTAAATTTGGCTATGAGGGCTTTTTGCACATCCAATAAGAAAACATTTTGGATTGAAATTACTGCGAGAAATTGGCAGTGCTTGGAGATGATGAGTTTATCCGTTGCTTGATTTGCAGAGAAAAGACGAGAACAAAAGTCTGCGACGATACGATTTTGATACAGCACTTGCTGTATCGCTAAAAGTGAAAGGCTGAATTTCTTCTCAACGTTCGTAATAAGTCAGTGACTGTGCTTGAAGAAGGCAATGTCATTAAGTTAAGCCTGCGCAAAGGGCAAAACAGCTACCGCAAGTAAGCAAAAGAGCTTATTTTTGCGGTAGCTGCCATTTTTACGCATGACAAAAGCAGGTGCCCAGAGGGCATCTGTGACTGCATAATATAAATTGTTTTAAGAAAGGCGATATTGAAAAGCCACAGCGGAAACAGGGTTTTGATAGCGTTTATATTGTCGTCCTGGTCTGATTGGCGACAGGTGCATGGACAGTATTTCAAATATTTGAGCAGATCTGATTTTCCCCTTCAGGAACTGCTTGCATGCAAGTATAGCGACCGAAAAGTTGATTTGTTTTCCTTGTGGGGCTGGCACTTGTCGCGCAATAAGCGAAGCATAATTATAAAAAATCAGTCGAGCAAAAACCTCTTGTAGTAAAAAGTCTGTTTTCTTGCCGTGCAGACAGGATAATCCAATGATATACTTAAGTTCTCTAAAGGATGTTTCAATTCCCCAACGGAGACGATAAAGTTCTTTGATTTTTTCAACGGGGAAGGTCTCTGGGTCAAGATCAGTATAGATGGTCTCGTAGCATCCGTCAGAAATTCGAAATCGGACGACGCGGAAGTGCAAATCATACATATTGGGAGCTTTGGGCGCAATGTAGTCAAATGTAGTATGAGGCTGGATCCAACGATACCTTTCTGGATAAGCAGATAACAGCGCTAATGTCTCTTTCGTTTGCCGACGCGTTAGTGTCAATGTTGTATCGACATCAAATTCTTCGCTATTTGGCAACTGAAGATTCGAGATCATGCCGTAAGATTCTTTTGCGCGGATGATGAAATTCCACTCTTTTTCTTGTAAGTGGGCGATGTTATTGAAGGATTCATATCCGCGATCCATTAACACGATCACCTTTCCCGGAATGTTAGATCGATCTATCATTGAAACGAGAGCACTATGCTCGTTCATCCCCTTTTTGCCTTGCATAGTAGCGTCAACATAGACTTTGCTCATTAAATCGAACATGGCATTCAGGTGAGCAAGGTTATATTGTTTTTGCCCTTCCGCATTCCTAATTAGAGAAAAATCACTGGTTGGATCGGATGGAAGCCGTAAATCTGACCCATCGACTGCAAAAAGTCGATAACCTTGAAAGGTCGCAGTTGGCGTCGTCGATGAGACAAATTCGTTAAATATCATCTTGACTGCTTCGGGGCGGATCTTATTACGCTGCTGAACGAATGCAGAAGCAGTTGCTGTGCTCGATGTGTACCCGAACCAATCATATAATTCTTTTGAAAGGCTACCGCTTCCCATGCCGATCAGCATTAGTAGCATAGCTTGTAACGGTAGTTTTCTTGTTCTTGAAAAATCTTTTTCTGGTACTTTTACACACGCATCTAAATTTGCAGCTGTTCTTTTTATTGCAAGAAACAACGCAGCCCGAATACGTTCTGGATATGATCTTCTTTTCACTCGGAAAGCCTCCCTTAAAAATGTCGTCATTTTCAAGACGAAGCCTTCGATTTTTACTGATTTGTCAAGTGGTTTTTATGAAAAATATTATTTTTATATGTCCCCCCTGCACCGAAATGAAAACGCTCAACCACCATTATAAGTGATTGAGCGTCTTAAAAATTAACTTAATGACATTGTTGAAGAAGTACATATAGAAAATCAGCGGAGTTAGCCGGCATCAGCTAACTCCGCTGATGCCTTTCATTGAATATAGTAGCGCAAATGAAGGTGCGCGTATAAATAAAAACCGCAGTAGTTGAAGATACTTCAGTATCCTCAACTAACGGAATGAATATTGCACAATGTTTCGCTGCTATTGTTTACGGTCTGTCTAATTACATTTTTGATTAAACCGAGAAATTGATTTGCTATTGATGAGCAGCGAAACGTCCGTCAAAGTTTTCGGCGTGAGCGTACCGCTCTGTGTTGGCACATGTTACTTTGTACTTTGGCGGCGGCGTGCGCGATGCGGTGTTAGCTACGGAGAAAGGGCTTGGCGACCAATCCGACCACATGTGCTGATAAGAGAGGACTGGTTGCGCTACAAGGAGTAGCCGATATCGCCTTTAGGGGGACTATATCTATTACATTTCTGCGCGTTTAGAAGAGTTGTCCCACATAGCGGCTGCCTCCCGGCTTTTTTTCAGCCAGTCCAGATAGGTTTGTTCGCGCATAACGGCACCGAGTAGTACAAGATAATCTCCCCGGTCGCTGCCGGTCAGCGACGCGATATCCTGATCGCCATATACATTTTTGAGGCGATCACTCAGAAATGTATATTTGGCAAGTCGCTTTTCGATTTGCTTATCAAGCAGTACAAGATAATCTGCCGTGGAAATCCACTGCGAATAATAGGAGCGCAGCTTAAACACATCTTTTGGAGTCGGATCAAGGGGAGGATCCTTCAAAAGCCAGCAAAGAAAGTCCTCCTTTCCCTTGTCGGTGATCTCATAAAGTTTTTTTTCCATCCGCTCGCCTTGGATGACCGTGCGGAATTGGATCAGGCCATCATCCGTCAGCCGCTTCAGTTCAGGGTAGATCTGACTGTGTTTAGCGCTCCAAAAGCAGCCGAGACCGTCGCCAAACTCCTTAGCAATGTCATAGCCCGTAACAGGAGAACGCATCAGTAGTCCGAGGATCGCATATTTCAAAGTTCGCATAGAAAGACTCCTTTATCGACCATCTGCATTAATTTATATATAATAACATGTTTTTCCCCAAAAGTCCTTATTGATTTTCACCAAAGTTTTAATAGTCAGAATGTAACATGTGATAATTGACATGTAAATATTGACATGATATTATTTACAAAAATACATGATAAACGGAGAGAGCGCCTATGAGTTCTGATCGTATTCTCTTTTCCCCAATATCGATTGGGAAGGTAAGCATCAAAAACCGTTTTGCTATGGCACCGATGGGGCCGCTCGGTCTCGGCGACGCACAAGGCGGTTTTAACCAGCGTGGTATCGACTACTACACGGCGCGCGCCCGCGGCGGCACCGGTCTTATCATCACCGGTGTTACCTTTGTTGATAACACAATCGAAGAGCACGGCATGCCGAACTGCCCGAACTCAACGTACAATCCGGTACAGTTCGTGCGTACCGCGCGCGAGATGACGGAGCGCGTGCACGCCTATAATGCACGAATCTTTTTGCAGATGTCCGGTGGTTTCGGCCGCGTGACAATTCCGACGAACCTCGGCGAATTCCCGCCGGTTGCACCGTCTCCTATTCAGCACCGTTGGTTAGACAAGACCTGCCGCGCGCTGACAGTCGACGAGATCCACGAGCTTGTGCGTGATTTCGGCGAGGGCGCTTACAATGCAAAGCGCGCCGGCTTCGACGGTGTGCAGATCCACGCAGTACATGAGGGCTACCTTATCGACCAGTTTGCAATTTCGCTGTTCAACCAGCGCACGGATGAGTACGGCGGCAGCCTTGAAAACCGCCTGCGTTTTGCACGTGAGATCGTCGAGGAGATCAAGCGCCGCTGTGGTCAGGATTTCCCTGTGATGTTGCGTTACAGCCCCAAGAGCTTCATCAAAGCACTGCGCGAGGGTGCGCTGCCCGGAGAAGAGTTTGAAGAAAAGGGCAGAGACCTGCCCGAGGGCGTAGAGGCGGCAAAGTTGCTGGTCTCCTATGGCTACGATGCACTCGACGTTGACGTTGGCTCTTACGACGCTTGGTGGTGGAGCCATCCGCCCATGTATCAGAAAAAAGGCCTCTATATGCCGTACGCCAAGCTTGTAAAGGAAAATGTGGATGTTCCCGTGCTCTGCGCCGGTCGCATGGATGACCCTGATATGGCCGAGGGCGCGGTCAACGACGGTGTGTGCGATATCATCAGCCTTGGTCGTCCGCTGCTGGCGGACCCCGATTACGTGAACAAGCTTCGCCGCGGCGAACGTAAATGCATCCGCCCCTGTATCTCCTGCCAGGAGGGCTGCATGGGCCGCATTCAGGAGTATTCCATGGTCAACTGTGCGGTGAATCCGCAGGCGGCACGCGAGCGCGTGACTGCCTATAATCCCGTGCTGAAGGCAAAGCGCGTGCTTGTCATCGGTGGCGGCGTAGCAGGTTGTGAAGCCGCGCGTGTGCTGGCTGAGCGCGGCCACAAGCCGGAGATCATGGAACGTAGCGGTCATCTGGGCGGCAATCTGCTCGCCGCGGGTGCTCCGCCGTTCAAAGAGGATGATATCGCGTTGGTTCACTGGTATGAAAACGAAATGCAGCGCCTAAACGTACCGGTGCATTTCAATACAGCAGTTGACCCCGATTCTGCACTCTATGAAGAGTACGATGCCGTGATCGTTGCAACCGGCGCAACGCCGAAAAAGTTCCCGCTGGGTGAGAACGCCCCCGTTTACACGGCGACGGACGCGCTGCTCGGCAAGACGCCCATTGGTGAACGCGTGACAGTCGTTGGCGGCGGTCTGGTCGGCTGCGAGACGGCACTCTGGCTGGCGCAGGAGGGAAAGCGTGTCACCATCGTGGAGGCACTTGACCGCCTGATGGCTGTCAACAAGCCGCTCTGCCACGCCAACAGCGAGATGCTTGAGCGTCTGTTGCCGTTCCACGGTGTGGAAACGCTTGTCTCGTCCAGCGTGCAGAAATACGAGGACGGCAAGCTCTTTGTCAAGGCGCCGCAAGGCGAGCGGCAGCTTGACTGCGATACGGTCATCCTATCCGTTGGTTTCCGCGAGGATCGCGGTGTATTCGACGCATGGGAGACCAGCGCGAGAGAGATCTATCTGCTTGGTGACGCGAAGAAAGTCGCAAATATTATGTATGCCGTGTGGGATGCCTTCGAAGTGGCGAACCATATCTAAGCGGTCAAAACGGTAGTCCAACCCTCAAGAGAGGGTATAACCAAATTTAAAATCTAGAAAAGAAGGAGGAAATGCATGAAGATCACAAAAGTAGAGATCATGGCAACAAACACGCCCTTCCTTGGCACCGAGGGAAACACCGGTGAGATCGCGCAGGGGAAATGGGAATTGTGCCGTTTTGTGGTCGTAAAGGTTCATACCGATGAGGGGATCGTCGGCTACGGCGAATCCGCACCATTCGCGCGGCTCTCGCCTTTAGGTCAAAAGCCAATCATTGATGTGCTGGTCGACTACGTTGCGCCAGCGGTGATCGGGTTAGATCCCTTCAACACAGAGGCTATCTGGATGGCAATGGATCGCGCAACACCGGATAACGCTCAGGCCAAGGGCGCGATCGACATGGCCCTCTACGATATCATGGGGAAGAAGACCGGTCAGCCCGCCTACAATTTCCTCGGCGGCGCTGTGCGGCACGAGATCCCTCTTCAAGGTATCGTTACGATCGACTCTCTGGAGAATATGAAGCGCACCTGCATACGTCAGATCGAAGAGGGCTTCCGCACCATCCGCATCAAGCTCGGTCTTGGCGATCTGAAGGAAGACGCGAAGCTCGTGCAAGAGATCCGAAAGACGATCGGTGACGACGTGAAGCTTCGCGTTGACCCCAACCAGGCTTACAGCGTAAAAGAAGCGCTGAAGCTGATCCCTGTACTGGAAGATAACGATGTTGAGATCTATGAGCAGCCCGTTGCGTGGACGGATATAGACGGCCTTGCGGCAGTAAATGCCGCGACGCATATCCCTGTGATGCCGCATGAGTCCATGTCGAACATTTACGATGTAAAGCGCCTGATCGAAAAGAAGGCGGTCAGCCTCTTTACGATCAAAACAGATCGTCCGGGCGGCGGACTGACCAAGGCACGTATCACGCGCGATATCGCAGAGCTGTGGAACATTCCGTGTGTGGTGATGTCGTCCATGGAGCTGAGCATCAGCACACTGGCATCCATGCAGTTTGCCGCGACGCTCAAGGAACTCCCATTTGCTTGTGAGGCGAGCGGGCCCTATTCGCTTGGAGACATTGCAGACAACGGCTGGCGCATTTCAAACGGCAGCTTCATCGTTCCCGATGGTCCGGGCTTTGGACTTGAAATAGACGAGGACAAGCTTCGGCACTACACAACGCAGGCTTGGGTATGCGATGAGAATTCCCGCGTACTGGATTAAGATAACTTTATGTGATTTGTGATAAATTAAGGAGGAACAAAATGGCAATTATTATCGTTATTCTGGTGATCTATATGGCCGGTATGCTGGCAATCGGTTTTGCCGGCAAGAAAAAAAGCGAGACGATGACTGACTTCCTCACGGCAGGTAAATCCGGCGGTATGTTCGTGATGGTGTGTACCTATATCGGAGCACATGTTGGCAACGGTATCGTCGTCGGCGGTGCACAGTACGGTGCGGAATATGGCATCGGCGGTGTGTGGTTCGGTCTCGGCGCATGCCTTTCCTATGTGCTGTTCGCACTGGTGATGTCCCGACTGCTCTATACCCGCGGATATATCACGATTCCCGACCTGATTCGCGACCGCTATAAGAGCAAGTTCGCCTCGGTTTTGATGGCGGTTCTCAACATTTGCGCAACGCTCGGAATCATGGCTGCACAAATCATGGCGGGCTGCGCGCTGTTCGAGGCATTGGGTCTGAACCCGACGCTTGGTGGCGTGCTGATGGCAGTGGTTGTGTTTATTTACTGCTCTATCTCCGGCATGTGGGGCGTTATGATGACCGACTCCGTGCAGACGATGGTCATTTTCTTCTCTACCATTTTCTGTATCGTCACCATTGCCATGCACGGCGGCTTTGATACCATTTCCGCAGCGCTTCCTGAGAGTTCGTTCGACTTTGTCCCATTCACTGGCGAGCGTCTTGTGATGATGATGGTGCCCGGTGCACTCAACGGACTGATCTCCGGCGCCGCCTATCAGCGTACCGCCTCCTGCAGGGATAAAAAGGTTGCATTTTGGGCTCCGATGATCGCTGCGGTCGCCCTGATCCCGTTTGTTGTTATGCCGGCCATTATCGGTATGTACGGCAAGGCGCTCTTCCCTGATGCGCCCACGGCATCCATTCTGTTCAAGGTCGTGTTGTCGGATATGAACCCCATTGTGGCGGGGCTGATGATCGCCGCTGTTCTTTCCGCTGTTATGTCCACGATGGATATCGGTCTTCTGAATGTTACGGCGAACGCTGTCAATGACATCTATTACAAAACACTTAACCCCAATGCAGATGAAAAAAAGCTTGGTCGCCTGTCCATGATTGTTACAATTACCTCTGGCGTAATTGCACTGGTGCTTGCCATCAGTTCCTCGAGCATTCTTTCGTTGCTGTCTTCTACCTATTCACTGATGAATGCGGGCGCACTTGTTATGGTTCTTGGCGGCATTTTCTGGAAGAAAGGTACCAAAGAAGGCGCGATTGCCAGTGCTTTGTGCGGTATGGCAATGATCATTCTGAACAAGTGTGGTGTTGAAATTCCGTATATCGCATTCACCTCGCTTGTCCCTGCATTAATCGCTTACATCGTTGTCAGCCTTATGACGCAGTCCAAGGGTATCAAAGCTGAGTGAACGCACACTAAATAAAAAAGAAGAGGGCTGGTGACAGCCCTCTTCTTACAACAGAAGAAAGGAATACAAATATGGTTTATCAATACCCGCATCTGTTCAGCCCTATCAAGGTCGGCCCGCTGACACTGAAAAACCGCATTGAGGCTGCACCTGTCAATATTTCCAATCTGCCGATGAGCGGATATCCGACCGCTGAGAACATTGCCATTTTTGAGGGCAAGGCAAAGGGCGGCGCCGCGATTGTACATATGGGAGAATGTAGAATTGACCTAAAAACAGGAATATCGCATAAGCTCTGCATCGCGTTGGACGATCCAGAGGTGTTGCCGTACTTGCACGCGGCGACAGATGCGATCAAAAAGCACAATGCCTTTGCCGCTGTCGAATTGATCCACCCAGGTACACGTGCCAACCCTGAGTATTATGACGGACCCATCTGGGGACCAAGCGCAGGCCCCGGGCATCTTGGGAAGGACTACAGTGAACTGGATCAGAAGACTATCGATTATATTGTTGAGCGCTTTGGCGATGCAGCGGAAATGGCAAAACTGGGCGGCGTAGATCTCGTGATGATCCACGCGGGACACGGATGGCTGCTGCACCAGTTTCTCTCGCCACTGAATAACCGCAGGACGGATAAGTATGGTGGAAGCCTTGAAAATCGTGCTCGCATCACAATGGAGGTCATTGCTAATATTCGCAAAAAATGCGGAAAGGACTTCCCTATCGAGGTTCGTATGAGCGGTACGGAGATCGTTGAGGGCGGCCTGACACTACAGGATCAGATCGAGTTTGCAAAGTTGCTTGATGGTAAAGTCGATCTCATTCATGTGACCTCCGGTACGTTCCATGTTCCATCGACCAATCAGCATATGATTCCGAACGGTTTCCTGCCGCAAGGGTGCAACGTTTACCTTGCTGAGGCGATCAAAAAAGAAATGAAGCATACGCCCGTCGTTACGGTCGGCGCGTTGGGAGATCCGGAACTGATGGAGAGCATCATCGCTGAAGGCAGAGCGGATATTGTCGCACTTGCCCGTCCACTGCTTGCAGACCCGGAGCTTCCTAACAAGCTCAAGGCAGGGAAGGCGGATCAGGTCTCCCCGTGTCTGCGTTGCATGGCTTGCATTAGTGAATCATTTGTCCCCTATGTTCGCTACTGCTCACGTATCCGCCGTTGCCCGTCAAACCCCACTGCTTATAAAGAGATTCCGGCAAGTCAGGTAAAAAAGGCAGAACAGCCCAAGAAGGTCCTTGTGATCGGCGGTGGTCCTTCCGGTATGGAAGCGGCTGCCGAGCTTGCCGAGCGCGGACACCATGTCATTCTGTGTGAGCGGGAAAACGAGCTTGGCGGCGCTATGCGGCATGCGAAATATGTCCCATTCAAGCAGAAAGTCGATCAGCTGATGCATGTTATGATTCGCCGCTTGGAGAGAAGCGGCGCCGAAATACGCCTCCGTACCGCAGCAACCCCCACGCTGGTAGAATCGCTGCACCCCGATGTGATCGTAGCGGCGCTCGGCGCAAAGGCAAAAAAGCCTGAGGTCGCAGGCGCAGAGCACGCGATCATAGCAGAGGATGCTCTGCAGAGAATCGACTCTCTCGGGCAGAACGTCGCCATTGTCGGCGGCGGATTGGTCGGTTGTGAGCTTGCGTTGCAGTTGGGAATGACCGGACGCACAGTACACCTTCTCAGCAGGAAAAAGGAGGTCTGCCGCGACGCGGCATATCTCTACCGGGAAGGTCTGCTGATGGAGCTTAAAAAGGTTCCTGTCAAAATCTACAACGAAGCGGAATGCACTGCGATCACATCTGAAGGCGTCACAGTGCGCAATGCGGATGCCCGCGAGTACACTCTGCTCGCCGATACCGTGATTTGGGCTGGGGGATATCTTCCTATGGAGGATGAGGCGGAACAGTTCCGTACCCTTGCCTATGATTTCTGGAAGATCGGCGACTGCGCGCAGGTACGAAAAATCTATAATGCGCGCAGGGAAGGATACAATGCCGGCTCAAATATCTAAATAGCATACTCTGATACAGAAAATTTGCCATTATTTGCTGTATCAATTTCTCTCTTCTGATCAGCCTCCAGAATATGCTTTCTGGGGGCTGATCATTTCCTGCTGTGAAAAAATGACAAAGCCTGCAACGGTGTGTTTTTAGATCCAATGGTTGTGCTAATCCTTGCGAGAAAGCTATCTTTTAAAACGATAATTCGACTGCCAGCTTTGAGCGTTGAGAAACTGTTGTATCGCGACAGTTCATAAGCACTGGCACAGGAAGTTCCCATCAGCGCGGTAAGCTCTGTGATGGGGAACGTCAACGGCAGATCATCATAAAAACTGAAGAAGCGTATGTTGATATTCTGCAAAACTATACTGACTAGACAAATGCAATTCGACTTATAGTCTTATAGGAGAGAAACGAAAAATGTGCCTGATAACAAGAAATTCATGCGGGCTGTCTCCGCTGAATGACTTTTATTGAATACAGCAGCGCAAAATATGACAATGTGTACATGCGCGGTATTTCTTATTATAACGAGATGACAAATGTGGGAGGGGTATTCTTTGTTTACAGCGGTGCGTTTTTTGAACGAAAATGAGGATGCTGTAACGTCAATTTCCTACTTCATTTTTCACAAAAACCGTGGTATACTGTTTATGAGGTGAGGGCTGTGCAGTTTCGACCGTTTGTTTACGATGCAATGAATCGACAAGTGCCGGTGGCTATTGAGCCGATGACGCCGCAGGATGCCGCATTGACAGACCGAGAACCGTTGTGGCAGACCTCCTGGGCCAGCGAATATCTGGCCGACGAAAATTATGAAAAATACGCAGCCAGAGTTGGAGACGAGCTGATCGCTCTGGCGGCGTATGAGATCCTTCCGACTGCGCTGGTCGTGCACATTGTGTATATGGAGGCACAGCCGGAGTCAAACCCTACACTTGACGAAGGAAACCCGAAATACAAGGGAATAGGACGGCTGCTGATCGCCTATGGCATTAAGCTGTCTATCGACAGCGGTTTGACCGGCGATGTGGTGCTTGAAGCGAAGACAACGAGCTTGGCGAAGCATTATGAAGAAGACTTTGGGGCCGTTTTACTCCCAACCTTTCAATCTTCCGCGCCAAGGTATTTGATCGCGGACGAAGCTGCCAAACGAATTTTCTTCACCTATCTGGATTGATTTTCTGCGAGGAGGTGCTTTGCATGGATATGAATAAAATCAGACCGGCGTCTGATGCGGCGTGGTATTGCCGCAAGGATGCAGAGGAAGAACGTTTTTATGAGATATTCTTTCAACTGTGCCGCAAATACAGCGTGTGTTGGGCAAGCGCCACGCCGAAGGAGAAAAGCTTTATTGAAGAAGTGACTCGCGTTACCTATGAGCGGGACAGAGCGCAGCGGCTCGGCTTACCGCTGTCGGAGGTACGCCCCTCGTTCGCGTCCTAAAAGTTGTTTGACCCACACCGTGACCCACACGGGGAAACGAGCGGACGGAAACAATGGAACAAACAGGCTGCGACCTCATCCTTTTTGGACAAAAAACCGCCGCAAAGCCTTGTACAGCAGGGGCTGGAAGGCTCTACGGTGGTTGGTAAGGATGAGGTCGGCAGTTCGAATCTGCCCAGCAGCTCCAACATTAACCGCTTAAATCGTTTGATTTGAGCGGTTTTTGCTTTATATTTGCGATTTTTGAAGAGAAAAGGATTGTGCTCGGTTTTTGAATTCTTTAGAAAACCCATACAAAAACCCATACCGACAAGGAAAAGCTGCCCTTTTGAGCGGCTTTTTGCCTTAGTGTGGGTCTAATTTGGCAATTCTTTTTTCTTCATTTTTTCTACCGCCACTAACATTAAATCTTGCTGATATGGTGTCATTTTCAGGATGGTTTCTTTTAGCTTCTTGCGTATAAGGTCACTTTCATTTTTTCTCATGTTTTCTTTCCTCCCAAAAATCTAATATACGGGATTTGAAAGGAAACACAAAACAGCCAAGAATGAAGAATAGTAAGGCTGCCGCTCCGCTTTCAAGTGTTCCGCAGATTAGATAAACAACGAAAAGAATGATCGCATTTGTTGCGATAGCACAAAAGACTGTTGCAGCAAATTCTAAGACGTCTTTCAGGTATGCTTTCATGCAATCACCTCTAAGTCGTTCATAAGCTCTTTGATGTACGCACCGGATAGATCAGCGACAAAGGAAAAGCGCGTGCCGCGCTGACGGTAAGCAGCCCCGCAACACGGGCAGATAAACACTGTGGCCGCACTCATCAGCGGCGTTGTGCAGCGGGCGCAGTATAGGAGTTTCATACTGACGCCTCCTTGTTTGCGGTTGCGGCGTCCAAAAGCTTAATGGCCGCGATTGCGTCCGCGTCGTCCATGTCTGCAATTTTTCCCATAGCGCCAGGGTGCTTTTTTTGAGCGTTATAATACGCGATCTCGCATTGTCTGGCGAGCTTGGCGGTTTCCGCTGCTTCAATGTAATGAGCCGCCCGCGGTTCCTCGTCGTCTCCGATGGTGAGATAGAAAGTGACAATGGAATCTCTGATGATACCATTGACGATATGGAGCATGGAGCGCGTCCAATCTGCATCAGACGCGGCAATCGGCTTTTGCTCTCTGTCGAGGAAATGTTCATCTAAGACGGTTTCGAGAAGGACTTCCGCGCGCTCTAAATCAGCAAAGACCCCTAACATGGTATCGCCGATAATCGCTCTTTCCTTGACGGTGGTTTTCCAAATATTCCAGTTCATCGTTTTTCCTCCTTGTTTAAACGCTCACGGGCGAGCATTACGCATTCTTCCGGGGTTTTTGTTTCATCCTCCGTTTGAATCTTGCACGCTTCAAAGGTAATCATGATCTGCTTATCGCTCATTTCCGAGATGAGACGCATGACCTCCTGCCTCGCGCTCTCCGTTTTCTTGCTGGTCATTGTAAATTTCCTCCTTGTTTTCTCGGTGGGAGGTCGGTATAATACCGATACCGGCCTCCCTGTGGTGGTTGGTGGTGGCTCCGTGTCTTGCTTTGGTCGGCTGGGACATGGAGCCTTTCTCATGCGATGCAGAACCGGCGGGCCGTGGTGGTCTTTGTGAACTGCTGTGCGAGGTCAGGAAGAGCCTTTTTCAATGCGTTGGCATCCAAGCGAAAGGAAGTCACGGCCTTATAGGTCACCTTCCAATCGGTACCATTGATGGTGTCCACGCCCTCGGCGTCCATGTGGGCCTTGATGCTGTTCGTGATGCTCTCGATCTCTCCGGCGAGTTTGTCCGCCATGCGGCGTAGCTCGCGCAGCTCCTTGATCTTGCTGTCCATTTCGTTGATGCTCATTGTTTTATCCTCCTTAATTTGCGGGTGAGATCGGTAACTGGCGGCTCTGAGTATCTATCCCGTTGGGAATTTCTTTCAAGCTTCTCCGTTCCAGCTCTTACGGTGTCGCGTTGGCTATCGACTTTCGCTCGATCTCTTGTCCCTTGCTGTGGTCTTAGTATTGTATATAGCAAGCATATATTCAATAGACGGATACACCAAATATATAGCAAGCATATTGTACAATGTGTATATAGCATACATATATAGTGATGTGATATACTACTCTGTGTTAGGAGGTGGCGCATGGGCGATAAGTACACAGATGCGCAGAAAAAAGCATCAATTAAGTATTTAAAAGAAAAAACAGACAGCATACAGATCCGAGTGCCAAAGGGGACGAAGGATAGATGGCGTGTTGCCGCCACAGAACGCGGAAAATCACTTAATCAATTTATTGCTGAGGCCGTTGAAAAAGAAATTACGGAATAGCACAGAAAGCCCACAGGAGCGCTCCTGTGGGCTTTACTATGTATTGAGATAGAATAAGTGGCACTATATACTTCACGCACCCAGATACTTTACACTGCGATCTCGCTTGCGCTCAGCCCCAGTGAAAAAATTTCGTTCGGCATTGTAAAATGGTTTTTGCTGGGAAATTGATTCATGGTATGTCCTCCTGTTCGTTGGGGTGAAAGAGTTGGATGAACTCCTTTGCGGAATGGACGATGCCAAACTCCTTGAGTTGCTGGTAGCGGATCAGGTCACAGACGGTGCGCAGACTGATCTCCGCGTATTCCAGCAGCTTATCGGTCGCCAGCATCTGTTGGTAGGCGTCCAATTTGGTCGGTTCGTCCGGCGATTGGAAGAAGGCGAACAGTTCTTCTTCGGTCGGAATACTGTCCGGTGCGTCGTGCTGCATCTCCTGGCGGATGTAGTCAATGACCTCTCGCTCGACTTGGGATGTCAGGAAATGTAGCAGATGTTCATTTTGTTCGAATGGATTCATGGTCATACACGCTCCTTGTGATCAGGTGAGACGATCATGACTGCGGCCAACCCAGTCGGAAAATTTGTCTCTCACTGATAAGGACACTAAGCGTGCATTTGTAAACCGGAAAACAAGAAACTTTTCAAAAAAACTGGGAAGCCCTGTCATGAGACAGAGCTTCCCAGCTTTTTGTGTAGCGTTTTCAGTCGCTTTGATACCGCCATTCTGGAGATGCCATAGATCTGACCGATCTCCTCCATCGTCAGCTCACCGCTGTATCGGAGGGAGAGCAGGTTCTGACCTTGCACGTCCAGTTCCGCAATGGCTCCCCGCAGATTTTCAAGCCGGAGGTTCCCGAGCACCGCATCCTCCACGGGACGCTTGACGCACTCCAAACCGGACAGCACCGTTTCAAACTCACT
>OGYY01002200.1_pt1 | contig 14851 bp, 12 predicted proteins | sample 1576671 | NCBI WGS metagenome assembly OGYY01 (sample SAMEA3541593, study PRJEB24748) | human gut metagenome | biome: human gut; feature: human-associated habitat; material: faeces | place: China | collected 2012 | reverse complement strand
GGCGCGGGCCCGCCTCACGGCGAGGGACCCTATGTTGCGGAACTGGTCGACGACGACGAGCGTGCCGGCGGGCGCGGAGGCGAACAGCGCGTCGAGCTCGGCCTCCCTGTTGCGGACGGGGGCGCTGGCCAGCACCTCCCCGTCGCGGTCGATCAGGCAGGCCCAGTGCGATGACTTGCCGACGTCCAGGCCGAGCACGGCCGCGGGCCTGGTGGATGGCGCTTTCACGGTGGTATCCTTCCGGTAGTCGTTCGACCGGATGGCCTCCCCCTCGGCACTCACATTACCAGCCGCGGCGCCTGCCCGGCACTTTCCTATCAGCCGTCGGGGGCGGCGCGTCCCGCGCCGGCAGCACCCAACGGGCCCTCTCGGGGGCAGGGACGTTCGGCCGTGCGCGGGCGCCCGGTCGGCGGCCCGTTCTGGGCGCGCCTCAATCGTAGCCCGAGACGGTCCCGGGCTGACAATTTCGACTGTAATGGACGTTTTTAAACGACTAATCGTTGGGGACACTCTTGAACAGGCAACAACCAAGGAGCGTCCCCGGATGCCAGCACTTAGGGACGTTCCCAAAGTGCCGGCACATAAGGAACGTCCCCAAATGCCGTCTACTGAATGGCGCCGCCGCAATTATCGAACAACCTGTTCAAAAACACGAACGAACACCGTCGCGTCTATACTAGAGCGCAGCAATAGAAAGGACTCCGCTTTGAGCATCACGCCCATCGATAGCATTCGCCGCGCCATCGCCCGCCGCAATGGCGTCGCCGACCCCACCGTATCGGACGGGGCGCACGGGCAGGGCGGACGCATCGAGAACGGCCTGTTCCCCGCATCGCACACCGCCGAGGAGCTCGCACGAATCCAAGAGCTAAGCCAGCGTAACGCCGGCGGTCCCGACAGCAGCCAGGCCACACGCCGTCGCCGCGAGCGCGATCGCCAGCCCGGCCCCATCCACCGCATGGTCAATGCCTGGTGGAACCGCCTGCTCGGAGCCGTCTACGGCGGCGGCTTCTCCACGCAAGAAGCCGAGTACGAAGATCACGCCACCCGTCGCGACTACCTTTGGAATACCCTGGGCACCGCCGTATGGGGCATGGCGTTTCCGTTGCTCACCATCGTGTCCACACAGCTCGTGGGCGCCGAGGAGGCTGGCAAATTCTCCATCGCCTTTGTCACCGGCACGCTCATCATGATCGCGTGCAACTACGGCGTGCGCAATTTCCAGGTCTCGGACATCGACAAAAAGACGTCCTTTGCCTCTTACCAGCTCAACCGCTGGATCTGCGGAGCGCTCGCGCTGGCATGCGGCCTGGTATACAGCAGCGCCCGCGGCTACGATGCGCAGATGGCCACAATCGGCCTGGGCGTCTACCTGTATAAGGTGATCGACGGCATTGCCGACGTGTACGAGGGCCGCCTGCAGCAGGCCGACAAACTCTACCTGGCCGGCATGAGCCAAACGCTACGATCCGTCGGCGTCATCGCGGTCTTTAGCGTGGTACTGTTCCTCACGCGCAGCATGCCCATCGCCGCCATGGCCATGGGTGTTACCGCGATCGCCTCGCTCGTTCTGGTCACCGCGCCGCTCGCCCTGCTCGAAACCGAAAAATCGCGCCGCGTGAGCCTGCGCGAGGTCGGTCACCTGTTTATCCAGTGCGCCCCGCTTTTTGGCGCGCTGTTCCTGTTCAACCTTATCGAGAGCATGCCCAAGTTCGTGATGGAAGGCACGCTGGCCTACAAGTATCAGCTGTACTTTAATGCCCTGTTCTTTCCGGCGCAGGCTATTTTGTTGAGCATTGGATTTATCTATAAACCGCAGCTCCTGCGTTTGTCGAGCATTTGGGCTAATCCTCGCAAGCGTCGTCGCTTTGACCTGATTATTGTTGCCGTTATGGCACTGATCGTGGTCATCACCAGCGTGTGCGCCGCATTTATGGCAGGTCCCGGTATTCCCCTCATGAGCTTCATGTACGGCCTCAATTTTGAGCGCTACCGCACGCTGGCACTGCTGATGGTTGTCGCCGGCGGCGTCACCGCGGCCATCGACTTTCTCTACGCCATCATCACGGTGCTGCGCCATGCCGGCGACGTCACCAAAATCTACCTGATCTGCTTCGCCGTAAGCGTAGTGCTGCCGGTGATCCTGATCAACCTGCTGGGTCTGATGGGCGCCGTGGTGAGCTACCTAGCCATCATGGCCCTACTCCTGGTGCTGCTGATTATCGAATACGCCCACATCCGCCAACGCATCGAGCGCGACCGCAACCCGTACGGCGCCTAATTGGCGCAATGGGGGGTCTCGTTGCGGACGATTTGCGACACGCAAAACTAAGTGAGTAGACTTTTGCCGAATCCCTGACCACACCGGCAAAACACAAGTCAGTGACCTGCGGTTTTGTTGAGGCAAATTTGCCGGCTGCTCGGCATTTCCAAAAAAGTCTACTCACTTAGCCAGCGGGCAGCCAAAAAAGAACCGTCGCAACGTCGTTTGACTCCGTTGCGACGGTTTTTCGAGCATTTTCGCACTGCCGAGGACGCAGACGTTCCTCATTTCTCGCGCTTACCGAGCAAGAAGGCGCTATTCTCCGAAAGTAGTCAAAAAAGCTCCGTCCCAAATTAGCTACCCTTTGCACCGATTATTCGCCTGGGTTGATATTCGCGTAGAACTCCGCGCCATCATACAGGCGCAGGATCCCGACGCGGCCGAACTCGGAGCCGGTGGCGGCGGCGCAGTCGATATCGATACGATCGGGCACGCCGGCGGTATCCTCGCCACCCAGGCGCACAATCTGCCCGCGGCCCGACTCCTCATCAAGCCCCGCCAGGCCGCCAACCTCGCAATAGCGCCCAAGCGACACCGTGGGCGTGTGGCCGCTCACCACGACCGGGCCCTCGCCCTCGGCAGAAAGCAGTCCCGTCGGCGCATCCCAATAGCCGTGACGAATCCACAGCAGGTCATCGGACGACTGCACCGCGAGCATCTGCTGCAGCAGCTCGCGATCGGCACCCACCGCTCCGACGCCATCGGCACAATCGACGCCATGCTCAAGTAAAAACGCGCGCGCCGCCTTCATCTCGATTCCAGCATGTACCAGCAGATACGGGCGCTCCTCGGTCTCGGCCACCGCGTAGAGCGGCAGCGCGGCCATCCATCGCACGAGCTCCTCGTATGCCTCAAATTCCATGTCGTTGAGCTGCTCGCGCGTCGTCCAGCCACCGTTGATATCCCAGGTCTCGGCATCGAGCGGATCCTGGCCAATGATGGCATCGAGCATGATCTGCTCGTGATTGCCCTTGAGAACGCGGGCGTTAGGCAGCGAGCGCACGAGCTTAATAACGCCGACCGGATCGGGCCCGCGATCGATCATGTCGCCCAGCACGTACAGCGTGTCGTCGGACGTCAACGAGATCTTAGACAGGGCCTCGTCAAGCGCATGCACGTGTCCGTGAGCATCAGATGTCACATAGATCGCCATGGAACGCCTTTCCCTACCTTGCGACCGAAGCCCGGAACCGCAACTAAAACTTCAAGTTGAACTTAAACGTTACCCATTGTACTCCGTTGCAATAAAGCTGGAAAGGGTTTCCGAGCAGAGGCAAAGACGGCAGCCGTCTATGACGATATCGCGCACGCCCGCAATCTAACCCCATAAACCCACCATCTTTGGGTACAAATAACCGCAGGCAACTGACCGTGCCACGCCAACCACCCAGGAGCGGACACCATCCATGAACCAGATCCTTCTCTTTATCGGCCTCGTCATTATTCTGTGTCTGACCATCAAACCCGTCGGCAAAAAGCTCCCCTTCCCCACCCTGCTCATCTTTATCGCACTCGGCATGCTGCTGGGCGTCAACGGTCCGGCGCACATCGACTTTAGCGACTATGCGCTCACCGAAACCGTCTGCAGCACGGCGCTGCTGTTCATCATGTTCTACGGCGGCTTTAACACCAATATCGACCGTGCCAAACCCGTTGCCGTGCCCGCGGTACTGCTGAGCACGCTCGGCGTCGTCATCACTGCCGGCATTACGGGTGCGTTTGCGCACTTCGTGCTGGGTTTTGACTGGATTGGTGGCCTGCTGTTGGGATCGGTCGTGGCATCCACCGACGCGGCCAGCGTCTTTAGCGTGCTGCGCGAGCACAGCCTGTCGCTGAGGGGCGGCACCGACTCGCTGCTCGAGGTCGAATCGGGCTCCAACGACCCCGTCGCTTACATGCTCACCGCCGTGCTCGCCACACTCGCGGCCGGCGGCGACATTAACATCCCCGTGCTGCTGGCCAAGCAGATCATCCTAGGCGTGGGGTTGGGTCTTGCCATCGGCTGGGCATCCAGCCGCCTGATAGAGCGCGCACGCGCAACGGCCGAGGGCGCGCAGAACATCTTCTTGTTCGCGGTGGCCATCGTGGCCTACGCGCTGCCGAGTTACCTGGGCGGCAATGGCTTTTTGGCCGTGTACCTGGCCGGTATTGTGCTGGGAGCCAGCGACATTACCGGCAAGGTCGAGATGGCGCACTTCTTCGATACCCTCACCGAAATGGCCGAGATGACCATCTTCTTCTTGCTGGGCCTGCTCGTGACGCCCGCACGCCTGCCGCAAATGCTGCTACCGGGTCTGGCGCTCATGGCGTTTATGCTCTTCGTGAGCCGCCCCATCGCCGTTGGCGTGCTGCTGGCGCCCTTTAAGACGAACCCTCGCCAGGTAGCGCTCATAAGCTGGGCGGGTCTGCGCGGCGCGGCTTCGGTCGTATTTAGCCTCTTTGCCGTGGTGACCGGTATTCCCGGCGGTCACGACCTATTTGACCTGGTGTTTGTGATTGCTGTGTCGAGCATTGTGGTGCAGGGCTCGCTGCTGCCGGCGGTGGCAAAGAAGCTCGACATGATCGACGCGGAAGGCGATGTGCGCCGCACCTTTAACGATTACCGCGACGAGGACGGTATGTCGTTCGTCAAGCTCAAGGTGGGCGCGGGCCATCCGTTTGCCGGACGCTCGCTCGCCGATATTGGCAGCGCGACGGACATGCTCATGGTCTTGGTGCTGCGCGACGGGGCGCACCCGGTACTGCCCAACGGCGATACCGTCATCGAGGAAGGCGACCTTCTGGTGATGGCAGCCCCAACGTTCGAAGAGCGTGCCGAGGTTACGCTGCGCGAGGTCACCGTGACGCCCCACGGTCGCCTGGCCGGTCAGCGCCTGCGCGACGTGCCGCAGGGCAAGCACCCGTTTATCGTGGTGATGCTCAAGCGCGACGGCCAAACGATCATCCCCGACGGCAACACCCAAGTCCACGCCGGCGACGAAGCTGTCATCGCCACACTGGCGTCGTAGCGGCCAGGGGTTAGCTAATTTGCGACGAAGAAATCAAGCGCCTAGAGAACCTCATGCCTTCGCTCGCAGATTTGGATTTGCCCGAGGAGTAAAGCACCCCTCCCCCATGTAACCATCCTGTAAATCATAGCGGCGCACTCGGGTTTTGCTGTGATTCGGTCGCGCCTGACGCTCCGCTGTGCTAAAGTATCCCGAACGTTCAAACGACTACGAGGGGAACTAGAAGATGGCACGTGTGCACAACTTCTCAGCTGGCCCGGCCGCACTGCCCACAAGCGTGCTCGCCGAGATCGCCGACGAGATGATGGACTACCACGGCTGCGGCATGTCCGTGCTCGAGATGAGCCATCGATCTAGCATGTACCAGCAGATCATCGACGACGCCGAGGCAACCCTGCGCCGCCTGCTGAGCATCCCCGATAACTACCGTGTTCTGTTTTTGCAGGGCGGCGCCACGCTGCAGTTTACGGGCATCCCGATGAACCTCATGCGCCGCGGCCGCGCCGGCTACGTCGTGACCGGCAACTTCGCCAACAAGGCGTACAAGGAAGCCGCCAAGTACGGCGAGGCCGTGCTGCTCGCGAGCTCCGAGGACGCCAATTTCGACCGCATTCCCGCCATGGCCGACATCAACGCGCGCATTGCCGCCGAGGCCGCGGGCGGCGGGCTCGACTACGTCTACATCTGCCAGAACAACACCATCTTTGGCACCATGTACCACGAGCTGCCCGCTTGCGGCGATGTGCCGCTGGTCGCCGATGTCTCGAGCTGCTTTTTATCGCAGCCGCTCGACGTCGAGCGCTACGGGCTCATCTACGCCGGCGCGCAGAAAAACGCCGGTGCCGCAGGCGTGACCGTGGTCATCGTGCGCGACGACCTCATCGCAGATGGCCCCGCCTTTGCGCAGACGCCGCAGTACCTGGACCTCAAGACCCAGGCCGCCAAGGGTTCCATGCTCAACACGCCCAACACCTTTGGCATCTACGTGTGCGGCAAGGTGTTCCATTGGGTTGAGCAAACCGGCGGACTCGCCGCCATGGCCGAGCGCAACTGGGCCAAGGCCAACCTGCTCTATGACCTGCTCGAGCACAGCGAGCTGTTCCACGGCACCGCGCAGGCCGACAGCCGCTCCATCGCCAACGTCACCTTCCGTACCGGCGATGCCGAGCTCGATGCGGCCTTTGTCGCAGGCGCGGCAGAGCACGAGATCCAAAACGTCAAGGGCCATCGCATGGTAGGCGGCATGCGCGCCAGCGTATACAACGCCGTCACCATGGAGGACGTGCAGGCACTGGCCACGTACATGAAGGACTTCGAAGCGCAGCATAGTTTGAGTCCGCGATCTAACTAACCCGCAACACGCGGGCCGACCAGCCACCTCAGACCACCCTGTTTAGATCAAAACCTGCTAAGGAGTTTTTCCATGCGTAAGATTAAGACCATCGACGACATCACCAAAGACGGCAAAGTCGAGTTTGGCGAGGGCTACGAGTTTGTAAGCAGCGCCGAGGAGGCTGACGCGATCCTGATGCGCTCGACCGACCTGCACGGCTACGAGCTGCCCGAGGGCATTCGCGCCATCGCCCGCTGCGGCGCCGGCGTCAACAACATTCCCGTCGAGGAGTACGCCAAGAAGGGCGTCGTCGTCTTTAACTCCCCCGGCGCCAACAGCAACGCCGTCAAGGAGCTCGTCCTGGGCATGTTGGTGCTCTCGAGCCGCGGCGTGGTGCAATCGATGAACTGGGTGCGCGACAACGCCGACGACCCCGAGATTCAGGTCGATGCCGAAAAAGCCAAGAAGGCCTTTGTGGGCCGCGAGCTCAAGGGCAAGCGCATCGGCGTCATCGGTCTGGGCAACGTGGGCTCCAAGGTCGCCAACGCCTGCGTCGATCTGGGCATGGATGTCTACGGCTATGATCCGTTCATTTCCGTCGAGCACGCGTGGGTGCTGAGCCGCGAGGTGCAGCGCGTGGGCACGCTCGAGGATCTGTGCCGCGGCTGCGACTACCTCACCGTGCACGTGCCCAGCAAGGCCGACACCATCGGCATGATCAGCACCGAGCAGATTAACCTGCTGGCCCCGGGCGCCGTGCTCATCAACTACGCGCGCGAAACCATCATTGACGAGGACGCCGTCGACACTGCCCTGCGCGAGGGCAAGCTCAGCTGGTTTAGCTGCGACTTTGCCACGCCCAAGACCGTCAAGATGCCCAACACGTTTATCACCACGCATTCGGGCGCCGGCACCGGCGAGGCCGAGGCCAACTGCGCCGACATGGCCATCAGCGAGCTCAAAGATTACCTGGAAAACGGCAACATCGCGCACAGCGTCAACTACCCCGCCTGCAGCATGGGCAAGGCGCGCGCCGCAAGCCGCATTGCTTGCCTGCATGCCAACGTGCCCAACATGATCGGCCAGATCACGGCCATTCTCGCCAAGGACAACGCCAACGTGCAGCGCATGATCAACGAGTCCGCTGGCGAGAACGCCTACACCATGTTCGACACCGATGAGCACCTGGACGGCAGCACGATCGAGGCGCTCAAGCAGATTCCGTCGATGTATCGCGTGCGCGTGATTAAATAGCGCCGGTGCCAAGCCTGCCAGACAGACCACGACGCCCATTCGCCCCCCCCGTTTTCACGAAACGGGGGGCGATTTTGTTGCTCCGGACGACTTTAAAATGATACCCAGAACAAGTTTTTTCAGATAATCGATAGTGAGGCTCCAGTCGCTAAGCACACCCGCTTTGATAAACAGCTTTATCAGGGACTTTAGTAGGTAAAAATCGGTCTCTATGTGCCGAATGTAAGTTGACTGTCCATTTTCCGAAACAACTTATTCTAGATAGCATTTTTAGGGTCCCTCCAAGGCAAAATTGAAGCCTTTTTGCGACCAGAACTCTAGCTCGCGCTACCGTTTACCCACCGCGCGACTACATTCCCGCCCAATCGATAAAAATCTCCTCACGAAGCCGCCGTTCGAGCTCCTGCTGTCGCGGCGTCTTGTCTTTCAGCGGCACATCGAGATAGGACATGATGAGCTCCATCACCACGCGGAAGGCATCGAAGTCGGCCAGCTGACCATAGGTCATCAGAACGACGGGATATCCCATGGCTTGCAAGGCCGTCGTTCGATCGGAGTCCGAGATCTTGGATTCAATGGATCCGTGAATGGCTTTACCTTGGCATTCAACCAGACACTCTCGGCTGCCGTCCTTATTTGCCAGCAGGATATCGGCATAGCGCCTATCAAGCCCCGAAATCAGGCGGGCGCTGCGCGTCATACGAATCTCAACGTTATTGGTAAGGCGCAGCCCTTCGCCGCCGCGCAACCTCGTAAGGCCAAACAGCATCGAAGCCTGGACCTCGAGCGGCGATGCCGCCACCCCCGTAATGCATTTCGCGGCACGCGTGAACGATTTAGCGCCGCGGAGCCCCCGGATCTTATCGGCGAACTCTGTAAGTTCAGAGAACTCGATCAAGGGCGGTCGTTTCCACAGGTCCGTTGGATTCCCCGAGACATCCTTTACATTTTCCCAACCCAACCGTGCGTCACCCCACCGGTCCCCATATGCCTGCACAAGTGCCGACTTTACCTGAGGCGCAATCTTGCACACGGCAAAGGTGCCGCACATCTCATACATGCACATGATTAAACGCTCGTTTGAGACCGAGGAAGCCAGGGTCAGCAGGGTAAAGAGCGGGGACGCGACATCGAGGCCAAACTCTGTCTGTCGCATGGAATCAAACGGCCTCTCCCCGTTCCAAACATGCCTGACAATGCGATCGCCCTTACGTCCGCAGCTGCCCTGCGCCAACACGTGTAACGGGGTGCCCAGGAAATGCGTGACGAGCGGATGCTCACATAGGTGCTCCCTGCGCGGATCGTCTACAGAATCAGGCAGGTCCGGCATTATTGCCAAGACCTGTGGGGGTATCCGGTGATACCGAAAGGCAGATATGTCGCACAGCATGTCGTCCATGAAGGGTACGTACCCGCTGCGTCGCTTGTGAACCCGCTCGGACGGCAAACGCACTGGCTCGGCCTGCGAACGGTAAATACTGCCACGCCCACGTCGCGGATCTCTCAGGAGGCTTACAATCGGTTTGGAAAGCAAACTGATTGTGAGGTTGCATATGGTTGATGAGGACTTTGCCTGGCGGCTTGCGCAGGAGCTTGTGCGGATCGAAAGCTCAGACCCGGGCGCGTATGAGAACGAGATCGAGCGCTTCATTAAGAGGCTCATTGAGCAGCAGCTGGCACAACTTGATAGTTCTGCGCTCGATGCCGTGCAGATTGAGGAGCTCGAAGTGCTGCCCGGGCGCCGCAACCTTAAAGTCACCGTGCCGGGCCAAAGCGACGAGCCGCGGCTGATCTATATCTGCCACATGGATACCGTCACCTTGGGCGATGGCTGGGACGCAGACATCGCACCGCTTGGGGCGGTTGTGCGCGACGATAAACTCTATGGCCGCGGTGCCTGCGATATGAAGGGTGGCCTGGCCTGCGCCATTGCCGCACTGGTCCATACGCTCGAACGCGTGGCGGCGGATGGCGCGCTGCCACGCCGCGGCTTTTCGCTCATCTGCTCGGTCGACGAGGAAGACTTCATGCGCGGCTCAGAGGCCGCGATCGATGCTGGCTGGGTCGGCTCGCGCGAATGGGTGCTGGACACCGAACCCACCGACGGACAGATCCAGGTGGCGCACAAGGGTCGCACGTGGTTCGAGATTGAAATGGCTGGCGTGACGGCGCATGCGAGCCAGCCTTGGAAGGGCGCGGATGCCGTCGCCGCCATGGCCGAGGTCGTGTGTTCGCTTCGTCGCGCGTTTGCGGCGCTGCCCGCGCACGATGAGCTGGGGCCTTCGACCATCACGTTTGGCCAAATCGAGGGCGGATATCGCCCCTACGTCGTACCCGACCGCGCCAAAGTTTGGGTCGACATGCGCCTGACCCCGCCGACCGATACGGCCGCCGCAATCAATATGGTCGAGCATGCCATCGCCGTCGCCGAAGCCACCGTTCCCGGTTGCCATGGCAGCTACACCGTGACGGGCGACCGCCCCGCCATCGAGCGCGATCCGGTCTCTCCCCTTCTAGCTGCACTCAAGTGCGCAGCAGACGATGTAACGGGCACGGATACGACCGTCGGCTTCTTTACCGGCTACACCGACACTGCCGTCATTGCCGGCAAGACGGGTAACCGTAACTGCATGAGCTATGGCCCAGGCTCGCTCGCGCTCGCCCACAAGCCCAACGAATATGTGCCCCACGCCGACATCGTTCGTTGTCAGCAGGTGCTAATCGCGCTCGCCGATAACGTGCTCTGGGACGCGAGCGGCCAAGTTGGGGCATAATAAGCCGCGAACAAACCGACTCGTGCGTTAGGACCGCCCCATGAAAGCACTTCCGTTTCCCTGCATCCGCCCGGCTCAGGACCGCGTGCTCGAGGCACTGCCTGCAATGGGCAGCATCCTGAGCGGCAACGATGCTCTGCGCGGAGCCATTGCCGATGGTCTGATGCTCAAAGATCCGGGCGCGGCGTATTACGTGTACGAATGCTCCGGAGAGCCGGGACGCGTGACGGGTGTCGTGGCGATTTGCCCGGTTAACGTGCTGACGGGCGGCGACGAGGCTGCCGCCGAGAGCATCGACGCACTCGCCACCGCGCGCGCGATCGCCGAGCTCAAGGTGCAGCCGCGCCCCGTGTCGCTCGCCTACGAGGCGTCGCCCGTCATGGATATCATTTTGAGCGCTGCCAAAGAGGGCGCATCGCTCTACGCCGTCACCGATCCCGCGGGCGTCACACATCGCGTGTGGGAGGTCAAGCGCGAGGACGCCGTTGCCGCCATCCGTGCCATGCTCGACCAGGCGCCCGACCCGGTGTTCGCCGGTGACTCCGCCTATGTCGCCGCACTGGTTGGGGCATCGCAGATTCTGGCCGACGAGGCCCGCGCTGCCGGCGCCTACTCTGGCAAAGAGCCGTTCAACTTTGCTGTAGCCGTGCTGTTCCCCGCCGCGCAGGTCAGCGGCAGCGCGCCGCAGGTTCCGACGGGTCTGCTCACTCACCAGGTCTCACGGTTCTAGCGAACTCAAACGCTAAGCTGGAAAACCCAGCATCCAAACAAACAAGGGGCGGAGATGCAGCAAACGCATGCACCTCCGCCCTTTTCGCATCAAACAATTACGCCGGTAAACCGGGCCGCAACGTCAGCGTTATCCACGCTGCGGACCTGCCGCCGCCACGAGCGGCTCTAGCCCCAGCTCGCGCGCGTAGTCTTCCTGCGTAAAGACTTCGACCAGTTCAAACGTATCGGCCGCATCGTCAAACGCAAAATGCAGCACTGAGCAGTTGCCCGGCACGCGTTCGCGCTCGTCGGCCGCCGCGCCCCGCACGTGGTCCAAAAACTCCTTGATAGCTGAGCCATGGCTCACCGCGAGGACGCACTCGTGGTCCGGGCGTCGCACAAGATCGGTCAACGTCGCCACCATGCGCTCGCGCACCTGCATCTGGCCCTCGCCGCCAAACTGGCGATAGAAGTCGCGCCACGGGCGCTCGGGCATGAGCATCACGCGCTCGGCCTCAAAGTCGCCAAAGAACCACTCACGCAGGCCGTCCAGGCGCTCGTACGCCAAGCCCGGCCACAAGTTGGCGATAGTCTGCTCGGTGCGATGAAGCGTGGAGGTGTAGGCATGATCGGGCTCAATGCCGCGCGCACGTAAAAACATGCCGGCGCGCGCCGCCTGGTCGCAACCCAACTGCGTAAGCGGCGAGTCACTCCAGCCCTGAATAATGCGCTTAAGGTTGAATATCGTCTGTCCATGACGGACCAGATACAGATCTTTATTCATAGGGGTCCTTTCGTTCGTTACCAACCCAAGAGCGAAAACGCCCCGTCGCAATAGCCAAAATGAAGCACGGCACCGTTGTCGGGTAGCTCTCCCCCGCCAGTCACATACTCAAGAAACTCCTGGCAGGCTGAGCCGTGGGAAACCGCCAGCACGCAGTCGTGCTGCGGCCTGGCCATGATGCGGGACAGCGCCGCGACCATGCGCGACTGAAGCTGCACTTCCGACTCACCGCCAAAGGCCACCGGATAATCGCCCCAGGGCTGCGGCGGCATCTCGCGATTTGATGTGCCCTCCAGCGAGCCAAAATGCCACTCACGCAGGTCATCGACCAGCTCAATGGAACGGCCCTCGCCAACGATAAGCTCGGCCGTATGCCGCGCCCGGCCCAACGGCGAGGAATACACATGATCAAAGGCCACGCCACGCGCCGCAAACGCCGTACGCGCCGTCAGCGCCTGCTCGCGCCCACGCGCCGTAAGCGGCGAATCGTGCCAGCCCTGCAAAATGCTCTGCACATTGAGCTCAGTCTGCCCATGCCGCACCAAATACAGATCTGCCACACACCCTCCCCTCGTACCACCACAAAGGGGACAGGAGCCTTTGTGGTGATTTTGCCGCCGGATTGCACCGCAACGACGCACAACTACAGCAGCACGTCGGCAAGCGGACGCTTGGGTACGTGGTGCACCTGCGCCTCGTCGCGCCAATAATTGATGGAGCCGTCGGGGTTGGAATCGATCGCATCGATCACCTGTGTCTCGGCCGGAACGCCAAACGCCATGATCAGCTTGAGCTCATACTTGTCGTTATCGAGCCCCATGGCATCGATCGCGTGGGGCGTAAAGGCCTTGAACATGCAGGCTGCCACCTCGGGCGTGGCGCTGCGGGCGGCGAGCATCATCGTCTGTGCGGCAATGCCCGTGTCGACCTCGGTAATGGGAGCGACAGGCTTGCCCGGAACGGCGCGCTCGGCCAGAATCGCGATGTAGCCGGTCGGGCGCTCACCCTCGGCAGGACCCGGCCAGTCCTTAAGTGCGCCGGCCCATGCGAGCTCGTCAAATACACGCGCGCAATCCTCGGCACCGCTCACCACGTGAAAACGCAGACGCTGAGCATTGGCACCACACGGGGTCAGGTGCGCCAGTTCCGCCAGCTCGAGCAAAAACTCGCGCGGCACGCGCATAGACTCGTCAAAGCGACGGCACGTACGGGCACGACGGACCAGCGCATCAAACGCTTCCAGACCGAGCTTTTCGCAACCTTGCTTTGCCATCGATTCTGCGCTTACCGGCGCCGCGGGAACTGTTTCGTTCATAGGGACCCCCAATACAAGCCAATTGTCCTTAGGAAAATCTAACCTAAAACGTAGGCAATAACGAACAGGGCTGCAATGTTCTACACCTGTTGAATAGAAAATCGCGACGTGGGGAACAACGGAAACAATTCGGGACCTTTGGGTTACGTTTCGCCCTCCCCGACCCATACGCCAGCGCCTTTAAGCGATACTGGTTGTAACGATCAAGGCTTACGCCGCACGGAAAGGAGACATTATGGGCATCTTTAAGAACGATGACCAAAAATCGAGCCAGTTTGGATTTGACGAGAAAAGCATGGCGGGCAAAGCCGTCAAGGCCGTGCGCTGGATCTACGCCATCACGGGCGTCGTGGCGCTCATTGCTGGCATCGCGCTGCTTTTTGCACCCGCCAAGTCCCTCGTCTTTTTGACGACCGTCCTGGGTTTTTACTTTGTAATCACTGCTGCCATCAGACTGTTCACTGCCATTTTTGAGCCGCTGCTGCCCACCGGTTGGCGCGTGACGAGCATCATCTCCAACCTACTCATTATCTTGGGCGGCGTCATAATCCTGCGCAACCAGGCCTTCTCGACCGCGACGCTCACCACGATGGTGGTTATCGTGGCCGGCTTTGGCTGGATTGTCGAAGGTGTCATGTCCATTCTGGAGTCCGAGCTTTCGTCCAACCGCGCCCTCGCCATCCTGAGCGGCGCACTTTCCATCATCGCCGGCATGTTCGTGTTTATCTATCCGCTGTGGTCGGCCAAGATGCTCGTCATCTTTAGCGGCGCCGCGCTGCTGGTGTTTGGCGTAACGCTGATTGTTCGCGCTATTCAATTTGGCAAACTGGTGCGCTAGATGCCACGAACGCTCTTTATTGATGCAGACGCCTGCCCGGTCACGCGCGAGTCGATTGACTGCGCGCGGCGGGCGGGCGTCGCCGTTGTTATCGCCGGCAACAGCACGCAAAACCTGGAACGGCACATTCGCCGCGACGACCCGCGCGATGCCGAGCACGCGCGACGCGGCTTTTGGGTCACGACGCTCGACGTGAGCGTGGGCGCCGACAGCGCCGACTTTGCCATTGTCGAACGCCTGCAGGCGGGCGACGTGGTCGTGACGCAGGACATTGGCTTGGCGAGCATGGTGCTCGGGCGCGATGCCGCCGCTATCGGTGTGCGCGGGCGCGTCTACGACAAAGCAACCATCGACATGCAGCTGTTTATTCGCCACGAGGAAAAGAAGGTGCGCCGCGCCGGCGGACGCACTCGCGGGCCGGCGGCATTTACCAGCGAAGACCGCGCCCGCTTTAAACGCAACCTCACCGAGCTGCTGCGCTAACCAAGGTAGATTTTTGGGACATGTCCGG
>OGYY01002196.1_pt1 | contig 14891 bp, 7 predicted proteins | sample 1576671 | NCBI WGS metagenome assembly OGYY01 (sample SAMEA3541593, study PRJEB24748) | human gut metagenome | biome: human gut; feature: human-associated habitat; material: faeces | place: China | collected 2012 | reverse complement strand
ATTGATTTTGAAATCTTTTTCTCGCCGGAGCGAATGGAAAAGGTGACATTTTGCACAGCGGCGCCGCCACGGCGCTGCACGCTGAGGCCCTTTACCTGCAGCACCGCTTCCTCCCCAATGGGGTGGGGCCGACGGCGCCCGGTGGGAACCGTTTTGCCCACCATCATCTGCGTCAGCTTTTCCATACCGGTTTCCTGAGGGGTGGTGGTGCCGATGATCCGGCCCTGCCGGATCACGGTCATGCGGTCTGCAATTTGATAGACCTCCCGCAGCTTATGCGTAATGAAAATTGTGGACTTGCCCAGCTCCCGCAGGCGGCGCAGCACATCAAACAGCGCATCGGACTCCTGAGGCGTCAGCAGGGCGGTGGGCTCGTCGAAAATCAAAATGTCCGCCTTGCGATACAGCAGCTTGACGATCTCCACTCGCTGGCGCTGCCCAATGGTCAGTTTGTCCACCAGCGCATCAGGGTCTATATCTAAGCCATAGGAAGCGGCCAGCTCCCGGATACTGCGTGACGCTTCCTGCTTTTTCAGCCGTCCGCTTCTGGTCCTGACCTCCTGCCCCAGGGTAATGTTTTCCGCCACCGTCAGGTGCGGAATCAGCATCAGCTCCTGGTGTACCATACCGATGCCGTGGGCAATGGCGTCAGCAGGGCTTTTCAGCACCACTGGCTCGCCGGAAAGGAACATCTGACCCTCATCGGGCTGCTCGATGCCGTAGAGCATTTTCATCAGTGTGCTCTTTCCTGCACCGTTTTCCCCCAGAAAGGCGTGTACCTCGCCGCGGCGCAAGGTGAAATTGATGTGATCGCTGGCCTGTACGACACCGTTATAGCACTTGCACAGGTCAACACACTGCAAAACAACGGGGGCCTCGGTGGCGGTTTGCGTGTGTTCGGCTATCATAGGCTCCTCCTTTCAGGGTCGCTCCCTCCATTGGTTGATACGGACAAGCAGTCCGGTTCTTTTCCATGGGTGGTATTTTGCGTGAACTCATTATACGCCAGCACCCGTAGAATTTGAAGAACAAATAAGCGATGCAAAGCCATCGGTAAGACCGATGGCTTTCAGGTAAAAACAGGGTTTTGGGGAAGTTGATTTATAATGTTGGAGGTTGCTTTTTAACAAAAATGCTGCTAAAATCAGGAAGATGTCCCACAATTACCATTCCAGCGGTGTCGGTTGGGGCAAACAGTGGCGAGAGGGCTCCATCTGCGGCAGCAGCGCAAGTATGAGGTGAAAACGATGACATTAAAGCAAATACTATATGTCCGGGCCGTCAGCACGGCAGGCTCTATCGGAAAGGCAGCAGAGTCGCTGTTTATCTCCCAATCCAGTCTATCCGAGTCGATCCGAAACTTGGAGCGGGAATATGGTATGGTTCTTTTTGAGCGAACCAGTAAGGGCATATCGCTGACGCGCCAGGGAGAGGCATTCCTGAAGGACACACAGCTGCTGACAAATATCTACCAGGATTTGGATGACAAGTATAAAAACCACAAGGGGGAGTGCGAGTATTTTTGCGTATCTTCCCTGCACCATGTCTCCGGCATTGATGCCTTTGAGCACATTGTATGCCAGCCTAAGAATCAAAAATATCATCTGGGCTATTTTGAGGGAAACATGGATCAGGTGCTGCAGGATGTGGAAACGAATCGCTCCGACATCGGCGTGCTGTTTTTCACCAGTGACAGCCGCAGCGCCATTATCAAGGCATGCAATCGGCGGAATATATTTTTTCAGCATCTGAAATATGATCTGCTGCATATTTACATCCAGAATACGCATCCCTTAGCCGAGTGTAAAAGCGTTACACTGGCGGACATCCAGCAGTACCCGTTTATTTCTTATGAGGAGTGTCATCCCTCCTCGGCCCGATTCACGACGACCAGGCGCCAGTGGAACCCCCAGCAGCAGGTCATCTCGGTATCCGACCGGGCGATGGCGTATTCACTGCTGGCACTGGGCGATGCCTATGTGACCGGCTCTGGCTATCTGACACAAGAGGATCGCCGCCGCGCCTTGGTCAGTGTGCCCATCACGGATTTGGGGCAAATCGAGATCGGGTATATCTGTAACCCCTCTCGAGTACTGTCAGAATTGGCGCTGGAATATATTGAGTGGCTGAAGATAATCACCGTGTGACAGGCGCTATTCGCCCTATAGGCAAAGCGTATTTTTCGCAAGGGTAAGGATATGCGGCCGCCTCGCTTCATGCCCTCACACATAGAGGAAAAATAGGCAAAGAAAAAGATCCTGTTTTCGATAGAAAACAGGATCTTTTGGAGCTGCTGGGCGGATTCGAACCGCCGACCTCATCCTTACCAAGTGATAAAAGTCCTCCCAGCCCTTGATTTGTAAGGCTTTGTGGGCATTTTTACCGCAAAAAGGATGCGGTCGGAAACTCTTTGTTCCATGTGTTCCACCCGTTCGTTTCCCCGTGTGGGTCAAGGTGTGGGTCAACGCCGCAAAGAGCAGCGGTGTGGGTCAACTTTTGGCGGGGCGAAAATCGTTTCATTTTGCGCTGCTGTAGACAATAAAAGGGTACCTTGCTAAAAGTATAGAGCCACCGGGCGGAGAAAGGCTCTCCCGCCAGACGGCTCTTTATTTTCGCAGTCGTTTCCCGTATGGGTCAAAATGTGGGTCAAGCGGAAACCTCTGCGTCAAAAAAACGCGGACAGGTTTCGCCGTCATAGTTTGCTTTGCTGTTTCTCGCTCATAATGTCTTGCCAGCTCAGGTGTTTTCGCATCCAAGGCCACAAGTTCTCTGGCCCATGTTTTCAGTCCATAGATGTCAAATTTACTGTTTGAGATATACTCGCTGGTCCAATCCGTCTGCTGCCGGGGTTCTTTTATCGTTGTGGCAGCATCCTGTGGTTCTATTGGTTTAATCGCTACAGGCACCTGCTGATTGGTAGCATCATAAACGAACGGTCGAAACTGCACGATCCTTACCTCTTAAATAGTATACCATAGTTTTTGCAAAATTTGAAGCAGAAAATTGAAATCAGTGTCGTCACTTTTTATTCCAATATCGCACCGCTGCAAACAAAAAATAAAACCCCCGGAGTCTCTTGTCATGCAAGAGGCCCCGGGGGTGCTGTTTTATTTTGCCGCTTAGGTTTTTCTTTTTGGCTTACGCCTCCCGCTCCTTGCGCTTCAGGACGAAGGCTGCGGCGAGAATCGTCACGGGCAGGGCGATGATCCAAGCCAGCACGCCGGTGTCGCCGGTGGCCGGAGTGCCGCCGTTGTTGGTGCCGTTGCCGCTATTGTCGCCGCCGGAGGTGCCGCCGGTCTGAATGGCCACATCGCTCATATCGTACAGTCTGGTCTGGCCATTCAGGAAGCGGTAGTAGGCCGCCAGGGCGTAGTAGCCCTGCTCGGTGGCCATGTCGTTCCGCTCGCCGCCAGCGGTGTGCCGGAAGCCGCCGCCGGTGACATAGAACCCGGCCAGAGCATCCAGAACGGTGTGGCCGTTCTTCACGAAGCGGCTATCCGCGGTGGGATCGATGCCCAGGGCGGTGAGAGCCACGATGACCTGGGCGCAGGACTCGCTGTTCACGGTGCCCCAGCTGCCAAAGCCGCCGTCAGTGCGCTGCAGGGCGGAAAGGGCCTCCAGAGCCTTATCCACAGCAGCCTTCACGGTCTCGTTGGTCTTGTAGTAAGGTGCCAGGGCCTGGATGGCCATAGCGGTCATATCCGGGTCGGCGTTCTCGCCGCTGAGGTTCCAGCCGCCGTCGGGAAGCTGGGCATCCAGGATGACCTGAATCAGCTTCTCCCGGGTCACATCGCCCATAGTGGGGTAGTTGTGGCTATCCAGGGCAATGAGGGTGAAAATGGGGCCGTTAATGTCCTGGGTCTGCACATAATCCATGTTATCCAGACCCTTCAGCAGGTTGTGGCCGCCCACATTGGTGACATCCTTGCCGATGGCCGTCAGGGCCAGGATCACCCGGGCGTTGTCGGTGACTTTGGCCGGGTGCAGACGCTCATTGGCGTCAGCCTTGGCCTTCACATACTCCACCACATTGTCATAGTACCCGGCGGGTACGGTGCGGCCGCTGCGGGCCAGGCCGATGACCATCCACTCGCCGCCGGTGGAGTTCACCGTGGGGGTGCCCAAGGTGGCCATGAAGTCGCCGGTGGTCTTATAGATGGTATCCAGGTTTGCCATGAGGTCCGCGTGCTTGAGCTGGTTGAGCCTAATGATAGCGGCGGTGAGAGCGTCCACCTTATCGGCGTCCACCAGGGCCTTGTCCTCGTCGGAGAGGGCATCGTAGGCGGACTTGGCGGCGGTGATGGCGGCCTCACTATTCAGGGTGACATCGGCGCCGATGGCGTCAATAAGGTCCTCCACGGTCTCGATGTCGCCCTTTAAAACGGTGATAGTCAGGTCGCTGATCTCCATCTGATAGAACTTCGCATAGACATCCAGCCACCCATAGCCGCCGCTTCTGTGGGTAACATCCAGATAGCCGCCATGAATTCTGTAGGTGCCCGCCGGGGTGGTCTTGGGCACGGTGAAAGTGATGCTCTTGAGGGCCACCTCGGGGCCGACGGGGGTAGTGCCCTCGCCCTCCCAGGAGTCGCCGCCCTTGGACCACTTGGAGAAAATGTACTCCGCACCGGGAATATTGGTGGAGTAGTTCAGCAGGCAGTACTGCAGCTTATAGTCCTGGGCCAGCTGCTCGATGGGCAGCGTGGGGATGGAGATGGTAAGCTTGTCCCCGGCCTTGACCTGGCCGCCGTTCTCGGCCACGGTCTCATACTTGGGCTCCAGTTTGAAGTTGGGGTTGTTCTCCACTTGCAGCGTAATATCTGCCAGCATGCCGAAGCCATAGCGGGTGGAAGCGGCGATGCCGCCGGTGTTGCCCTGATCGCCCTCGCTGCCGGGATTGGAACCGTAGCCCCGGTTATCGGAGCTGCCCTTGGTGAGGGTGATCGTGCCGGATTCCGTCAGATAGGCCGCAACGCGGGGCTGATAAGATACCTGTTTTTTCACACCATTTTCATCAATACGGTTAATATCGTGCTGGTTGTCTGTATTTACTACGCTCTGCAGAGGCATATCCGTATAGAACACCGTCGTGGTCGCAGGGTTATAAATACGGAGGATCTTGTGGATATTGGTAGGCCGCCCGATGATCCAGATACCCGCCGTATCGCCGGTGCGCAGGGGCACGCCGGGGCGGGAGATGTTCTCCTGCACATAGCGGGTGACCTTGCCCTTGAGGGAGTAGACCTGCGTGACGGTCTGTCCCTGATAGTCGGCGGTGACCTCGATGCCGTTGTAGCCGTCCTTGAGGAGGATGGTCACATTGCCCTTGGCGTCGGGGGTGTAGTCGGTCTTGACGGGGGTGCCGTCCTTGTTGTACTGGAGATAATTATAGACGCTGACCTTGGCGTTGGTGCCGCTTACCTTAAAGGTGAAAGGCGCACCCTCCGTGCCGTAGTCGTAGGTCCAGTTGTCGTATTTGCTGGTGTTGCTCAGAGAGGTGAAGTTCGTCAGATTCTTGTTCAGATCCTGAATAGCCGTCTCCTCGGGGCTATTGACATGGACGGGAATCTCCGGGATCTGACCATAGAAATTGCCCGCCTTATCCGTAAAGGTAACGGTGAAGGTGGTGGTGCCCGCCTTCTTGGGCACCAGATAGTACTTCATGGCCGGGAAGGTGTTGCCGCCGCCCAGGCCGCCATCCTTATAGACATCCTCCACTTCCTTGATCTCGAAGATACTGTCGTCCTTGATGTCGAACTTCAGAATACCGGGCAGCGTATAGGGCAGACCTTTTTCTACCGCATATCCAGCAGGATACAGTGTCGTAGGCCGGTTCGTCCAGATCTCCCGGAATACGGCAGGATAATAGGTGTCCTCGTGGCCCAGGTCCAGATTATAGTGGTTGGCCGACATCATGAAGTCGTCGTAATATTCCGTGGGCTTGCCGATGGAGCTGCCGTCCAGAATGGACTGCTCGTTGACGGTGCGGTACGCAGCCTCGTAGGCCGTCATGACTGCGGCGTTTTCCGCAGAGTTAACGGCCGCAAATTCCGCACGCTGTGCGTCGGACAGCTCCAGATACTTCACCTGGGCCTTCTGCACGGCGTCGTAATACTGGGCATAGTTTTCTGCGGTCACTTTCCCGGCAAAGGTGTTCACCAGGTCGATCCATGCCTGAATGCCGTCCTCATGGCGCTTTTTCAGTTCCTCCATGCGGGCCACGGAATCCTGCAGCTTTTTCACCGTCTCCGCGGACAGCTGCTTCTTTTCCTCGTCGGTAAAACCGGCATAGGAACGCTGATAGCTCATGACGATCTTGTAGTGATCGGCATACGTCAGATTATCGGTGCTCGGCAGAGCGCTGATAAAACCGGTCAGCTCCGCCGGGGTGGTCTTGACCACAATCACCGTGATGGTAGTGTGGATCTCGATCTTGGAGTTTGTCTTGTTGTTTCCGACAAAGTCGATTACCGTCTTGTCCTTGGTCAGAGTTACCGGCTTCTTGGCAAATGCCATCATGGCCTGCTTACCGAAGTTAGCCTGCTTGACATGAACCTCGCCATCCACAAGAACCTGTGTTTTTAAGCTGTTCAGGTCACCGCCCTGCATGGCATCGGAGAATTTATTGATGCCGAAGCTGGCCACCTGCGGGGACACATAGACGATATAATTCCAGCAATTTCGGGAATAACCGGTTTCGCCCGTGCGGTTGCCGTCCTCATCCGCCTGAAACAGCGTACCCTCCGGATAGCCGTAGAACACATTATCTGTATTATAGGCAGGCTTGCCAAAGAAGTTAAATGTACCCCAGACATAATTGCCCGGCTTGGTGAGGGTCAGCTTGTAATTCTCCGTGCAGCCCTGGGCGGTGACGGCGATGTAGAAATAGGCCGAGCCGCTGCCGGTGAACTGATTCGCCGGGGTGGAAGCCACGCCGTTTTCAAAGTCCGCCAGGACCTTGCCGTCGCTGCTCTTGAGCTGGGCGGTGGCCCCTGCGGGCAGGTCGGAGAGCGTCACGGTGAAGCCGCCGTCGTTATACTGCTTGAGATGGGTATAGTTTGCCAGCTTGCCGGTGAAGGCGGCGGTTTCCTTGTCAAAGGTCAGGGCCACTTTGGTACCGGCGGAGCCGTCCTGATGGATGGAGGTGAGGGATACATTGCCGCCGGAGAGGAGGTTGCCCGCCGCCTGGAGGGCGATGGTGTAGGTCTCCGGGGCGGCATCGCCGTCATTGCCCACCTTCAGGGTGATGACGGTGCCCACCTGGACGGGAATGGCATCCTTGCGGCCATACTCCGTGCCGCCCACATAGATGCGGACGCGGTTCTGCTTGTTGCTGGCGGTGGGGGTGACGGTGAGGGTGGTGACGCCCTCGGGCAGAATCATGGTATAGTCATGCACGCCGGAGGAGAAGGCGGGGTTCAGTTCGCCTGCGCTGAGGGCGATGGCCTTCAGGGTTTTGTTGCTATCCCCAAAAGCACCGCCGATGTCCGCACCCAGATTGCAGGTGTGCTGCACGGCGATCTCGTCCCCGGCCTTCAGCTTGCCATTGGCCACGGTGTAGGCGGCGAAGCCCTCACTGGTGAACCAGTCGTTGAGGGTGCCCATCCAGCCGGAGCCCTCGGCGGCGGCCTTCTCCTCGATGCCGTTGATTTCGCTGATGTAGCCGGTGTCCGCGCCGGTCTGGGAATAGCCCCCGGCCGTCAGTGCGTCCACGATGCAGCTCATCATGGAGGAGTCATCCTGAAGTGTGACCCACTCGTCCACCAGCATCCCCTCCCAGGGTGCGCCGTCGGCCTCGGCCCAGGTGGTGTTTTCCACCGTCACATGGACCTGACCTGTGTGGTCGTCCGCCGCCAGCACGCTCACGGGAAGCAGTGACAGCGCCATGATAAGCGCCAGCAGCAGAGAAATGATTCTTTTTTTCATTTCTTCTTCCTTTCGTTCTTTTTATTTATGTAAATGCCGAAGCAATCACACACTTTTTGTCATTGCGAGGGCGCACCGCACCCGTGGCGATCCGTAATACCCTATATCCCACGCCCCCTGTTTCCCTCCCCCCCGGGCCGCACTCTTTGCAGCACGGCCCGGGGGGAGGGAACATGAAGGGAACGACAAATAGCGCAAAAATTTTTCTGGAAAGCGGGACGGGAAAGGTCTGCCGTCCTCCCCCGCCCCGGCGGCTTGAAATGGCTATCATGCTTTCCATGGAAAGCATGAGGCACCATGGTGCCTGGCAGCAAAAAATCACCCGGCCGCCAAAAAGCAGCCGGGTGAAGCGTTCGCATAACAGCTTCGGCCCCGGTACTGGCAGCGGCCCGGGAGCAGCGCCTTGCGTATCTGACTTAGCCGAATAAATCGGCATCACAGTGACCGTCTCGCGGGGCCTCTCACCCCATTCCGCCGCCGGGATAAACCCGGCTCACGCTGTCCCGTTGTTTGGTTTTCTTTATTATATTACGCAATGCACAATATTTCAACAGGAAAAAACATCATTCCTCCCCATACCACCTCGGCCTGGCCGCCTGCGTGAAAACGTTGCTGCAAGAGAGCGTCACCCCGCCCGCACCGGATGCGCAATGCACCACTAGCAGGCGGCCCAGCCAGTCGCGCCCTGCGGCGATGCCGACGTGTACATTTACCTGCTGTGCCACGCCGACCGTCGAACGAATCGGTGCCATCCCAGCGAAGCGACTATGGCAAAAGCAAAGGAGCTGATGGAGAGCGGCCATACCAACCGCAAAAGCGGTCACGGCAATCCGGGACTCAGCAGCACCACGGTTCGGAGTTTGCACCTGATGCTCCACAATGCCCTGAACCGCGCCGTAAAAGAGCGCTTGATCCTCCGCAATCCTGCCGAGGATTGCATCGCACCGAAAGTGCAGAAATTTGAGATGCAGATCCTCCAACCGGAACACATCAAAACTTACCTTGACGCCGCAGAGAAACGGGGACTGCTGCCCATGTTCTATCTGGAACTGGTCAGCGGGCTGCGCAAAGGCGAGTTGACCGCCTTCCTGTGGAGCGACCTCGACATTACAAACAGAACCATCTTCGTCAGCAAGCAGTATGTCAAAAATCCTAACGGAGAGCTGACCCTCTCCCGCCCCAAGACAGAGACATCAGTCAGAAAGGTCAGTGTCCCACAGGAAGCCGTTGACCTGTTGGTCGCCGAGCATAAGAGACATCCCAATAACCCGTACATGTTCCCCTCACCCATCACAAGAGAGATGTATCACCCCGATTCTATCGTAAACCTGCACAAGAAAATTCTGAAAGATGCCGGGCTGCCGCACATACGCTTCCACGATCTCAGGCATACCTTTGCCACACTGGCCCTGCAAAACGGTGTGGATGTAAAAACCGTCAGCAGTATGCTGGGCCACTACGATGCGGGGTTCACTCTCCGCACCTACACCCACGCCACTCGCCAAAAACAGGATGAAGCCGCCCAGACCATGGGCAGCTTCATGGCGCAGGTGATGTAAGCCAATCTAAAAGAGATGAGCGGACGGATATTCCGTCCGCTCATCTTTCAACCTTTCCGAGCATTTCCGCGTGTGGGTCACGGTGTGGGTCAGGCAGTTGACCCACATTTTGACCCACACTTCTTTCAACATTTTTACAAAAAAACACCGAAAACCGAAGTTTTCGATGCTTTTTGGAGCTGCTGGGCGGATTCGAACCGCCGACCTCATCCTTACCAAGGATGCGCTCTACCGACTGAGCTACAGCAGCATATGGCGACCAAGATGGGGCTCGAACCCACGACCTCCAGCGTGACAGGCTGGCGTTCTAACCAACTGAACTACTTGGCCTGATCTCGCTCGTAGGAATCAAGCTTGTTCATTATAGCAAGCGCAGGCGGGTTTGTCAACACTCTTTTCCAAAAAAATTGCCGGGAACGGGAGAAAAGCAGGAGGGCTGTTCCCGTGGGGAGCGGATTGGCGGCCAGAACATAAAAGTATACATTTTGCATAGAAAATCACATAATTATCATGAAAATAAATAGTTATTGCCATGGAAATTCGCTATAAAGCAGGTAAAATTTCTTGACAGAGGGAGGGAGGTGTGATACTCTATGGGCGTAGGCCGCTCTAAAGGCGGAAAACCGAAGGGAACAAAGGAGCGTGACCGCCTATGCAAAGAAAGTCTAAGTATCTTTGGGCTGCATTGGCAGCCTCTCTGTGCCTGATCATGGCGCTGCTGGTGATGCTGGGCATGAGCCTGCGGCGCCAGCCGCTGACGGGTACCTACCTCTGCGAGGGATTGAGCCCCGGAACCGGCACCTATCTGGTGTTTGACGAGAAGGGAGACTACACCCTGTACCGGCAGTCCGGCGTGCTGTCCGCCGGGACGTATGCAGAGGACGCCAACGGCGTCTATGTGCTGAAGGGGGAGGGACTGACAGTCCCGTATGTGACCTACGACGGGAAGGACAGCGTGCATTTCTTCTCCGTGCCGGACACCTACACCTACCAGCGTATCAGCGATATCCCCACATATATCAACGTGGAAAAGCCGTAAAATGAATGACCGGGGGCCTTCCGTAAGGAGGGCCTCCGGTTTTTGCGGGATGAAGAAAGAGTGCCTGAGGTCTTGCTGCCTCAGGCACTCTTTGAAGCTTGCGGTGCGGGTCAGCACTCCAGCCGGTCAGCAGCGGCGGAGAGCCAGGAGCCTTGGAAGTCCTCGATGCGCCCGGCGTCCACCAGAGCCGCCAGCGCCGGGTCGATGGGCATCTGAGCCAGCAGGGGCAGGCCATAGCGGTCGGCGGCCTCCTGCGTCTTGCCCTCACCGAAGAGGTAGATCTTCCTGCCGCAGTCGGGACAGGCCAGATAGCTCATATTCTCCACCAGACCGACGATGGGGATGTTCATCATCTGAGCCATCTTCACGGCCTTTTCCACCACCATACCCACCAAATCCTGCGGGCTGGTGACGATGATGACGCCGTCCACCGGCAGGGTCTGGAACACGTTCAGAGCCACGTCGCCGGTTCCGGGGGGCATATCCACGAACATATAGTCCACGTCCTGCCACAGCACGTCGCCCCAAAACTGCTGCACCACGCCACCGATGACGGGGCCACGCCAGATGACGGGGTCAGTCTCGTGCTCCAGCAGCAGGTTTACGCTCATCAGCTGGATGCCGGTCTCCGTCTGCACCGGGAGGATGGCATCCTCGGAGCCAACGGCCCGGCCGTGGATGCCGAAGCACTTGGGGATGGAGGGGCCGGTAACGTCGGCGTCCAGAATGGCGGTGCGGTGGCCCCGGCGCTGCATGGTGACGGCCAACTGGCTGGTGACCATAGATTTGCCGACGCCGCCCTTGCCGGAGACGACGCCGTAGACCTTACGGACATGGCAGCCCTCATGAAGGGGCTTGATCTGGAAGGGGCTTCCGCCCTGACGGTCAGCGCAGCTCTCGCCGCAGCTGCTGCAATCGTGGGTGCATTCACTCATGGGAATATCTCCTTTATTATAATAGTAGCTTCAAAGGTGCTGAGATGCTGATGGGAATTACTTCTTGTCCTTCTGGCTGGGGCGCTTTTCACGCAGCAGGTTCAGCAGCTTGCTGCTGTGGTGCTTGGAGCGCAGATCGGGGTGGGAGCGGAGCAAACGGCGCTCGAAGAGATCCTCGCCGCTGCGGAGCTGGGCCAGATACAGCTTCTTCTCCTTGAGGAAGTCGTCGTTAGCATCCTCTAAGCCGGCCATGAAGCGGTCGGTGACCTCCTCCAGACGGCCTTCATACTTCTGCTGCAGCTGGGCGGCCTTCTCCTCCAGATGGGAGCGGATCTCCTGCCGCACCTTCTGCAGATCGTCCAGACGGTGGGACAGCTGGATGGCGCTGCGGACGGAGAGGACGTTATCCATGAGATACAGGCCGAAGAGGAACGAGGCCACAGGGATGGTGTAGGCGGAGCCGATATGGAACAGCCACGCCATCACTGGCGGATTCACAACATGGCACAGCAGCACGCAGGCCAGACCGAACAGCAGGCTGTTCTGCAGACAGATGCGGCCGTTGAGCTGGATCTTCTTGCGGCTGTAATCCCACCAGCGCATATGGAAGACGGCCTCCATAAACCAGCTGGTGAAGTACTCCAGCGCAGAGGTCAGCGCCATGCCCGCCAGAAAGGTCAACAGGGGATTTTTCAGACCCCCGTGTAATACATATAGCACCAAAAGGGCGCCGTGTCCATAGATGGGGCAGATAAAACCGTTCAAAAAGCCACGTTTTTCGCAGATGTGGCCCTTGCCCACGGAGCAGTAGAACATTTCGCCCACCCAACCGGCGGCACTGTAAATCATCAGCAGCAGGAAAAATACACAGAGGTTTTCAAAGGTGTTCAATGGGAACATACGGCACCTCCGTTCAGGGTAAGAATGTGGACGCCGGGGCGGCCCGCCAGATAGGTCCGCTCCCGGTCATGGCAGGTGAACAGCAGAATTTGACGATTCTGACTCTCTTGGAGCAGCCACTCCAGCGCAGCGGCCAGCCGCTGGTCATCGAAGGAGGCGAACACGTCATCCAGGATCAGAGGGACATGCTTCTCCGGCGGCAGCACCAGCTGACAGATGGCCAGCCGCACCGCCAGATACAGCTGATCGGCGGCGCCTTGGCTCAGCACCTGAATGCTGCGGGGTGTGGAGTCACCGGAGGGCTCGGCGGAGAGAGCCAGCGTCCTGTCCAGCAGTACCTTGTCGTAGCGCCCTCCCGTCAGGGCGGAGAAAATTTCCGCCGTACGAGCGCCCAGCGCCGGGGAGAAACGGTTTTGCAGAGTCTGATTGGCGGCGGACAGGGTGTCCATAGCCAGCTGGATCGCCTCGTATTCCGCCTGCAAGGCCGCCAGCCTTCGGCGCTTCTCGGCCAGCTGGGCCGTCAGCTCTGAGGGGTCACGGGTCGCCTGCAGCTGGCCGGAGATGGTATCCAGCCGGGTGCGTGCGGCGGTCAATTGGGCTTGCGCCTCCGGGATGGCGGAGCGCATGGCTTCGACGGAACGGGAGGGCCGGGGCAGGGGAATGGCCGGATCCGGCAGCTCCCCCTGCGGCAGACGCTCCTCCAACAGGCGGCAGTACATCTGTGCCTGCTCCTGAGTGGTTTGGGCCGATCGGAGGGCGGCGCGGCTGCGGCGGGCGGCGGACAGGGCCACCTGCACGGCAGGCAGATCCACAGCGGTGGAATAGAAGGCTCGGACCCGTGCCAGCAGCGCCAGCAGCTGGGCCTGATCGTTATGAGCCATGGCTTCAGCGGCGGCTGCGGCGGCATCGGCGCTGCGAGTGGCCTCCTGAGCCTCCGTCAGTAGAGGGAGATACTCTGCAATCTGCCGCTGTAAGGTGCTCCGCTGGTCGTCTGCCTGCTGCTTCGCCTTGGCGTGACGATGGCGGGATACTATATCATATAGCAGAGCGGCGGCACCGACTGCGCCACAGAGAATGGGCGCATACACAGGCAGATGCAGCAGCACGCAGGCTACGGCCCCGACCAGCAGAAGAAGTCCCACAGGCAGGGGCAGCTTCGATGGTGCGGGCGGGTCCGTCAGGGCGGACAGGCGGCTTTGCAGCTGCGGCCCGTCGGCGGGAGAGAGGGGGTGTGCCGTGCAGCGGGCCATGGCCTCGGCGGCCTGCCGGCGCAGCTGGGCCGCTTGCTCCGTGGCCTGCCGCCGGGCGGCGATGGACTGGGTCAGAGCGGCAGCTTGTCCCTCCAGCTGGGAGAGTGTCTCCTCGTCCGGCAGGACAGCGCAGCGCTGCTCCAGTTGCCGATACTGCTGCTGGGCGGCGGAGAGAGCGGTCTGGGCCTCCTCGTATTGGTGACGGGCGGCTTGGCGCTCCAGCTGCTGCCACTGGGCGTCTTGCTGCTGCAGTTCCTCCAACTGGTGTTGGGCATCTTGCAGCCGGAGCTGTGCGGCGTTGAACTGTTCCCGCAGGCTCTCCTGCCGGGCCAGCGCATCCTCCAGCTGGGCGATTTCCTGCTCCAGTGCCGGGATCTGTCCGGTGGAGCGGTTGGCTCGCCGGGCGTTCAGCTGCTTTTTCAGCCGCTCATAGCTCTCGGAGTAGGAGGTGTCCTCCTCGCCGGTGGAGATCAGAGCAGCGATGCGGCGCTCCAGCTCGGCGTCCTGATCCACCGCCAGAGCATTCTGGCCGATGAAGGCGCTGCGCAGAAACACCTCCCGTGGAATGCCCAGCAGATACTGACCGGCCTCGGCGGCGAGGATGCCGGGGACGGGGTCGGCGGTGCCGGTGTAGGTGAGATGGGCGTCACCCATGGGGGCGGAGGTCCGTCTGGTTTCCCGCAGGAGGGTATAGCGGGCGTCGCCGTTCCGCAGCAGTAGCCGCCCCTGCATGGGGGAACCGCTCCACGGGGCGTAGCGGTTCTTGTCAGCCAGCAGCCCCCGCTCCTTGGTGGGGACGCCGTACAGCATATTTTGAAGGAACCGGCACCAAGTGGACTTGCCGGATTCATTGGGGGCGCAGATCACATTCAGCCCCGGCTGAAGATCCAGCTGGGAGCCGTTCAGTCTGCCAAAGGTGGCGCTCATCTGCTCGATCTGCAAGGGATCACCTCTTTATCATATATGGTTCATGTCGCCGGATAGTATACCACAGAAGCGGTCGTTTGTCACTGGCTTTATGGACGGAGAAAAAACGGAAATTTTTTGAAATTAGGTATTGACAAATGGCGTTTCCTCTGGTAATCTAAACAAGCTGTTTCGCAGAGCGGTTTTCATAGGAGCTTCCATTAGAGTACCAAATGACTGGTAAAAGTTTTTTGGAAAAGATGAAAAAACCTGTTGACAAACTTGACTTTGCAGAGTATAATAGCAATGTTCCGCAGAAGCGGGCGTGTATCTTGTAAATTAAACAATGAACGAACAAAAGCACCAGACGGGAGCA
>OGYY01002194.1_pt1 | contig 14903 bp, 9 predicted proteins | sample 1576671 | NCBI WGS metagenome assembly OGYY01 (sample SAMEA3541593, study PRJEB24748) | human gut metagenome | biome: human gut; feature: human-associated habitat; material: faeces | place: China | collected 2012 | reverse complement strand
TGCCGTTTCAGGGCTTCCGGAGAGGTGCCCCGCGCGTATTTGGGGAAGAAAACGCTCTTGGTATCTATTTTGCCGGGACGCACCTTTACCGGCTCGTCCGACAGTTCAAAAATGTACTTCACGGGCAATTCCGTCGCGAAAGCCCCGCAACAGAACCACCCCAGGGACGCCAGGCCCAGGCACGTCAGGAGATACAGGCGCGGTACTAATTTCATTAGTGGTTGAACTGGTTCCAGTAAAACAAAAAGAGGGGAAATATTCAATGATAAAAGAGAAAATCCCTTTTCTGCGGCGCATGACGGCGTTTTGCGCGTTTTCCTGTGGCGGAGGCGGTATTTCCGTCATTTCTCTTCTTGGCACGCCCGTGCGGCTGTCCTATGGTGGTGGGCATGATGAAAAAAATAGTTGCCGGGTGCGTGGCCGTCTCCGTGTCCCTTCTCTGGTGCGGGTGTGACCGCAAGCCTGCCTCTGGGGAAAAGCAGGGGACCCCTGCCGGGGAGCGGGAGGAACCTGCCGCGGAAAAGGCGGAAAAAGGGGAGGCCGGAAAATGGAAGGACCGTCTGGACGCCGCCACAGCCGCCGCTGCCCGTGAGAAAGGGAATGACAAGGAGCAGGTGAAGGCGCTCAATGATGTGGCCGCCCTGTATGCGGAGGGATTGCAGAACGGCTGGGCGCATCCGCTGGATGTGCGTGCCTGGTGTGACTCCGTGGCGGAGGCCGGGTCCGGATATTCCGGGGAAACGGTCATCGGCGCCATGTACCTGTACGGAACCGGCATCAAGCGTGACGCCGCGGCGGCCAGGGAATGGTTTGAATACGGGCTGGCACGCCCCGGCAGCCAGCGGGGAAATGCCCTGTACATGCTGGGCATGATGTATTTCAAGGGGGACGGGGTGACCCAGGACCGGAACAAGGCGCTGGAGCTGTGGAATAAGGCGTCGGATGAGGAACACCCTGCGGCCATGGGGCTGCTGGGCCGGGCTTACATGGAAGGGGAAATGGGCTTTGACAAGGATGCCGCCTCCGGGCTGGTGCTGCTGGAAAAGGCCGCCAACGGAGGCAATACGCCTTCTTCCGTCTACCTGGGGAACCTTTATGCGAAGGGGGCGGGAGTGCCGCAGGACATGGAGCGCGCCATGAAATGGTATGAACAGGCGGCTTCCGCCGGGGACGCCCGTGCCCAGTACATCGTGGGGCTGGCGTATCTGGATGGTTCCGGCGTTCCCGTGGATGAAGGCAAGGCGTTCAACTGGCTCCGGCTGGCCGCCGGGCAGGGCCACGTCAATGCCATGCTGATGCTTTCCGTCTGCTACAGTACCGGAAAGGGAACCAGGCAGGATGCGGACATGGCGGAAGTCTGGAAGAAGAAGGCGCTCCAACTGAATGCGGAGCGGGAGGGCTCCGCCGCGCCGCGGACGGAAGAACGCTAGTCCTCCGCCATGCCTTCCCGGATCTCCCGGTTCAGGAAATCCAGGGCCTGTTTCCGTTCCAGAATAATGTTTCCCCGTTCGTCCGGAATGACCAGCAGGCCGTCCCGGTGTTCCAGGATGGCGTGGATCATGGCGAAAACGTGGCCCAGGGCGCATTCATCCTCCAGGATGAAACGCAGCATTTTGGTGCGGCTCCCTATTTGCTGAAGGGCCGCGCGGTCCCTTTTGAACGCCTGCCGGGCGTCGTCCGTCTCCATGACCCAGAACACGTCCAGCTGGGATTCTCCCTCTTCGTCCAGGTATTCCCCTTCCAGCACATGCTCCGGCGCATGTTCCGGCGCGCCGGAAAGGTTCAGGCGGAAGCAGGCGTCCAGGCGGAACATGTTTTTCTGCAACTCCTCCGCCGCGGGCAGGGGCTCATTCTGAATAAAAAGCCAGAATTCCTGCTCTTCCGGGGCTGGGGCGGCGTGGGTCATGGGCGGATTGTGGCATTCCGGCGGCATTTTCCCACCCGGATTTGTGACATTGGGGCGGTGTGCGCGGATTTTTGGATGTTCAATGCCGCTCCTCCCGATTAAAAACAGAGGCATGAGTATTCCCGTAATGATGACGATTGCCGGTTCTGACTGTTCCGCCGGGGCCGGACTTCAGGCGGACCTGAAGGCGGCCCACGCCATGGGGGCGTTTGCGCTGACGGCGGTCACCTGCGTCGTTTCCGAGGTGCCGGGACTGGTGCGCGGAATTCAGGAGGTGGACCCTGCCCTGGTCGCGGACCAGGTGAGGATCAATCTGGAGCATTTCCCCGTAGCTGCCGTGAAGACGGGCATGCTGTACTCTCCGGCCATCGTCCGCGCGGTGCATGAGGTGCTTTCCGGCGCAGGTATTCCCGTGGTGGTGGACCCGGTCATGATTGCCACGGCAGGGGACCGCCTGATGCGGGAAGAGGCCGTGGCCGTTTATGAAGAGCTTCTGCTGCCGGGAGCGGCCCTGCTGACTCCCAACCTGGATGAAGCCGCCGTCCTGCTCCGGAGTTCCGCCAATCCCGGGAGGGATGAACTGCCGGAGTGCGCCGCGCGGCTGGCCCTCAGGTACGGGTGCCCGGTTCTTTTAAAGGGCGGTCATCTGGAAGGGGACTGCCGGGATGTGCTGGCCGGGCCGGACGGCCGCATTCTGGGGGAATGGAACCGTCCGCGCGTGCAGGATGTGAGCACCCATGGAACGGGCTGCTCCCTCTCCGCCGCCATTGCGGCACGGCTTGCCGCGGGGGACGGGCTGGTGACGGCGGTGGACCGCGGCCTGGGCTTCATTGCCGCCGCCATCCGGGACAACCTGCGGTGGGAGCATCCGGACCGGGTGGACGCGCTGAAATTGTGGTAGAATGCCGCCCCGCTCTGCGCTGGCTCCCCCGTTCCGTTTTCCGGGACCCGGTTGGGAAAAGCGGGGAGTGCCGACGTCTTTCTGTGCCTTAATAACGCTTTGTGCTTGCGTATGGCATGCGGGGTTGGTAGTTGTATCCACGCCCATGTGCCACATGGAGCTCTTAAGAATTAGTAAATATCATAGCAATTATCACTATGGGACAGCAAATCCGCAAAGTCACCAAGCGCCGCAGACGTGTTGAATACATCAAGCGTAAGAAGGAACAGTCCAAGTTGAATTCCAATACGCCTATTCGTCTGGCCGTTCCCGTTGCCAAGGACGCCAAGCCTGCCGCCAAGGAAGCTCCCGCCAAAAAGACCGCGGCCAAGGCCCCCGCCAAGAAGGCTGAAACCAAGGCTCCCGCAGCCAAGAAGGCCCCCGCCAAAAAGCCGGCTGCCAAGAAGGCCGCCGAACCCGCCGCTGAATAATTGCCTGGGCGGAGGTCTCCCCCTCCGTGCGTCAATCAAACAGTTTTCACAAGCCGCCGCGCAAACACGCGGCGGCTTTTTGCATGCGCGGAACCCTCCTGCCTTCAAAAGGATCAAGGGCAGGGACGGAGGAACTTTTCCTCCCACGCCGGGAAGGTATGGCCCGGGTTCTGAACGGCGCCCTTTCTCCCTGGTTCATGACCCGTGAAGGGGGCTTCTTCTGGGTTCTTCCGGAATGATATTGACTCTGACCCCCGGAGGCGTACAAAAAGGAATAACACCATCTTGTTTTTTTCAGATATGCGCCATCGTACCACAGACACCGCCAAGGGGCACCGCAATTACATCATCATTGCGTGTGACGTGCTCCTTTTCCTGGCCATGCTCAAGTGGCTCCCCGTGGAGCCGGAAGTAGCCAGGGGGCTGGCCATACTCACCTTCATCGGCATTCTGTGGCTGACGGAGGCCCTGCACGTGACCGTAACCGCCCTGCTGGTGCCGGTGCTCGCCATGTTCATGGGCATTCTTCCGGGAGCCAGGGCGCTGGCGGGCTTTGCTGATCCCACCATTTTCCTGTTCTTCGGCGGCTTTGCCATGGCCGGAGCCCTTCATGAACAGAAAATTGACATCTGGCTGGCGGGGAAAATCCTTCAAATGGCCAAGGGAAGCCTGGGCATGGCGCTGGTGCTGATCTTCCTGGCTACGGCCTTCCTCTCCATGTGGATGTCCAACACGGCCACGGCGGCCATGATGCTCCCCCTCGTGATCGGCCTGCTGGACCGTGTTCCGCCGGAAAAACTCAAGACCACGGCCCCCTTTGCCGTGCTGGGAGTGGCGTACAGCGCCTCCATCGGCGGCATGGGGACGCTGGTGGGCTCCCCTCCCAATGCCATTGCGGCGCATGAGCTCGGCATGGGATTTGCGGAATGGTTCCGGATTGCCATGCCGATTGTCCTGGTATTCGGGGTAGTCGTTTTCTTCCTGATGTACCTGTTCTTCCGGCCGCGGCTGGGCCTGCATGTGGACATGACCCCGGAAGAAGGCAATGAGCAGGGGAGCCGGCTGAATGCCAGGCAGGTGCGCGTTCTGGTTCTGTTCGTGCTGGTAGCCGGGAGCTGGATGTGCAGCAGCTTCCTTTCCGCCGCGCTGGGCGGCATTCCGGCCATGGATACGCTCATTGCGCTGTGCGCCGCGGTGCTGCTGCCCCTGTGCGGAGTCATCAACTGGGGCGGCATTGCCAAAAATACGGACTGGGGCGTTCTGCTGCTGTTCGGCGGCGGCATCACGCTCAGCAGCATCCTTGTCCAGACAGGAGCGGCGGGATTTCTTGCGGACCAGGTATCTTCCATTGCCATGGGGCAGAACCCCCTTGTCATTCTGCTCATCATCAGTGTCTTCATCTCGTCACTGACGGAATTCTGCTCCAATACGGCCAGCGCGGCCCTGGTGGCTCCCCTGATGGTGACGGTGGCTGCCGCCATGGGAATGTCCGCCACGCCGCTGGTGCTCCTGGTAGGCATAGGCGCGTCCTGCGCCTTCATGCTCCCGGTATCCACGCCGCCCAACGCCCTGGCTTATGCCACGGGGAAATTCCCCCAGATGACCATGGTCAAGGTGGGGCTGCTGATTGATGCAGTGCTCATCTTCGTCAAGGCCTTCTGGGCGTGGATATTCTGGATGTAGAGAGAAGGGCGGCCGCAGGATTTCCCGTTCCGGGTGCGGTGGTTATTTTGCCGGAGCGGTTGCGCTCTGCGCCTGTTCCTGGAGCTTCCGCGCCGCTTTCTTATCCAGCTTGGCCAGCTTGGCGATCAGGTAGAAGAAGGAGGGGATGAAGAATACGCCGATGAAGACGGCCGTAATCATCCCGCCGATCACCCCCACGCCCACCACGCGCCGCGCCGCCGCTCCCGCACCCGTAGCCAGGGCCAGCGGAAGGCAGCCCATGATGAAGGCAAAGCAGGTCATCAGGATGGGGCGCAGGCGTATTCTGGCCGCATCCAGCGTGGCCGTGAGCAGGTCCGTGCCCTGCCGGAGTTCCAGCACGGCAAATTCCACGATGAGGATGGCATTCTTAGCCGCCAGCGCAATCAGCACGATGAGGCCGATTTCCGAGTAAATGTTCAGGTCCAGCCCGAATATCCACAGGGCCAGGAAAGCGCCCAGGATGGCGATGGGAGCGGTCATGAAGATGGCCACGGGGAGTGACCAGCTTTCATACAGGGAGGCCAGGATCAGGAAGACGAACACGGCGGAGGCAATGAAGATCATGCCGATGGTGATCCCCTTCTGCGCCTGTTGTTCCTGGTAGCTCATGCCGGAATAGTCATACCCCATGGCTGCCGGCATGGTCTGGGCAAAGACTTTCTCCAGCGCGTTCATCACCTGCCCGGAGGAATAGCCGGGCGCCGGGGTGACGTTAAGCTGGGAGCTGTTGAACATGTTCTGGCGGATCAGGAATTCCGGAGCCCAGCCGTGCGTGACGTTGATGACGGAATCCAGCGGGACCGGATCCCCGTCATTGTTGCGCACGTAAAACATGGAAAGCTTGTCGATGTTGTTCCGGTACGGGGCGTCCGCCTGCATGTACACCTGCCATTCCTGGCCGTAAATGTTGAAGTTGTTCAGGAAGGTGCTCCCCATGTACGCCTGGATGGTCGCGTAAATCTCATCCACGTCCATGTTCTGGAGGGTAGCCTGTTCCGTGTTCACGTTCAGATTGTACTGAAGGTTGGACGGAGACATGAAATTGCTGATGCCCGCGATTTCAGGCCGTTTCTCGGCGGCCGCGATGAATTTGGCCGTATTGGCGGCCAGGAATTTCTCGCCGATGCCCTGGCGGTCTTCCAGCAGGAAGGTGACGTCCCCGGACGTGCCCACGCCCGGCAGGGGCGGCGGGGGAACTACATACGCCATGCCGGAGGAAACCTCCGCGTTCAGCTTGCTCTTCAAGCTGGCGGCGATGCCGTCCGCCGTCATTCCGGGAGCCTTCCGTTCGGACCACGGTTTCAGGGAAATGAAGAAGAAGGAGTTGGAGGAACTCTGGACGGAGCTGATCAGGTTGAAGCCGTTCACGGTGGTGACCACCTCCACGCCGGGGTTCTCCCGGATAATCCGTTCGATTCGCGCGGCTGTGGCCTCCGTGACGTTCAGGGAGGTATTGTCCGGCATTTCCACGCCCCCGAACAGGTAGCCCTGGTCTTCATTGGGAAGGAAGCCTGTGGGAATGAGCTTGGCCAGGGGGAAGAGCGCTGCCGTCATGGCGGCCAGCAGCAGGATGGAAAGCCACATGCGGCGGATAAGCCACTCGCAGGCGTTCACGTACCAGTCCCGCGCTTTGCCGAAGCCGTTGTTGAAGGCCTTGAATAACGGCCCCAGCAGGGGGATGGTGTCGGATTTGCCTGATTTCAGCAGCCCGGCGGACAGGGTGGGGCTGAGGGACAGCGCGCAGAAGGCGGAAATGAGGATGGCCGTGCCGATGGTGACGGCAAACTGCTCAAACAGTTTGCCCGTGACGCCGGGCAGCAGCATGGTGGGAACGAACACGCAGGCGATGACCAGGGCCGTGCTCACCACGGGGCCGGAAACCTCCCTCATGGCGGCGATGGTGGCCTGCATGGGCTTTTCCCCGTGGGAAATATGGTTCTTCACCGCCTCCACCACCACGATGGCGTCATCCACCACCAGGCCGATGGCCAGCACCAGCCCCATCAGGCAGATGGTGTTGATGGAGAATCCGAAGAACGGGAAGGCAATGAAGGCGCCGATGATGGAGACCGGAACGGCAAAGGCCGGAATCAGCGTGCCGCGCCAGCCTTGCAGGAAGATGAACACCACCAGCACCACAAGGCCCAGGGCTGTGACCAGCGTGTTGACGATGTCGTCAATGCCTGCGCGGACGGCCAGGGTGGAATCCAGGGACACCAGATAGTCCATTCCCGGAGGCAAATTGCTCTTTTCCAGCAGGGTCTTGATATTGTCCACCATCTGGAGGGCATTCCCTCCGGGCGCTTCATAAATGCCGATGGAGGCGGCAGGCATGCCGTTCACGGAAGAACTGAGGCTGTATGTTTCCGATCCCAGTTCCACGCGGGCGACGTCACTTACCCGCACGATGGAGCTGCCCTGTCCGCGCACTACAATGTTTTCAAACTCCTTCACGCTGCTCAGGCGCCCGGGAGCCTTCACGGTAAAGGAAAGCTGCTGGTCCGGCGGAGCGGGCTGCGCGCCTATCTTGCCCGCCGGATTTACGGCGTTCTGGGCCTGTACGGCCAGCATCACGTCACGGGCCGTAATGTTCAGGGCCGCCATCTTTTCCGGATTCAGCCAGATGCGCATGGCATAACGGCCGGCTCCGAACACCTGCACGTCACCCACGCCGGGCACGCGTTTGATGGCGTCCACCATATTGATGTAGGCGTAATTCGCCAGCCAGAGGCCGTCGTAGGTTCCCTGGGGGGAATAAAAGCTGAGGACCAGGGCGGGCAGTCCGCTGGTCTTGCGCAGGGAGACGCCCAGCTCGCTCACTTCCGGCGGAAGCTGGGAGGTGGCCTGCCCGTAGCGCAGGTAGGAGAGCACCTGGTCCATGTTCGCCTCCGTGCCGATCTCAAAGAGGATCATCATGCTCATCTGCCCGTTGTTGGTATTGACGGAAGTCATGTAGGACATCCCGTCCACGCCGGACATCTGCTGTTCAATGGGGGAGGCGATGGATTTGACCACCGTCTCGCAGTCCGCCCCCGGATAGGTGGCCGTTACCTGGATGGAGGGCGGGATGATGTCCGGATACTCGGAAATGGGGAGCCGCAGAATGGCGAAGCTCCCCAGCAGCACGAGGATGATGGAGAGGCAGATGGAGAGGATGGGGCGCTTGATGAAGAAATCAGCCATGGGGAGAGGAGCTTACGGGTTGCTGGCGGGGACTGCCTTCAGGTGTGCGGCCGGATTTCTGGAGGCCATTTCCGCCTGGAGAAGGCCATCCACCACCACCTTGCTCTGCGGGGTGAGGGAATCCGGTTTAAGCGGAATGACCTGCTGGCGCTCCCCTACCTGTGTTCCGGCCTGTACGGGGATGATGGAAGGATGGTCGCGCTCATCCAGCGCGATGACGAAAAAGCGGCCCTGGGTGGAAAGAAGAGCCTTGGACGGAACGGTCAGCGCGTTCTTGACGGTAGCCAGCTTTGCCGTGGCGGTGATGAACATGCCGGGGCGCAGCAGGTAATTCCCGTTGGGAAGGTCCGCCTGCACGCGGATGGTGCCTGTCTGGGGGTTGAATGCCCGGTCAATGGCTACCACGGTGGCCTGTTCCGGGTACTTGGTGCCGTCCTTCAGCGTAATGTCCAGCTTGCTGCCCGTCTGAACGCCTTCATCCCCGTTCTTGCCTGCCTGCTGGATCCATTCCTGCTGGGTGACGGCAAAATTGACGCGGATGGGATTGACGGAGGAGACGACGGCCAGGGGGCCGCTCTCCGGGCTGACCAGGTCGCCTATATTCGTCTTGGAAATGCCGGCAATCCCGTCAAAGGGGGCGTAAAGCACCGTATAGGAAAGATTCTTCTCCGCTAGCGCCAGGGCGGCGGTGGCCTGCTGCACCTGCGCCTGCGCGGCGATGGCGGACAGGCGCGTATCCTCATACTTCTGCTTGGAAATGGCGTTCTCCGCGGCCAGGGGCTTGTAAATCTCCATGTCGTAATTCAACTGCTGGAGCTGGGCCTGCGCCTGTTCCAGGGTTGCCTTGGCCCTGGCTGCCTGGTCCTTGAAGGTGGAATCGTCAATGCGGAAGAGCACCTCCCCCTTCTTCACCAGGGCTCCGTTAGTGTAATTCTGCGTCAGCAGGTAGCCCGTTACCTGGGGAAGGATGGCGGCGTTGTCCACTCCGTCGAGATGGCCCACCCAGCTTCCCTTGACCGGTATATCCATAGTAACCGGCTGTTCATAAATAAGCGTGGGCGTTTCATGAGGGACCTGTTCCGTCTTTTTGCACCCGGAGAAAAGGAGGGAGAACAGGAAGAGGAGAACGGCGGAGCCGGAGATAGAGCCCGTCAGGCGTGTCAAGTCCATGCTGTCAATGACACGCCTGCGGCCTCCTTTGTTGAAAGAAGGCTTTCCGGGCGGCAGCGCCGTCCGTGTCATGCAGGCGTATTCCCCCGCATGAGCTGTCCGGAAGGCTTACGGACGGCTGGGGGATTTGTCCGGCGTGAACGCCCGCACCAGCTCCCCGATCCACAGGACGAGTGAGGTGCCGGCAAAGATGATGCCCCAGTCTGTCCAGCTCAGCGGCACCACGTTGAACATCTTGCCGCCAAAGGTGACGATGAGGTACTGCCCGGCCAGGATGAGCAGGGCCACCAATCCGAATCCCCCGATGCTGGCCCCCATTCGGGCAAAGGCGCTCTGGTGTGTATTAAAGGCCTTGGCATTGAACATGTTCCAGAATTGGAGGAGAACAAAGATGGTGAAGAACAGCGAGAGTTCATAGCCCGTCAGTTCATGTTCCGGTGAGGAGAAATCCAGGTAGCTGCCGAAGTAGCCGCTGAGGCTGAACTGCGTCAGGCTGGTGATGTCCGCATGCTTGAAGTACTGGAGCAGGCCGAACAGGAAGGCCACGAACAGGATGCCCACGCCCAGGATGTTCCGGCCCATGGGGCGGGTGATGATATGGTCCGTGGTCTTGCGCGGCGGATCCTGCATCACGCGTTCGTCCGGCGGGAGGGAGGCCAGGGCCAGCGCGGCGAAGGTATCCATGATGAGGTTCACCCAGAGCATCTGCGTGACCGTGAGGGGGGATTCCGTGCCCAGGAACGCGCCGATGAGCACGATGAGGCAGGCCGCCACGTTGATGGTCATCTGGAAGACGATGAAGCGCTGGATGTTCCGGTACAGGGAGCGCCCCCACATGACGGCGCGGGAAATGCTCATGAAAGAGTTGTCCAGAATGGTGATGGCGCTGGCCTCCTTGGCTACGGTGGTGCCGTCTCCCATGGAAAGGCCCACCTGCGCGGCGTTCAGGGCCGGGGCGTCGTTCGTTCCGTCCCCGGTGACGGCCACCACCTGGTCCTTCTTCTGGAGCAGCTTCACCAGGCGTTCCTTGTCCATGGGCCTGGCGCGGCACATGATTTTCAGGTCCATCACGCGGTCCAGCAGTTCTTCGTCCGGCGTCTGTTCAAACTCCACGCCCGTCATCAGGCGGTCCGGCGTGTCCGCCTCCGTCCACAGGCCGATCTGGCGGCCTATTTCCCGTGCAGTGCCGGGTGTGTCTCCGGTGACGATCTTAATGCTGATGCCCGCGTCCATGCAGTCCTTCACGGCCTGGGGCACGTCATCCCGGACGGGGTCTGAAATGGCGGCTATACCCAGGTAAACCAGGTCCGTGCGGATGACGCGGCCGTCCTCAAACACTGGGGCGTCATCATCCAGGATGCGGTACGCGAAGCCCAGCGTGCGCATGGCCTGGTTCTGGTAGGCCAGGAGCTGCTCCTCAATGGCGGGGCGCATGTCTGCGGCGGGCACCCGGCCTTCCGGAGTCAGAACGGTGGAGCAGAGGCCTAGCACGATTTCCGGTGCGCCCTTTACGTAAAGAACCTTTTTGCCCAGCAGGGGGGATTCCACCACGGTAGCCATGTACTTGCGTTCCGTGGAAAAGGTGAGCTGTTCCAGCACGCGGGCGTTTTCCCGCAGGTCCAGGTAATTCACGCCCTGCCCATGCAGCCACAGCAGCAGCGCCCCTTCCGTGGGATTGCCCAGGGCCTTGATGTGGTCCGGGTCCGCATAATCCAGAAAGGCGGTGGAGTTCACGGAAATGCCTTCCCGGATCAGGTCGCCCAGCTCGTTGTCCGCCGGGGCGGCATTCCCCAGGCCGTAGAAATCCGCCTTGTATACGTTCATCTGGTTGCGCGTCAGGGTGCCCGTCTTGTCCGTGCAGATGACGGTGGCAGCCCCCATGGTTTCGCAGGCGTGCATCTTGCGCACCAGGTTGTTGTTGGCCAGCATGCTCTTCATGCTCAGGGCCAGGCTCAGGGTGACGCTCATCGGCAGCCCTTCCGGCACCGTGACCACGATGACGGTCACGGCGATCATCAGCGTGTTCAGAATATAGGTTCCCGCGCTCAGCCATTCCACGGGGCCGGACAGATGGGAGAAGTACAGGGTGAGGCGCCCGATGATGATGAGGGCAGCAATGGCGTAGCTGGCCCAGGTGATGAGGTCGCCCAGCCGGGAAAGCTGGCGGTTGAGGGGCGTCTGCACCTTGTTGTCAATCTGGGAGCCTTCATAAACCTTGCCGTATTCCGTCCTGTCCCCTACGGAAGTCACTTCCATAATGCCGTGGCCGTCCACCACGGTAGTTCCCTTCAGGACGTGGTTGGAGGGGTAGGTGGCGTCCTTCTTGAATTCCGCCTCCACCGTGGTTTTGCCGATGAGGGGTTCCCCCGTCAGCGTGGACTCGTTCACCTGGAGGGAAACGGCTTCCAGCAGCACGCCGTCCGCCGGGACTTCCTCCCCGGTATTCAGGATGACGATGTCTCCCACCACCACGTCGCGGCGGGGCAGTTCGCAAATGTTGCCGCCGCGGATCACCTGGACCATGGTGTCGTCATTGACCTGGTTCAGGATTTCAAATTTCTTGTTGGCGCTCACCTCAAAGGCGAAGCCCACGCAGGTGGCCAGCAGGATGGCTACCAGAATGCCCACGGGTTCCAGAAAGACGCTGGCCGGTTCCGCTCCGGTGAGGAACTGGTAGCAGGCCACGCCTACGGACAGGAACAGGGCAACCAGCAGAATCTTGATGATGGGGTCTGAGAATTTTTCCAGGAACTGCTTCCACAGGGGTTCCTTTTCCGGGGGCGTCAGGATGTTGACTCCGTATTTGGTCCGGTTTTCCAGAACCTGCTGTTCAGAAAGTCCCTGGTGATGTGCTGCGCTCTTCATTGTTGAGATGTTTCTTTACCTGATTGGAGTCCGTGAGGAAAGTGCGGAGGGGGATTTGCGGGAATGATGACGGGAGTTTTTGGGAAAATTGAGCCGCCACGCCCCCTCCGTACCGTGAAGGGCGGCATTGTTGCCTTGACTTTGACGGAGTTCCGGCGATTCTGAAGCACCTATGTGGAATGATCTTTCTCATGGCCTTTCCGTACTGGCGGATGCTCTTGCCTTCCTTTCCCGTTCCTGGGGATTCTGGGTCTGCGTGGGCAGTGTGGCCGGACTGGCCGCCGTGTATGCCTGGTGGAGAAAGAGGCTCGCTCTGTGGGCCTTTGTCCTGTCGTTCCTTTCCCTCCTGGCGGTGGTGGGCCTGGCGTGCCAGCGGATGATGCATAAAAATACCTTCCTGTGGATTCAGGAACCGGCGCTTCAGGCCGTATCCGGAACGTATGAGGTGGAATCCACACCCAGGGCGCGGCTGTTTTACCGGCCCCAGGAGCTGAGGCGCTTTTTCCAGATCAGCTCCTCCACGATTCTCCTGCATGAAGACGGCACGTGCGAGGTTTCCTCCTTCCCGCGCCCCGAAGCGTGGGGCTGGTGGATTTCCCATCCGGAGGACCGGGATGATCTCTCCGTGCTGGAGGAGGACCTCGTTTCCTCCTGCCGGGGCACTTGGTCCCTGGTGAAGAAAGAGGGGTATTACGGCGTCTCCATCGTCTATTCCGCCGGCGCCGGCCTGACCCTCTACCTGGGAGGGGAAAATATGGAGTGCCTGGTGATGCCCGTCAACCCTTCCGACCCGCTGGAAGCGGTGACGTTTGAGAAGAGGTTTTAAACCGGACCCGCGCCGGAGGTACGGGAGTTCAGGGAAGCCGGAAAACCGGCTTTCCCTGAAAAGGGGGGATTATTTGACCTTGCCCCCTTCGTACACCAGTACTTCAAAGGGTTTCAGCGTGAAGGTCAGCTCCTTGTCAACGTCCACGGTCTTGCCGGAGAAGCCGTCCAGGGGCCGCTGGTCGTCATAGGAATCCTTGAAAGTGATGGAACCCTTCACCGCCGCGGGAATATCAAGGATGCCGCGCAGGGTGCCGGTCAGGCTCTTTTCCTGGTCTGAGGAGTTGCGGAGGGCCAGGGTGGCCTTGTTTTTATTCCACGCGGCCCAGCCGTACACGGCGCCTTCATTGGTCTGCTTGTTCCACGGATTGCCGCCCACCCAGTGCACGTCGTCCAGCACGTCCGCATTGCGGCGGATCCACTTGATGCCCTTGGCCAGTTCGTCCCACAGCACGCCATCCTTGGCGTTCATGAGGTCCCTGTCCACGTAAAGCTCCTGGAGGGAGGTGCCGCAGGCCATGGCGCAGCGGAGTTCCTTCTTCACGTTTTCAGGATCGCGGGGCATGCACGCGGGCGGCCCGAACTTGGTGACCATCAGGCCGTGGGTCATCATGGAATTGATGGGCATCAGGGGTGACCCCTGTACAAAGACTTCATGCACCAAGCGGTCGCGGTAGGTAATCCACTTGTCGCGGTTGTCGCCCACGCCGATGGTGCCGAAGTCGTTTTCCTGCCTCCATACGGAATCCGCATAACGGAACCAGAACGGGGAGGCCCATGTACCCACGGTGCAATTGATGTAAAGGTCCCCCTTTTTCTGGCGCAGGGCGTTCAGTACGCGGATGATGCCTTCCGCATCCTCCTCATTGCCGGGGCCCTTGGCGTGGAAATGGGTGCTGATGCCGTCAAACTTGAAGTACTTCATGTTGTAATCCTTCACCATCTGGGAGCAGCGGCCCACAAAGGCGTCAAAGTACTCCTTGTTGGAAAGCTGGAAGTTGCCGATCTTGTTGTCCGGATGCTTCACATTCCAGTGGGCCAGGCGCTTGCCTTTGGAGGCTCCGTAGCCGCCCACCGGGCCCAGCCAGGTGCCGATGCCGGCCTTTTGTTTACCCGCGGCGGCGTCAATGCGCTTGAAGCCCTGCGGAAACATTTTGTGGAAATCCCACAGGCTGTTGAATTCATCCCAGCCGTCGTCCCAGACGAAGGCGTCAATGGTCATGCCGCGTTTCTGGAAAAACTGTTCCTGCCAGTCCTTCAGCACGGCCAGGCACTGCTCTTCCGTCATGCGCTTGGCGGGGTCTGAATCATTATTCCGGTTGATATTCAGTTCATACCAGGAATTGTAATGGATGAAGGGGCGGTAGGGCATCACGCGCTCCCTCTCCATATAGGCCAGGAAGGAGCGGCGCTGCTGGCCGGGGGCAAAGATGCCGAGGACGGAGGACACCTCCCACACCTCCCTGGGCTGCATGGTGGTTTTACGGCTCCAGACGCCCTGGGCGAGCTGGGAATCTTCCACCTGGGCGTCTTCCTTTTCCTCCAGCGTGCGCACGGGCACGGAGAAGGTGATTTCCCCCTTGCTGGCAATTGGTTCGCTCTTGGTCTGGACCCAGTAGCGCAGCAGGTAGTTCCCCTTGGCGGGAACTTTCACGGTGTAGGCGTTGTTGGAATTGGCATCCCCGGTACTCCCGGCGTGGAAATCGGAGTCAAGGACGGCGCCCTTGGCGGAAAGGAGCTGCACGCCGGCGGTGTTCAGCTTGTTGTTCCCCTTGTCGCCCCCCTTGTATTGGAACGTGATGGTGCAGGGACCTTTGGCGTCAATGGTGACGGGGCCTTCTGCGCAGGCTACCTGCTCCCCGTACTGCTTTTTCAGCTC
>OGYY01002193.1_pt1 | contig 14908 bp, 16 predicted proteins | sample 1576671 | NCBI WGS metagenome assembly OGYY01 (sample SAMEA3541593, study PRJEB24748) | human gut metagenome | biome: human gut; feature: human-associated habitat; material: faeces | place: China | collected 2012 | reverse complement strand
GCCGAAACGTCCGTCCGCGATGCGCCTGCCCAGCGCCTGCGCGCGGGCGCGGTCCTCCTCGCCGGTCACGCGGCGGCTGAGGCCCACAAAGCGGTTTTTGGGCATGAGCAGCACATACTGCCCCGGCAAGCCGATGTCCCTTGTCAGGAAAGCGCCCTTCTCGCCCCTGGGGTCCTTTTTCACCTGCACCAGCACATCCTGCCCGGTCATGAGCGACGCGCTGCCCGAGGTGCGGTGATAGCTCTCGGCCTCGCGCAGGGGCAGAAAGCCGTTCTGCCGAAGGCCCAGCTTGACAAACGCGGCCTTCACATCGGGCAAAACGCGCTCCACCCGTCCCAGAAACACCGAGCCCACCAGACTTTGCGCACCCGTATCCTCCTGATAGAACTCCAAAAGGCGCGTTTCATCCAGCAAAGCGATGCGCGTGGATTCCGGCGAGCCCTGAAACAGCAGCCGGAGCGGACGGCCCATGCTCAAACCTCCTCCATGGGAACCAGCGTCCCGTCGGGCTTGCGGGCCAGAATGGCCGTGCGGTAGATGACATGCGGAAACTCCCCTGCCTCCGTGAAGGTGCGCAGGCAATCCAGCCACAGGGAGGGCTTGAGGGAACCGGCGGCGGTAGATACCGTCTCCAGCGCAATTTCCCAGCCGTCCTCCCCTTTACGAAGCTCGCCGCCGGTGACGAAAGGCCGGATATCGCAGGAATTTTCCCCGCTCTTGGTGCGGCGGGCGGCGGTATAGTGCTCAAGCGCCATGAACGCCTCGAACCCCGCCGCGGCGCGGTCGCTTTCCGCGCTTTGTGGGAAGCGGATCAGGTAGCGCGATCCCGCCGCCAGCGACATCAGCGCCGGGAAGCTGTCCTCCAGCGCGCGGCACTGGCGGATGCGCAGGCAATCGGGCAAAACGGCGTTCATGCCGTCCTGAAAGGCCTGCTCGGTCACGCCGCCCTCCAGCGGAACCTCCATAAGCTCCCGCAGGCCCACCACGCCCACGCTCAGCGGCGCGGCAAAACTCAGGCGGATATGCGGGTTAAAGCCGTTGGAATAGCGGATGGGCAGGCCGCTTCGGCGCAGGGCGCGCTGCATGGCGCGCATCAGGTCCAGGTGGCCGATATAGCGCAGGGTTTCGCCCTTTTCAAAAACGACCATCATTCGCATGCGCGGCACACCCCCTTGAGCTTTTGCAGGCCGCAGCCGTTGCAGCCCTCGCGGCAGTCGCGGGTGGTCTGGGCGCGCATGGCGCGCTCATACTCGCGTTTGAGGAACGCCTTGTCGATGCCCGCGTCGATGTGGTCCCAGGGGAGCAGCTCGTCCAGCGCGCGCTCGCGGTGGGCGTAGAAGGCGATGTCCAGCCCGCAGTCCTCAAACGCCTGAATCCACAGTTCATAGCGAAATTGGTCGGTCCAGCCGTCCAGGCGGCAGCCCAGCTGCCAGGCGCGGTGCAAAACGCGCGCGAGCCGCCGGTCGCCCAGGGCAAAGCATGCCTCAATCTGGCTGACGCCGCTGTCGTGGTAATTGAAATGCGCGGATTTGAGCGGCGCGAAGTGCTCGCGCACCAGGCGCTGCTTGCGGCGCACGGTTTCGGGGTCATCCTGACGGCACCACTGGAAGGGCGTGAAGGGCTTTGGCACGAACACCGCCACGCTGCACGTGATGCGCAGGCCCTTGACGCGCTTTTCCTTCGGCACGCTGTAATAAGCCCCCGCGGCGGTTTTGGCGAGTTCCGCGATACCGATGAGGTCTTCGTCCGTCTCGGTGGGCAGACCGGTCATGAAGTAGAGCTTGACGGCGTTCCAGCCGTTGGAAAAGGCGTTGGTCAAGGTGTTGACCAGATCAGCCTCGGTGACGTTTTTGTTGATCACGTCGCGCAGGCGCTGGGTGCCTGCCTCGGGCGCAAAGGTGAGGCTGCTCTTTTTGACCTTCTGGGTGTGGGTAAGCGTGTCCTGCACGAATTTGTCCACGCGCAGGCTGGGAAGCGACAGCGACACGCGCTGGTCCCGAAGCGCGTCGGTGAGGCGGCCGGCCAGCTCGGAAATGCAGGAATAGTCGCTGGAGGAAAGCGAGGAAAGCGAGATTTCCTCATAGCCCGTGTTTCTGACGGATTCCCTGGCCAGCTCCACCAGCTTGTCCACGCTGCGCTCGCGCACGGGGCGGTAGAGCATGCCCGCCTGGCAGAAGCGGCACCCGCGCGTGCAGCCGCGCATGATCTCCAGCATGATGCGGTCAAACACGGGCTGGATATACGGCACCGGGGGATTGGTGGGCACATAGGCGTTTTCAAAATCGGTCAGGATGCTGCGAAGTACCCGCGGCGGCGCGCAGGGATCGACCGGCTCCAGGCTTTTGAGGGTGCCGTCGGCGTTGTACTCGTCGTGATAGAGGCCGGGCACGTACACGCCGCGAAGCGCCGCCAGGCGCCTGAGGCGCTCCGGGCGGGGAACACCCTCCTTTTTACAGGCGTTCAGCACGTCGGTGACCTCGACGATGGAGTCCTCGCCGTCGCCGATCAGAAACGCGTCGATGAACAGATGAAGAGGCTCCGGGTTAAAAGCGCAGGGGCCGCCCGCCAGCACGATGGGGTCATCCTCCCCGCGCTCGGACGAGAGCACCGGCACGCCGCCCAGGTCCATCATCTCCAGCACGTTGGTATAGCTCATCTCGTACTGGAGGGTAAAGCCGATGATGTCAAAGCGGGAAAGCGGCGTATGGCTCTCCAACGAGCACAGGGGGATATTGCTTTTACGAAGCTCGGACAGCATATCCACCCACGGCATGCACACCCGCTCGCACACGGCGTAAGGCAGGCCATTGAGGATGCCGTAGAGAATCTTCATGCCCAGATGGCTCATCGCCACCTCATAGGTATCGGGAAAACAGAAGGCGAAGGAGATTTCCGCCTGGGCAATGGGCTTCACCCCGGCGTTCATCTCGCCGCCGGTGTATCGGCCGGGCTTCTCCACGCGGCCCAGCAGCGCGTCAAAATCGTAGGTCATAGGTCCTCCTTCACAATGGGCGCATACATAGGTAATGATATCATGCCGGTGCGGGGGTTGCAAGCCGGAAGCCGAAAAAAGGTGGAACATGCCAAAAAAGGTGGAACATACAGGCGCTTTGGAGCAGCCGGCATCTTCTTGTTTCCACCTTGCGGCGGCGCTTGACAGGCTCAGATTTTTCCATTAAACTCAAATCAGTTCATATGATTGCCTTGATGGGCTTTAAGCCCGTTTGAAAAAAGGAGGCTTCCTCAATCATGAAACGCTACGCCAACGCATCGCTTCTCTACGCCCTCATCGCCATGGCCGGAGGCGTGTTCTACCGGGAATTTACCAAGTTTAGCGGCTTTACCGGTAAGACGGCGCTTTCCGTGGTGCATACGCATTACTTCCTGCTGGGCATGGTGTTCTTTCTACTTCTGTTGCTTCTGGAAAAGTCCTTTGCTTTTTCCGGCGAAAAGACGGGCTGCGTGCTCGCGCTCTATCACGTAGGGCTCAACGTCACCGGCGCCGCGCTTCTCGTCCGCGGTGTCGCGCAGGTGCTGGCCCTGCCGCTGTCCCGCGGCATGGACGCCTCGCTCTCCGGTGTTGCCGGCATCGGGCATCTGCTGCTGGGCGTGAGCATGGTTCTGTTGCTGCTGCGCATTCGCAAAAAGGTTTAAGCCATGACCCCGCCGGCCCGTTCTTCTCCGGGCCGGCGGGGATTTCTGAATTTTTTTCTTTTTGCGCGAGGATTTTATTCCCGATCTGCGATTTTATGGGTGAAGGGTTTGAGATTTCCCTCTGCCGCGGGGTGCGTCCAGCGGCAACGCTTTCGTCCGTATGACGCTGAATAACGGGAGGTGATGCGCGCCTCGGCTGTTTCTCCGACTCCGGTTTCCGAAGGCGAAACCAACGAATCCAAAATGGAGGTTCTTTAGCGATGAAACATCCTAACTTTCTAACGCGGCTGTGCCTGCTTGTACTGGCGATGACGCTGGCGCTCCCGCTGATCCCCGCCATGGCTGAAGAAGGCGCCGGGAACGCGCCCGAAAATCCCGCGGTGATTCTGGCGGCCAACCCCACCACCGGTTACACCTGGGCCGTGGAAATCGCGGATGACACGGTGGTTTCTGTGACGGATGATGGCATTGCGCAAGGCGATACGGAATTGGTGGGAGCTGGCGGATACCAGCGCTTTGAACTGGTTGGAAAGGCACAGGGCTATACCACCGTGACCTTCGTCTACGCGCGTTCGTGGGAGACGGAGGAGGAGCCCGTGTACAAGCTGGTCTATGACCTGTCGGTGGACGCCGACCTGAAAGTAACGGTGGCCGCCACCACGTTTATACCGGGAGGAAACTGATCATTGCGCCGGCGCGCGCGACGTACCCCAAGTATGGATAAAGGAGCGCTGCTAAGTATGAAAAGAAAATGGCTTTCCCTGATTGCCCTTGTGATGGTGGCCGTCCTGTTCACCCCGGTCATTGCCCTGGGCGGTACGAACATCTTCTATGTGGATACCGCGAACAAAAAGTCGCTCAACATGCGCAGCGATTGCACCATGGGCGATAACATCATCGCCAACATCCCCTACCGCGCCGAGGTTACGGTGTATGAATTCCTGGCCGGCGACACCTGGGCGCGCGTGGAGTACAACGGTCGGATGGGCTTTGTGATGACGCGCTACCTCAGCGGCACGCGCCCCGCCGCCAGCGGCGGGAGAGGCGGCGGTTCGTCCTCCTCCACGACCATTTCCTACAAGAACTTTGTCCCCGCCTATTACACGGCGACGGTCAAGCCCTCCAATCCCTCGGGCTATGTCAACATGCGCTGGGCCCCTTCCAAGTCCACCTCCGTTCATGAGGTGTACTATGCCGGAGAGACGCTGCAGGTCATCGCGGACAACGGCACCTGGTGCCAGGTCTACGATACCTCGCGCAATATCTGCGGCTTTATGATGAAGCAGTTCCTGACGATTCTTAGCGTTGGCGGGGAGGAGTCCTGATGATGAAAAAGCTGATTTGTTTGACGCTGGCCGCCCTGATGATCGCCGGCATGGCCTGTGCCGAGATTGCGACGGTGGAAACCACCATTCCCCTGACCCAGCCGGACAGCCCGGTTACCATTACCCTGACCTGCGACAGCGCGCTGGAGGTTGAGTTTGACGAGGACGCGCCCGCGGGCACGGTCCGTGCAACCGTCCACAGCGACGAGCATGCCGACGTGGTCATCAGCATCGCGCCCTCGGAGCTCTACGTGGACCGCTCCATGGCGGACCTGACCGAGGATGAGCTTGAGGAGCTGCGGACCATCGCGGGCGAGCAGTACGAAAATCCTACCTTCGCCACCGAAACCTCGCCGGAGGGCAACCTGTATCTGTTCGTCAGCTCCAACGATGAATCCGACATCGATTCCCTCTTCACCATCTATGAAGGGTACTTCGTGGAGCTGATTCAGTACCATGAGGACTTCTCCGAGCAGATGGAGGCGGATGACGATTTCGCCCGCAGCCTGCTCTACGGAATCGAATTTTCCGCGAGCCCGTCGCAGGCAGAATAATTTCTGACTCGTTTCCGGCCAGCGTTTTCGTTGGCCGGAAACGCTGGTGTTAAATTGCTTCCTCCCCCGGCTGCCAAAACCCATGAAGGAAGGACCCGAAAGGGGCGCGTGCCCGCACGCGCCGGTGAAAAACGATGACGATGCGTAGAAGGATTCTGTCACTGCTGCTTATGCTTGCCCTCGCGCTTGGCCTGGGCATCCAATCGGCTGCCGGCGAAGAAGGCGTCGTACTTGAGGACAAGAGGCTCTATGACGACCATCCGCTGTATATCGATCTGGACCTGAACCCTGCCGAAAGCACTGATGATAACAATTTCGTTGTCATGCAGGAAGGCTCTGTCATCCTTTACGCGGATTCCGGCATGCGCATCGTTGCCGCGGAGGACAAGACCTCCTACACCCTCTACAATCCCACCAGCGAAGCGCTCGGCATTGCGCCCGGCACGCCGGTGGCTTTCATCGACTCCACAAAACAGGAAGCCTTCTTCTTCGTTCCCATCCAGGTTACGGTCCAGTCCGACCGCATCGTCTTTGCTTGCAGCCCGGAGAAGGTGGAGTCTGACTATCTGTTCAGCAAAATTGGTATATCGGTCGACAAAACCTTTCCTTTCGAATATGAAAATTTTAATTTTACCAATCCCGCCGGTACGCTCACATTCAAAACCAACCTGAACGGCGACTTCCACATCAAATTATCCTACAACGGTATCTCTATCGCAGTTGAAACGTGGGTGAGCTATAATCTGCAAGATGCTGTCATCGATATCAGCGATAACTTCGCTCAGGAGATTCCCATTATCAAGCTGCCGATTGCAGGCGTTCCCGGCATTGGGCTGGAAGTGGGCGTGGGGCTCGGGCTGTTTACCGAGGGCGACACAAAGGTGAGCTTTGACCTGACGGGCGGCAAGGCCGGTTTCACCGCAAAGGGCGGGATTTTCCAATCGCCGAGCTTCAGCAGCCTGTCTGAAAAGCCCAGGCTGAACGTGGAGGAGATCACCGCTGAGGGCGATTTTGAAGTGGATATCACCTTTGGACCCTCCATCGATCTGCTTTCCGTTGCCGGACTGGGATGTGACATTGCCGAGGGCATTAGCGTTTCGGCCGAGCTCACGGGAGACGAGGGCGGCAGAGACCCCAATCCTCTGCTGGAGGTGAAGCCTACCAACCCCAATGTATGGCATGTCTGCAAGGAGCTTTCCTGCCTGCAGGGCGAAATCGACATGCTTGGGAAGCTGGAGGCCTGGTTCCAGCTGGCCGGGCATGTCTGGTCTGTGGATTATGAGCTGTTCCGCGTAAAAATCTCCGACTTCCACTACTCCTTTACCTTCAAAGAATTCAAAATGGAGCTATGTCAGCATTATCTCTATCAGGTAGCCGTACGCGTCCTGGAAGAGGGGTCGAAAAACCCGATGGAGGGCGTAACCGTCACCTATACGGAGGTACCGCCCTACTCCGACCGAAGGGGCAAAGCCTACATCGAAGGCGTGACCGACAAGGACGGTTACGTTCATCTGTACATGCCGGCAGCTGATGATCCGGAGAAAGACAATGTTCAGATTACCGCTACCTCATGGCAGGACGATCCAGATGGCCCGGGAAAGGTGAAAAAGACAGTAGAATACCTCGTTAAAGAAACCGGGCAGGAACAGCAAACCGAGATTGAGCTGCCTCTTTACCACTATATGGAACTGGTCTACTTTGAGGAAAACGCGGACAACGATACGGTGGAAAACATGCCGCAACCGTTTTGGGTGGAAGAAAACCATACGGGCACCATTCCAAACGAGGTACCGCGGCGCAAAGGCTGCGTTTTTGTAGGCTGGTCAAAGGATTCCGCTGCTACAACAGCCGATTATCTGCCTGGCAGCGATATTGAAGTCGGGACGGTCAACATCCCCTTGTATGCGATTTGGACACAAGATCAACCCTATGATGATTTCCGCACCATCACCTACGTCGCCGGTGGCGATAACGTCGTGCTGGCGGACAATCCCCAGATCTATCGTTGGGATCAAGAGGGCGTTTCGTTAATCAGCCCCTGGCGCAAGGATCATATTTTTACCGGCTGGACTTGCGAGCAGATCGGCCTTGATAAGCCGACGCCACAGGTCACGGTACAGTGCATGGACCAAGACGGCCGTACCGACTTCGTCAACAGAACCTACGTGGCCCACTGGGAACACGTGACCTACAACGTCATCTGGCGCAACTGGGACGGTTCGTGGCTGGACGTAACCCGTGATGTATATGACGTATTGCCCGACTACGAGGGCCCCACACCCGTCAGGCCGCCGGACGACGGCTACTTCTACGTATTTGCCGGCTGGACGCCCGAAATCAAGGTGGTAACCGAAGATACGGAATACACCGCCGTGTACAACGCCTATGATCTGCTCAAGCTGGTTTCCTCGCCAGCCAGCCAGACCTTGCCCGACGGCGGGGAGGCCGTGTTCACCGTGGTGACATCCGGGGGCGTGGCTCCGCTTGCGTATCAGTGGTATGTCATCCCTGCCGGCCAGGGGGCCGGGGAGCAGGCTCCGGCTGCAACGGCCATTCCCGGCGCCACCTCCGATACCCTGCGCGTCACCAGCAGCGCACAGGTCAGCGGCAACCGCTACTACTGCGTGGTGCAGGATCAGGTAGGCCAGAAGATTGTATCGGCCGAGGCCCTGCTCACGCTGGAGCTTCCCCTGCCGCCGGCAACCGGCGACGGCTTCCCGCTGTGGCCTGCATTGGCGCTGGCAGTGCTGAGCGGCACGTCTCTGCTGATCATCATCATCAAAAAGCGCCATAACATGTAACCCCCGTGCGTGAGGGGCATCGCTGCGCTCGCATGACAGGCATATGCACGCGGGAGCGTGGAATGTTGCCGGTCTCCTTTGTTCCATGATATAATGTGAAGGGATGGATGCATCAGGCAAGGAAAGCGAGGCTGGCTGCGCGTTGAACACGGATGAGGAACTATACGCACGTTTCCTGTGCGGGGAGGATGACGCCATGCGCCAGCTGATGGACCGGTATCTGGACCGGTTGACCCTGTTCTGCTTCACCTTCCTGCACAGTGTGACGGAGGCCGAGGATATGGCGCTGGATGCGTTTGCAGCGATTGCGATGAAGCGAAGCGTATGGTATGGCGGCAGCTTTCGACGCTGGCTGTACCGCATCGCGCGCAATTTGTCCATCTCCCGCTTCCGTAAGCTGCGGCTGATTCAGGTTCCCTTTGACGAAGCGCATCATCTGACGGAGCCTGGCGCGGATGCGGTTTACTGGCGGCAGGAGGAAACCGAGGCGCTCAAAGCGCTTCTTGACAGGCTTGCGCCGGATGAGCGCCGCGTGCTCACGCTGCTGTATCTGGAGAACATGAGCTATGTCCAGGTGGCCCAGGCCCTGGGCATGGACGAAAAGCGGGTTGATAATCTGGCCTACCGCGGCAAAAAAAGGCTGCGGGAATGGCTCATACAGGAGGGAAGAGGCCGTGAGTGAAACGCTCGTCTGCGTGTTGGTGGCATTGCTGGCATTTCTCTTTGGCATGATCGCGGCCATCCTTGTCAAGACAATTCATCTGGAGAAGAAGGAACATGACCGAGACCGTTCTTTATGAAGTCCTGCACTGTCTGGTGGCTGCCTGTCTGGCGGTGTGGCTGCTATGCAGGGTCATTCATACCCAGGGCCCGCTCATGCTCTACGCTCTGGCGGCCGCGGCGGCCTGCCTGTTCCTGGGGGACGCCTACTGGCTGGCGCATCTGATCATCCGGGGCGCGCCTCCCGCCATTTTCTCTGCATGCGATGTGGCGTATATCGGGTTTCTTTTGATGTTCAGCACCGCCTTGCCCCACGTGGAACCACGGCGGTTGGGTGAATATCCTTTCGCAGTGTGGATGGCTGTATTTGCTTTGCTCAACGTGGTTGGATGGATGGTCTGGACCGGCGAATGGTTCAACAATCTGCTGTGGGGCGTTCCTATGATGGTTCTGGTCATGCACAGCGCCGCGCTGGTGGAAAAGGATCTATCCCCGGCCAGGCGCAACGTCTTGGGGGCGCTGCTGGCGCTCGTGTCCGTGTGCGAGGCGGCCGCCCTCGCGGACTTTGCCCATCCCGCGCTCGACCTGCTATGCGGCGTGCTGTGGGTGCTATCGTTCCTACAGCTGGTCAACGCGCTGAAAGGAACAGGGCGTCTGGCCCGGCTGAGGGTCCCGGCCTGGGCGCTCTTAACGGCGTTCTGCGAATGCGCATCCTTTCTGGCGCAGGATGCAGTCTACTACGGATTCCAGGTGTTGACCATGGCATGCCTTGTCTGTGCCGCATGGTCGGCCGCAAGGGAAGGAGAGGCGCGTCATGCGGTCTGATCTGTTGCTGGCCTGCATCAGCGGGCCGCTGCTGGCCGTCTTTCTGCTCAAGGGAAAGGCGCGGTGGCTGCTGGCTGCCATCTTCGGCGGAATGCTGGCCGCCTTTTTCGCCGGCTCCATCAGCGGCTTTCTGGCGGGGCTGGTAAGCTATGACGCCATGGCGGCCGTGCTCTACATCAGCCCGGCGGTGGAAGAAGGCCTCAAGCTGATTCTTTTCCTGCTCTTTTTCTTCGTTTGCCAGCTGGAGGATGCGGCGCTGCCCGACGTCGCGGTTGGCATCGGCGTGGGCTTTGCCCTGATGGAAAGCGTTGCCCTGCAATACGCGGCGGGCAGCGTCTGGGCCATGGCGCTGTTCGCGCGCGCCTTCTGCTCCGCGCTGATTCATGTTGCCTGCGCGCTGATGCTGATTCTGGCGGTCCGCATGGTCCGCCGCATGGCGCTGGGAAACCTGAGCGGCATTCTGGGCATCTATGCCGTAACGGTTACGGTGCACGCGCTGTACAACCTGATGGTGTCGGCCGGCGGCGCGGGCGAAGTCCTGGGCTATTTTTTGCCGGCCGTGCTGATCGCCGCATGGAAGCTATGGCCGGCGGTTCGAAAAGGCGATGTGAGGTGAGGAACATGCGAACCACAAACGAACAGGTAAACGAGGTCTTTCGGAGGGCCTCCCTGCTCCGGGCCCGTCGTCTCCGGCGCAAGAAAATTCTGCTGGGCGTATGCTGTGTTGCGCTTTCCTTCCACCTGATGCTTCTGCTGAAAGGCAGAATCGTTACGACGGTCGCGGCCAATACGGCTTCCTATGGTTCCCTTGTGTTCGAGGGCACCGGAAATCACTATGTGATGATCGCCGTCGTCTTTTTCCTGCTGGGCATCCCGGCTGGGCTGGGGTTCGACGCTCTCATCCGCCGGTGGAAGAGGCGCCGGATTGACCGCTATGCCCAGAAATGGATTGGCGAGGAGGAAACCTCCCGGCCCGGGCGCTGACGCAAAAAGCCGCTTGCGGCGCTTGACCATGCTGCGTGGGACGCGCCTTTTCACAGAGCGGCCCGCGCTTTTATGTTTTGCAGCTCCAGGCGCGTATTGCTTTTTTGCAGAAAAAACGGTATGATGAGAAAAGCGCGGGCGTCTTTGCCGCGCAGGGAAAAGGAAAAGAGCGGAGGTGCGCAATGGAACGCAATCTTAGCTTTGATACCGAAGAATTGAGCAGTATCGCGGTCCGTCTGGGCTGGGCGCAGCTGGAGATGTTTGCGGACGAGGTGGACAAGGTTCAGGTGATGGCCGCCGGCGACGACAGCAGCGTGGAGGACCTGCGCATTGCGGTCAAGGACGGCATTCTCACGGTGGAGCAGCCGCAGTACGGGCTCTCGCTCAACATCATGGAAAGCCGCTGGCTGCAAGTATGCGTGCGCGTGCCCAGCCAGTGGAAGGGGGATGTTGCGCTAAGTACCCTGTCCGGCCTGCTCAGCGCGCGCAAGCTCTGCGCCGGCAGCCTTTCACTGGAAACCGTCAGCGGCGACCTGCGCGCCGTGCGCCTCACGGCCACCGACGCCACGCTGAAAACCGTGGGCGGCGATATGCGCGGCGAGCAGCTGACGGCGGAGAATTTGAGCGTGCGCAGCGTGAGCGGCGACACGGCGCTCGATGCGTTGAACGTACAGTCGCTCAAATGCACCAGCGTCACCGGCGAGCAGACCTACAACATGACATCCACCTTCCAAAAGGTAGAGGTGACCGCCGTTTCCGGAAATGTGATCATCACCGCGCCGGTGGAAGCCATGGACGTGAGCCTGCGCTCCATCAGCGGCCGCGTGCGTACCGAGGGCGTCAACATCCGCGAGGGCGAGGGCGTCCCCAGCGTGCGGGTGACCGGCGTGACGGCGGACCTCAAGCTCATCAGCATCAAGGAATAACCCCCGCGTTTTTTCAATCTTACTTTTGAGAGGATGGTTTTCCCCATGGCGAAGAATCATTTCGGCGGTTTTGGCGGCGGCGCCAACATGCAGCAGCTGATGCGTCAGGCACAGAAGCTGCAGGAACAGATGGCCAAGGCGCAGGAGGAGCTGGACGAGCGCGAGTACAGCGCGCAGGCCGGCGGCGGCATGGTCAGCGTGACGGTGAGCGGCAAGCGCGAGCTCAAGCACCTGGAGATCAAGCCCGAATGCGTGGACCCGGAGGATGTGGAAATGCTTCAGGACATGATCCTGGCTGCGGTGAACGAGGCGCTCCGCAACGCCGAGGAAACGCGCAATGCCGAAATGGCCAAGCTGGCCCCCGGCATGGGAGGCATGTTCTAAGCCATGGCGCAGCAGTTGGAGCCCATTACCCGCATGGTGGCGCAGCTTTCGCGCCTGCCGGGTATCGGGCAGAAAAGCGCGCAACGGCTGGCGTATCACATCATCGGCATGCCGCTGGAGGATGTGCGCGAGCTGGCCGGCGCCCTCTATCAGGGCCGTAAGGCCATTCGCTACTGCGCCGTGTGCGGCAACTACGCAACCGGCGAGCTGTGCGATATCTGCGCTGACGAGCGTCGCCGCAACGGGCAGATCTGCGTGGTGCGCGACCCGCGGGATGTGGCCGCCATCGAGCGTATGCACGATTTCCACGGCAGCTACCACGTGCTGCACGGCACCCTCTCCCCCATGGACGGAATCGGCCCGGAGGATATCCGCATCCGGGAGCTGCTGGCGCGCCTTAAGGATCATACGGTCAAGGAGGTCATTCTGGCCACCAACCCGGACATCGAAGGTGAGGCCACGGCCTCCTACATCGCCCGGCTGCTCAAGCCCATGGGGGTTTTGGTCACGCGCATCGCGCATGGCGTGCCCGTGGGCAGCGATCTGGAATACGCGGATGAAATCACTCTCTCCAAGGCCATGGAGGGACGGCGGGAAATGTGATCGAAAGCGCCGCGCTTAAAGCGCGGGGTCAGCTTTTCAAAAAAGCCCGCCTGCGGCCTTTGCCGACAGAAGCTTAAGAAATGTTTGCGCCCAGGGCGCAACCTCCCCGCCCGGCAAAGCCGGGCGATACGAATCCACTTTGGAGGGCCGCGGGCCCCCAAACCTCCCCGCAAGGGTTTGTCAACGGTCTGGCGCCGCGCTTAAAGCGCGGCGTTCATCTGTGATACGAAAGGCGGAACAGCCCATGGCTTTCCTAAACAACCTAACTCCTGCCGCCGCGATCTGCCTGGCGCTTGCGCTTTTGTGCGTCATTTTGCTGGCGGTACTGCTGGCCGTCGTGCTTCGGGGGCGGCGCGCTACGCGTGCAGCGTTCTCCGCCCTGGACGAGGGGCTTCGGCGCGAATTGCAGGCAGCTGAAGGCTCGCTCGGCCAGCAGAGTGATCAGAGGCGCGAGGAGCTTCTGCGCGCCATCGGGCAGCTGGGGGAAAACCTGTCCGGCACGTTTAGCGCGATGAACCGCTCACAGGCGGAGCAGGTCAACGCGCTCATCCGGCAAAGCTACGACAATGCGCAGGCGTTCGACCTGCGCCAGCAGGGCATGCAGCGCATCGCCGACGAGAGCCTCAAGCGCATCGAGGCGCGCATGCAGGGCTCGGAGGCCGCGCTGGCGCGCGCGATGGCCCAGAACGAATCGCGCATGGAAACGCTTCGCACCACGATGGCGGAAAGCGCGCGGCTGATGCGGGAGGAAAACGCGCAGAAGCTGAACGAAATGCGCCAGACCGTGGATGAAAAGTTGAGCGCCACGCTGGAAAAACGCCTCACCGCCAGCTTTTCGCAGGTAAGCGAGCGTTTGGAGCAGGTCTACCGCTCGCTGGGCGAGGTCCACAGCCTGGCCAGCGGCGTGGGCGACCTCAAGCGCATGCTGGGCAACGTCAAAACCCGCGGCGTATGGGGCGAAATTCAGCTGGGCGCGCTGCTGGAAGAGGCCCTGACCGACACGCAGTACCAGCGCAACGTGGCCGTTTCGCCCGGCTCCAGCGAGCGGGTGGAGTTTGCCGTCTGTCTGCCGGGCCGCGAGGAAGGCGGCGCGCCGGTCTATCTTCCCATCGACAGCAAGTTCCCTCAGGAGGATTACGCGCGTCTGGCCGAAGCCGCCCAAAATGGCGACCAGCCGGCCGTAGAGGCCGCGCGCAAGGCGCTGATGACCGCCGTGCGCACCGAGGCGCGGCGCATTGGCAAGTACATCGCTCCGCCGCACACCACGGATTTTGCGGTGATGTTTTTGCCGCTGGAAGGGCTTTATGCGGAGGTGATGCAGCATGCATCCGCAGTGGAGGCCATCCAGCGCGAGCAGCGGGTGCTCATCGCGGGCCCAAGCACGCTGCTGGCGCTGCTCAACAGCCTGCAAATGGGCTTCCGCACGCTGGCCATTGAACAGCGGTCCGCCGAGGTGTGGAAGTTGCTGGGGGCCGTCAAGGCGGATTTTGGCAGCTTTGCCACGGTGCTGAAAAAGACGCAGGAAAAATTGCAGCAGGCCACCGACAGCATCGATACCGCCTTTGTGAAAACGCGCGCCATCGAAAAGCGCCTGCGCCGCGTGGAGGCGGTGGAGGATACACAGGCCGAAGCGCTGACCGACGGGGAGGAAGAAGCATGAGGACTATGCGCCGCGCCGAACGACGGGTCGCCGATGAAGCCGGAATCCGCGCCATTTTGGACCGCTGCCAGGTATGCCGCCTGGCTCTTTGGGATGAGGAAGGCCCCTACATCGTGCCGATGAGCTATGGCTACCGGTGGGACGTGGGCGGACTCAAGCTGTATTTTCACTGCGCCGCCGAAGGCCGCAAGCTGGACGCCCTTCGCCGGGACCCCCGTGCCGCCTTCGAGATGGATGCAGACTATGAGGTCATCGGGGCGGAAAGCGCCTGCGGCTATACCTGTGCATTCCGGAGCATAACGGGCGCGGGCATACTGCGCGTGGTGGAAAGCTCGCAGGAGGCCTGCGAGGCGCTGACCTGTCTGATGCGGCGGCAGACAGGCAGGGATTTTACCTTCACGCCCGATATGCTCCCCGGCGTGTGCGTGCTCTGTCTGGACGTACAGAGCGTATGCGGCAAATGCAACGGCCC
>OGYY01002184.1_pt1 | contig 14936 bp, 14 predicted proteins | sample 1576671 | NCBI WGS metagenome assembly OGYY01 (sample SAMEA3541593, study PRJEB24748) | human gut metagenome | biome: human gut; feature: human-associated habitat; material: faeces | place: China | collected 2012 | reverse complement strand
CGACGGCCTATACCTGGCCGCCGCCCTCTGGCGCCTGGCGCAGGCCCAGGACGAGCTTGGCCAGGGCGACGCCGCCATCGCCACCATAGAGAAGTTGGAGGCCATGCGCCCCGACGCCAGGCAATTACCCGAGGCGCTCCTGCTAAAGGGCCAGCTCCTCGAGGATGCCGGACAGGACGCCGCCGCCCTCGAGGCATATCTCGGAGCCGAAAAACTCTTCGGCGCCGATATGCCCGTGGAGGTGCGCTCCGGGGTCATGCGCCTGCTCTCCGACCCTGCCGACCAGCTCCGCTACGCCCGCGCCATCAAGGCCATGCCCTCCCTCAGCGCCGGGCAGGCACAGGAGGCCGACTACTTCGAGGCCATGGGCCTGGTCGCCGCCGGACAGGACGCCGAGGCCGCCAAGCTCCTCAGGCCCCTCGCCGCACAGCCCTCCAGCCTCTACGGCGCACGCGGAGCCGTGGCCTACGGACAATTGCTCATAGGGCATGCTTGAGACAACCGGCATTACAGCAACCGCAGGGATCGGCACGAACCTCTTTCTCTGCAAAGTGGCAATGGACATTGTGGCGAAGCACATCCCCGCCGACAAGAACGGTGTCCGCATTGCGGAGCTGGATGAGATGAAGTTCCGGCGTGAGCTTTGGACGCATCAGCCCCTCACGGACTTTTGGCGCGTGGGTCGAGGCATTGCCAAGAAACTTGAGCAGAACGGAATGTTCACCATGGGCGATGTTGCCCTCTGTTCGGAGCGGAATGAGGACTTGCTTTACAAGCTCTTCGGCAAGAATGCGGAATTGCTCATCGACCATGCGTGGGGCTGGGAGCCTACGACCATTGAGGCAATCAAGGCATACCGTCCCAGCTCCAACAGCCTCAGCTCCGGTCAGGTATTGCACTGTCCCTACGAGCCGCAGAAGGCGAAGTTGGTTGTGCGGGAAATGACGGATTTGCTTGTGCTGGACTTGGTGGACAAGGGGCTTGTCACCGACCAGATGGTTCTCACAGTTGGCTACGACATTGAGAACCTGACCGATCCGGCACGACGGGCAAAGTATCACGGCGCAGTCGAGAAAGACCCCTATGGACGGGAGATTCCCAAACAGGCACACGGCTCTATTAACCTCGACGGTCACACATCCTCTACCCGCAAAATAATGTGTGCTGTGTCAGAGCTGTTTGACCGGATCGTGGACAAGAATCTGCTTGTCCGCCGTATGTATGTTGTAGCAAATCATGTCCTGCCAGAAGCGGACGCGCCGAAGAAAAATGACGGGGTTGTCCAGCTCGACCTCTTCACCGACTATGCCGCCGAAGAGGAAAAGCGGAAAGCCGAGGATGCTGCATTGGAGCGCGAGAGAAAAATCCAGAAGGCAGCTCTCGCCATCAAGAAGAAGTACGGCAAGAACGCGATCCTCAAGGCGATGAATCTTGAAGAAGGCGCAACGGCAAAGGACCGAAATGCTCAGATCGGCGGGCATAAGGCGTGAACAGCAATTCAATTTCAAGGAGAAAATATTTTGAGAACATACAAGGATAAAGAGGAATTAAAAGCCGAAATCAGCAAAGGCTTTGAAAAGTACATTGCTGAATTTGATTCTATTCCGGAAGCCCTAAAAGATATAAGAGTAGCCGAGGTGGACAGAACACCGGCTGAGAATCTTGCTTATCAGGTTGGATGGACAACGCTGCTCCTAAAATGGGAAGATGACGAGAAGCACGGAGTTGAAGTGAAAACACCATCAGAGCTGTTTAGGTGGAATCAACTGGGGGATCTATACCAATGGTTCACAGATACATACTCTCATTTATCCTTAGTGGAATTGAAGGAACAGTTAAAAGGAAACGTTACTTCTATCCAGACAATGATAGATTCTATGAGTGAAGAAGAGTTATTTCAACCGCACATGAGAAAGTGGGCAGATGATGCTACCAAAACAGCGGTATGGGAGGTTTACAAGTTTATTCACGTCAATACCGTTGCTCCCTTTGGAACATTTAGAACGAAGATCAGGAAGTGGAAAAAGGCAACGCTGTAACTATATATTCCGACTGCAAAAGGAGATGCGGGATGCACATGAAAAGCAAATACGATAAGATTATGGGGCTTCCTCACCACGTCTCCACGACGCGACCGCAGATGCCGATGTCAGATCGGGCGGCGCAGTTCGCTCCCTTCGCCGCTCTCACCGGCTACGATGCTGCCATCAAAGAAACCGGGCGTCTAACCGACGAAAGGATCGAGCTTGACGAGGAAGCGCTGACTGCACTGGACACGAGGTATCAGCTTCTCATGGATGCCTTTGATGATGCACCGGAGGTCACCATTACCTACTTCCAGCCTGATGATCGGAAGGCTGGCGGCAAATATGTATCGGCAGTCGGCGCGGTCAAAAAGGTCGATGATTTTGAGCGACGGATTACCATGCAGAACGGCACGAAGATTCCGATGGATGATGTTCTAAGAATTGACGGAGAGTTGTTCTCGTCCTTAGAATAATGTCGCTTGCCATACGACCGAACGAATTGAATACAGAGACAAAATAGACTGCAAGGTGCAATGCCAAGCAGTCTTTTTTATATGAAAACAGTAGTTGCAGGCGTATCAAATCCAAACAAGAACAAGAAAAACTCTATTTAATCTCGGACAAACGGCAATAAACTGTCCGTTGTTATTTGAAGGGGTATTTTACGGGGAATCTCTGTGAGGGAATACGATTTGAGAGAATAGCAAGCACAGCCGGTGTATATACACACGGCGATTTCTGATTAAGGAAACCCTCCCCTTAATCGAAAAAAATGCTTGTTGGGAAGTCTCCCAAACCCTCTTCCTTTACGAAAGGACGGAACGCCTATGGCAAACAGAACGCGACCAAATCAGATACTCTTCTTCGTTTCCGATGATGAGAAAAGAATCATCAAGGCAAAGATGGCGCAGCTTGGAACAAAGAACATGGGAGCATATCTCCGGAAGATGGCGATTGACGGTTATATCATCAAGGTGGACTATACGCAGCAGAAGAAACTTGCCGCCGCAGTCAGCCGTGTTGCCTCAAACATCAATCAGATTTGCCGCCGCATCAACTCCACCGGACACTTCTATGCGGACGATATTGCAGAGCTGAAAGAAAGGCAGGGTGAGATATGGCAATTACTAAAATCAAGCCAATCCGAGGAACTGTAAATAAAGCTCTCGCCTATATTCTCGACCCGCAGAAGACCGACGATGCCTTCTATGTTTCGTCCTACGGATGTGCTGCAAGCGATGCGGCGGCGAAAGAATTTGAGTGGACGAGAAACCTTGCAGTGCAGCAAGGAATGCAAATGCCGAAGGTACTTGCCCGTCATCTGATTCAGTCCTTTGACATCGGTGAAGTGACGCCGGAAGAGGCTCATGAAGTTGGAAAGCAGCTTGCGGACGAATGGCTCAAGGGCAAGTACGAATATGTGATTGCAACCCACATCGACAAGGGGCATTGCCATAATCACATCATCTTCAATGCCGTGAACTATGTGGACTTCCATGCCTACCGGAGCAACAAGAGAACCTATCGGGAACTGCGTCAACTCAGTGATGAGATATGCAAGGAACACGGGCTGTCTGTGATCCCTCCGTCGCAGAACAAGGGCATGGACTACAAGGAATACACCGAAGCCAAACGCGGCACGAGCTGGAAGCAAAAGCTCAAGCAGACCATCGACCGGCTTGTCATCACAGCAAAGGACTACGATGACTTTCTGCGGCTCATGCAGGAAGCCGGTTATGAAATCAAGACCGGCAAATACATCTCCTTCCGCGCTAAAGGTCAGGAGCGGTTTACCCGGTCTAAAACCATCGGAGAGAACTACACCGAGGAACGCATCAAGGAACGGATTGCCGGACGGACGCCCCGAAGAAGTCAGAGACAGACCACGCCGAAGGGCATCTCTCTCATCGGAGATATTCAGGAGCGGATCAGGCTCATCGACAGCAAGGGTTACGAATATAAAGCAAAGCTCACTATCCTCAAAGAAGCTGCACGGACACTCAACTATCTCACGGAAAACAACTTGCTCCAATACGCCGATCTTGAAAAGAAGGTCGAGGATGTTCATAGCTCCTATGACCGCACCGGCAAGGAACTGAAAGGCGTCGAAGCGCGACTGCGGGAAGTCCAACCGCTTATCAAGAACATCTCCAACTACCAGCGCCTCAAGCCCGTGTATGATGCCTTTCAGAGAGCGAAAGACAAGCCGAGCTTCAAAGCAAAGCACGAAGCCGAGCTTGTGATTTTTGAGGCGGCGCGGAGTACGCTGCTTGCCATGCAGGGCGATGAAAAACTGCCGAGCTTGAAGACACTGCAAGCGGAACAGCAGCGACTTCTTGAAGAGCAACAGCGGCTCTATGATGAACGTGCGAAGCTCAAAAAAGAAGTAAAGCAAATAGAGACGATCAAGTCTAATGTTGATACATTTCTCGCTTCCTCTGCTGACCATGACCGTGATCATCTGCGCAGCACACAGCGCGAATAATCTCGTCAAAAGCAGGGCATCTCCTGTTGATCGGAGGTGCCCTGCATCCTTGAGAGAAGGTTCGAGAAATTGAAACTTTTTCTTTAATTTCTGCATCAACGGATTGCTTTTGAGAATGAAATCCAGTATAATATTATAAGCGATATTGAATGCAAGCAAGTGAAAGGATGGTTGCCGTGCGCATAAGCTATAAGAAACTATGGATGCTTCTTCTGGAACGCGACATAAAAAAGGCTTCTCTACGACATGAAGTAGGGCTGTCTGCCGGAACATGGACAAAACTGAATAAGGGGGAAGAAGTGTCCCTCTCTATTTTGCTGCGCATTTGTGATTACTTGAACTGTGACATCGGAGATATATGTGAGGCTGTGCGAACGGACAAAAACTGAGTCCGGTTTTTCGTACAGCTCTTTTTGTTGAATAAAAATCGCTCAACTCTCCGCAGGAAAGGAGCAATTTATGGGAAATTCAGTCATGTTGAATGGTATCGAATATGCCGGAGAACAGATTGCCTACAAAGACAGCACCTACGAGATTGTATCGAAGGTTGCCTACCTGATCGGCGTCCCGCTCCGTATTTTTCAAAATGAACACGAGCCGCCAAAGATAGAGATATACAACCGGCTTGAACAGGATAAAAATGCCCGCATCATTCGTAATCTATGTATCATCCGCACCGCCATTGAGCGCAACTACCGGAAAATAAATGACATCATGCGAATGGAGTATCGAGGGCTGCTTTCAATGCCAGAGATCATCCCGGCTTCCAGTATGCAGCAGCTTTCAAATGACGGAATCAACTTTATCAAAAAGGCGAGTACAAAGCTCTGCCACCACATTATCGAGATCAACCGGCTGATTTCAGACCGCATTAACAACTGCAAAAGCCTCTTTCCAATCTGGATTAACTGGGCGTACATAAAAGAGCTGTTCATCATGCCAAACGGCTTGACAGAGGACGGAACGAAAGATGCTGCGGACATCTATTACGCAAGTCTCTCCTACTACCCCTATCAAATGTATATCAACTGGGTACCGATGGACGAGGGTAATGTCCTCTATAATGATAAAAAGTTTGCTACCCTGCTTTATCAATGGCATTGCGACGCCTTCACGGAATACAGTAAAGTCTCCGATGCAGGGGCTTTTGTAAAAAACAATATCTACGACTTCATAGATGACAGTGAGAAGACCGTATTGGTGGTGGACTGCGAAAACTCTGACCCGTACAAGCTGTGCGCCACGCTCAAAAATCTTGATTATGAGGTCATGCAGAAAATTACGGCGATCATTCTTTTTGATGACGTACATACTGCTACGGCGTGGCGGATTCTTGAAAACTACACCCGCATCCCCGTTGAACATATCATGATTGAGCGGATCAAGCAGAACAAATCACTGGTGGACATCAAACTCACCGCAAGAGCCTGTCAGGAACACTACCAGAAGCAAGTGGATTCCTTCGTCATCGTCTCAAGTGATTCCGACTACTGGGGGCTGATTTCTTCCTTGCCGGACGCCAGATTTCTTGTCATGATTGAGCGGGAAAAATGCGGACCGGATATGAAGGCGGCACTTGCAGAATCCGGGATATTCTACTGCTATCTGGATGACTTCTACTCCGGCAACAGCGAGGACATCAAGAAAAACGCACTATTCAAGGAGATGTACCGCTGGATTGACAACTCCGTTCACCTGAATGTCAACGATATGTTTGATGCAGCTCTACGAAACACGCGAATCGAAATGTCTCCCGCAGAGCGGCGGCAGTTCTATGAGAAGCACATCAGGCACATGATGCTGACCATCGACGAGAACGGAAACGTCAGCATTGAATTGAAACGCGGATAGCCTTGGTTTCTATTCCGGGAGGAATGTGGATGGACAACAGATTCTATTTTGGATTCAATACATCGGAGGAACGGAAAAAGCGCAGAAAAGCAGAGCTGTACTCCATGAGTGAGCAAGTCAGCACCTTCTTTTGGGATGAAGCCCCGCAGCATGGATTGGAAATGCGTGAGGGGCAGCAGGATATGTCCTTTGAGATTGTGGACGCCCTCATAAATGATCAGCACTTTGCGATTGAAGCTGGCGTGGGCATTGGCAAGTCCTTTGGCTATCTTGTGCCGGTGCTGCTGTACAGCAAACGCATGAACAAGCCGGTTATCATCGCAACCTCGACCATTGCGCTTCAAGAACAGCTCTGGCGCGATGTCCACGCGGTAATGCCCCTTCTTGGGCTGAACAGAGATGTCATCCTCGCAAAAGGACAGACTCATTATCTCTGCAACAAACGCGCAGACGAGTATATGTGTGACCCGAAAGCAGACCCACCGGACGCGCTCAAAGAAGGAATCCAGCAGGGGTATGAGGAACGCAAGGATTTCCCGGAGGTTTTGCCGCAAGGCGTCTGGGACAAGGTAAACGTGCAGCGGTTCAGCATGAAGAATTGCGGCTCCTGCGAAAAGAAATGCAAGTATTACAAGGTCCGTGCATCGTTAAAATACACGGACGGTGTTGTTCTGTGCAATCAGGACTTTCTTACCCAGCATCTCATGAAACTACGACGCGGGCAGGACGGACTGATTAACGCCGCCGCTGATCTGCTTGTCGTGGATGAAGCGCACAACTTGGATGATAAGGTGCGGAGTGCCACAACGGAGCGTTTCGGGCAAGGTATGCTCTTTGGAATGATTAAAAGCGCATTCTATGAACTGCGCCCCTCTGACCAAAGCAGTGTGTCCGGTGAAAAGCGAGAGGCAGAGAGCGCAATCATCGCCTTCTATAACTGCCTGAAAGCACAAGTTCAAAAGCAGATCGACGAGGCAGATCAGGATATGCGCTATGCTGACCGCTTTTTCTTTGATCAAAGCGGCAGTGCGGTTGAGCTGCTTACGGAAATGAACGCCGCCATACACAACCTTTCGTCCAGCATTCAGATTTATTCCAGCATGGATTTCAGAAACAACCGTTCCTTTGCTGCTTCTGATGATCTGGATGCCGTCAGCGAGTCCCTTTCGGAGCTTCTTGACCAGATAGATGATATGCTGATCTGGATTGAGCAGCACGGCAGCAACACGGAACTCGTCTATTGCCCTAAAAACACAAAAGAAATTGTGAGCCGCCTATACTTCAATGGTGATGAAAGAACCATCTTGACCTCTGCCACGCTGACGAACGCCACGAGCGGGTCTCTGGAAGAGCAGTATTCTTATTTTATCTGCAATACCGGCTTTCCCGCTGGTGATCGCGGCTGCTTGTCCGAACCAAAGCCTTCCCCATATCCATACGATGAACACGCCATGATCTACTATTGCGACGATCTCCCGCACCCGACCAGAGAACATGAAGCCTTCATTGAAAAGGGCGTGGAGCGGCTGCTTGAGATCCTGAACATTTCCAATGGAAAGGCACTCGTGCTGTTTACGGCAAAGACCGACATGGAAGAGGTCTACTCCATTCTCGGTAAAAAAAGTCTTCCGTACAAAATCCTGATGCAGCAGCCGGGATCGTCGCAGGACAAGGTGCTGAACGAGTTTAAGGAAGATACGAACTCTGTGCTTCTGGGGACGGGTGCATACTGGGAAGGTATCAGCATTGAAGGAAAAAGCCTTTCCAATGTCATCATTTTCCGGCTTCCGTTCCCTGTCCCCGATCCAATTATCGAGTATAAGTGTTCCGTTGCTAAGGATGCTCTGATGGATGTTCGCGTTCCCGAAATGATTATCAAGCTCAAGCAGGGCATCGGGCGATTGATCCGCAATTTCACAGACACCGGCATTGTCTGCATCATCGACCGAAGACTGCGGGACGAGCCGCCGGAACGCTATCATGACATCACATGGGACTCCCTGCCTATCAAGAATCGTACAAGCAGTCTGGACGAACTGAGGAAGTTTTACGAAGGTCTGCCCTCAGCCAAGGAATGATGGTACAAACGGCATTCTCTTCGGAAACATAGAACAGCCCCCAAAAAAGGAAATCAGAAAACGGAGGTGTATCATGTTGTACAATGAAAATCTGCGAGAAGAAGAACAACATCTAATCCAGCAGATCGCCGAACAAACAGAGAGAGGAAAAATCGACTGGGAACTAACAGAGTACAATCCGCTGTCCTTTCTGAATGAGGACAAGATAGACAAGAACCCAGCAGTAATCTGTCAGTCCTTCTCCTTTGAAGCAATCATCGGCGGATCCCGTTACGAGCTTGATGTCATGGAGAATATTGATGTGCCGTCCGGTATGGGAGACTACACCATAACCTTGACACGGGATGAAACCGAAAATTATCTTAAAATTGAGGATGCGCTTTCCTTTGACTGTGACCGCTATGAATGCACACCAGAGGAAGTCGCAGAGCGATTTGCGGACAGCCCCATTGTCCGTCTCTGCAACGCTATCATTCCTGCCACGCTTGGGCAGGAGGATTTAGAAGAGGTCTTCACATGGGCAAGGTTTTTCAACGAGACTGGCATTTCTGCAAAGCTGATGAATCATCCGCTGACCAAGCTCTGTGAAAAGCTGTTCGACGAACACCGTTTGATGGACTTCCATCGCTGCATCTTGGATGTGGACTATCGAAAGCTGCTCCTAAATGAACTGGCTCATAACTAAGACACGGAAAAACGCCCCCGACACTGTGCCAGACGCACAGTGCCGGGGGCGTTCCCGTTTCCAGCGATTTATTTTTCTCTCGGCAAGGGGCTGTTCATAAGGTGACACTTTCCATTTTGCGAAGCCGTGAAAATTCGATGTGTTCCGTGGAGATGTTCACTGGGCAGCATACGCCGTACACGTTTCCAATAATCACTGAGCAGTGCAATGGGTATTCGCTATCGGGAAATACTTCACGGTTTTCACAACGCTTGATTCAGAAGGGATTTTTTTGCCTTATTCCCGCGTGACATCAAGGGAAACCGGATTGATGACGATGATGGTCTTGCCCTTTTTGTGGGCATATCTCACGGTATTCCCGGTACCGCTGGGGCATCCATTCCATACTGCGAGAATATAATCGGCGTGATCGACCATGTACCGATTTCTCTTGTCCATGCAGTCCGGCGTGTACTCCCGTTGCAGCATGGTCTCCTTGTCACACTTTGCCGCGATATTATAATACCGTTCCCGTGAAGCCACAGACCATTTGATCGCTTGTGTCTCACAAGGGATTGCGCTTTCCAGAGTAATGCGAGGGTATTTTGATTTCAAATCGAGTACAATTTCCGCAGCGTACATATCGACGCCAAGAGCCATGCCGGTAATGAAATGCGTGACGCCCTCGTTCTCGATGAGTGCTACAATCTGATCCCGCATAACAGACTTCAAAGAAGTACAACGCTTATCGGATTCATCAAAGCCGAACGGAAGACTCTGTGGTCTATGACCGGTAAACGCACAAGTCTTGCCTTGAACGGATTGCTTTTCAGCTTTTTGAGCAGACTTTCTAAACTCAATAATGCGCGACATGACACCCCTTCTTTCACTCTTTTGGTAGGTAACTCCATTCTATCACCCTCATCACGGACAGTCAACGCATTGTCGTTAGTAAAATCAACGACGGCGTACCGTGGATAATGACACCGCCGTTAGGTACACTAAATGCAAAGGTGGTGAGGCTATGCGAGAGAAGAAGGACATCAATATTGAAATCGGCGGCAATATTCAAGTGGCAAGAGAACAGGCGGGATATACGCAGGACACGCTCTCAGAAATGCTTGGCATGACGCCGAATCACCTGAGTGCTATTGAGCGTGGTGCTTCCGGTATCTCTCTCGAAGCCTTGCAGCGTCTTTGCCGTTTGCTCGGCGTCAGCGCAGACCGAATTATTTTTGGGACTGACGCGCCAGAAGCGGAAGCCCTTGCGCTTGCCAGACGTATTTCGGACATAAAGCCGGAATACCGGCAACAGGTTCAAGAGCTGCTGTCCGCTATTTTGAATATGTCATAAAAAAAGAGCCTCTGCCGACACCCAAACTGGGCATCGACAGAGGCTCTTGGTTCGTTTTCCGGGCATTCAAACAAGTGCCGAAATCGACACTTATTTCTGCGCTAAAGAAGAAACCGCGCAGGGAATACAATCACTTAGGTTGGTCAGTTTGCGCCGCTCTGAGGCTTGCAATCACAGGCTTTTTCGACCTCTAATTGTCCACTTTGCGCTGACTTCCGGGAAAAGCTCGGACAGGCGATGAGATTCACCCGAAAGCTCTGCTTGCAATCATGGATGCAGCGGACGCAGAAGCGGTTATACTTCCGGCGTCCGCTGTCTCCTATGAAGAATGACCACTCCTGCCGCCATTTCTGACTTCTGCTCACAGCTCAATCTCTCCTTTGTGCTTTTGGGGAGGGCAGCATTCCTTCTGCTTTTCAGCCTTTGCGGACTTGAGCCTGTCCATGATGGAGGACTTTTCGCCCCTTTCGGGGGCTTTGACCTCTGCGGTCTTGTCCTCCTTCGGACCGTTGTTGATGATCCCGTCAATCATGCCGTAGTCATCCTCCATCGACATCTCTGCCGCCTTGAGGTAGTTTTCATTCTCAAGTGCCGCCATCCAGCTTTCCTTGCTGATACCAAGCATTCCGCCCTTTGCCGCATGATCGGCAATCTCTTTGGCATCTACGCACAAGCCCTCGGTGTTATCGGAATAGAGACGGTAAACCTCGCAGCCCTTCTCCAAAGCCTTCTCAGCCGCCTCCTGACCGGCGGGAAGAACGCCAGCCCATGCGTAAGCCGTAGTCCTTCATATCCTGAACAGAGAGCGCGGGATCAGGCATTTCCGACACTTCCTTGACCTCAAGGTCGAGAAGGCGGAGCGTGTCATCGTCAATGCCGTTGTAGACATCATCAAGGACGAGCTTGCCGCGCTCATCGACGATGATGCAAGCCGCTTCATCGCCGTAGGTGTCATGCTCCATCAAATAAAAGCTGTGACCGCCGACCTCGTGCTGATCAATGGTGTGCCACGTCCCGATGTGACCGGCAACCGTCAGACCGGAGGTATCGGCATTCATCTCAAAATCCTTCTGCTCGGTAGCTTCCTGCTTCTGCTGCTCCTTCGAGATCATGGGGATCGCAACAATCTTATCGCCCAGCTTTGCAAACTGCTCCGGCACCTTGAAGTGGTCAGAGAACTTCTGCATCTGCTCTACGGTCAGAGAGCCGAAGCTGTCATCCGTCAAGCCGACTACCATGAATGTTCCGGCAACAACGTCGTAGATGTCACCGTCCTCATCACGCAGAGCGCGGTTCAGAGGCAAACCTTCCAGCTTGCCTTCCTCGTTGCAGACTAAGGCAACCGGGTCTTCGTAGGGATAAATTGCCTCGATGCAGCCGCCGACCTCATGCTGCAAGGACTTGAGATCCGAGTCAATCTCCTTCACATAAGGCTCCTTTCCCGGCTCAACGACGAGAACGGCGATGGTGCTGTCACGCTCGGCGGCTTCCCCTGAGCCGGTAATCCGGTATTCATCGGGAATATCATCAAGCGCCCCGTTAAACTGCCTGTCCCAGCGTTCGCTTGCGACACGGACATAGCCCTCATCGGTGAAGCGTCCCTGTTCATCATAAGCGATGTCGTGACCATAGCGTTCATAGTCGATGTAGTTTGCCAGAGGACCGAGATCCTTTTCGGAGTAGATACCGGCTTCGTGGGCGTAATAATAGCCAAGGTCGGATTCGTCGTTGATACCGGGCATGATGTCGTAGCAGTCCAGATTGAACGTCAGGTTGATGAGATCGTCGATGTCGCTGACCTCATCGCAGCCAGCCTCCATAATGGCAACGAGCTTTTCCTGATCGCTCAGGGAAAGCTCGTCAATCAAGGCGGCAAGGTAGTTGAGCTTATCAAGGCTCTCGTACTCGCCAAGCATCTTCTGAACGCCATAGATCGGGCATTCATAGTCGGTGATAAACCACTCTTCGTAGGGCTGACCGAACTCATCCTGCTTGCCGATCCCAATGCGCTCAAAGACCTTCTGCATCTCTTCTTCGGTGGTGGGCAGCTTCACCCACTCACCGACCAGCATACCCTCGTTGTACTTGCCAAGGTTTGTGACGAAGGCTTCAAAATTACCGTCTAATACGGGCATAGGCATCCTCCTTTCAGTCATCCACCATGCCGTCCGGCATGATATACAGTTCCTCAAACTCCGTGTCCGTCATGGCTTCGAGCTTCCTGACGGTCTTATACATCAGCTCTGCGATCTCGCCGTCCATGTCGTTCAGGGTGACGCTCTTCATATCGTCGATCAGCCGCTTGCGGCTGGACGTATTGAAGCAGCACATCAGGTTGATTTCTTCCACGGTAAAATTCTTCATATCAGAGTTCCATATCCTTTCCTTTGTTTTTCTGCGGCTTCGGTGCGTGGGACGGCTGGGCTTTCTGCGCGGATTTCAGCTTGTCACGGATGGATTCACGGGCAGCGGACTTCTTCGGAACGGTGTCATAGACGGCAATACCGGCATCTTCCACATACGAGCGGACATACTGGATGCTTTCCGAAAAGCGGATGGGGCGGTTCTTGTCCTCGATGTTGGTCAGCCGGACTTCATCAGCGGCAAAATCAACCGCGTCGATTCTGCACTTGATGCCGTCCACATTCAGCGTCGCGCCGACAGGAATGTAATCTGCGGCTTTGAGTTCCTTGAAGGTCTCGCCGTCCTTGCTGAGAAAGACATCCGCACCGGACTGCCAGAGCTTCTTTGATGCTGCTACCCATGCAGTTTCACGGAAGCCGGTCACCGGCATGGAGGGCTTGCCGCGCACCTTCTTCTCAAGGAGCTTCGTGCCGAGCAAGGGCGCGGCTTTTTCCGCGTCCTTGCCATACAGCTCAAAATAGCCGTTCTGGGCAAAGCAAACCAGCGCGTCGGGATGCGCCTTTTTGACTGCCTCATATTTGCGGAGTTCTGCGACGGGGAGCGGCGAAAGCACCTCTGTCCTATCTGCCTCCGGCAGTCTGTCACGGCGGCTTTTCTGCTTGGTCAACACTTCTGACAGAGCCTCCGCATCCTTTGGGAGCGTCTGGCGGGTTTTGACGCCGCCATGCTCACCGACCAGAGCCATTGCTGCATCGAAGCTGCTGCGGCAGGGTGCGTCCAGCACATAGCCGTCTGCGAAGGTCAACCGGTCATGATCTGGCGCAACCGCGTTCTGCGCCACATTTGCCGCCTGTTCCCGGTAGTTGATCTCAAAGACGTCCCCGAACACCTTGCCGCGCTTGACGGTTTTCGGGACAATGACGCGGGCAATGCACTCGTCGTAGGTCTGTTCCGCATAGAAACGGAAGGTGTTGTGATCTCGTGTTCCCTGAATAAAGACCTGATTTTCATTGAGGCAGTGCGTCCCATGCGGACGGCAGAACCACATCAGCGTCTTGTCTTCGGGATTCTGGCTTTCGGCGGCGCGGCGGATGATGCGCTTGTCGATGTCGAAGTCTTCCTTGTAGCTGTCTACATGATCGTCCACGAGCTTCTGCAGCTCCGCAGCGATGTCAACATCTGTGTATTTCTTCATGCGTCTCCTTTCTCACAACTCCATGTCGTGCGTTTTGGATTTGACCGGAGATTTCTGCTCCGGCTGCTGTTTTGCAGCAGTCCTGAGCTGATCACGGATGGAGGGCTTTTCCTGCTTCTGCTCCTGCTTGACGTATTCCAGCGTCGGCATCAGCTCACGGTAACAGCCCTGAGTTTTCCGCGCCGCATGACGGCGATGGATTTTGAACAGCGGCTCACCGTTCTGCGTGACCGTGTTGCCCTCGATTTTGACGCCGTTCCGCGCCAGCAGATTGAAGGAGTGGTTAGAGGCGCGATAGGACGCCCGCATTCCGTCGTTGTTATAGGCGATCTGCCCCTTGAGCGTGTCCATGACGGCAGCTTTGATTGCCTTCTCTTCGGAAGTCAGGCGGTGCGCCTTCGGTGCTTTTGCCGCTTCCTCCGGCAAGGGAGCAAAGGGAGACTTGACCTCCACGGTTTTTACCTCAATAGAGGTAATCTCATCGTTCTCCCACGCAACGACCTCCGGGTCTCTTTCCTCTATTTTCTCAGAAGTGACTTCCTTCTGGGGTTCGGTCTGCTGACGGAACGCATCCACGAAAAGTGCCGTCAGTCCGGGATTGGGTTTATCCACAAGGAAGCGGGAGGCGTTCTCCGGGCAGACATCAACGCTCTTCGCCCACTCCTTGAGGGGCTGCGGAATGCGCCCGTCAAAGTCTTTCTGCTGAATGGTGTTTGCGAGGACATACCGGACGCGCTCCGGAGAGAACTGCTCAAGGACGCTTTTCACGGCAGCATCCGCATCCAGCCGGTTGTCTCCGTAGTTAGAACTGATTGCCGCCTCAATCGCACGGCGGCATTCCACGTTTGCAGTGAGAGAAGCACGATATGACTCCAGCTCACCGGCTTCATAAGCATAATTCGCCGTCTCGCGGTAAAC
>OGYY01002173.1_pt1 | contig 14983 bp, 12 predicted proteins | sample 1576671 | NCBI WGS metagenome assembly OGYY01 (sample SAMEA3541593, study PRJEB24748) | human gut metagenome | biome: human gut; feature: human-associated habitat; material: faeces | place: China | collected 2012 | reverse complement strand
CCGCCCCAGTGTGCGCACTGGGGCACCTTCCCCCCGAGGGGAAGGCTTTGGGGGTGGGAAATCCCCTGTAGGGTATCCAGCCCCCTTCCGCCCCATCGACTCGCCCGGTAGGGCACGCCTCGCAGAGTTTCCCCGCCCGCAGGCGGGGAAAGAAAATGAGATCATGTTTTGACCGGCTCCGCCGGCCAAAACATTCTTCTCAGCCGCCAGTGTGCCCGCAGGGCGCGCGCAGCGGCTGCAACCCCCAATTTTGGGAGGGGCCTTCCACCAAGCAGGCAACTTGACACCCCCGTACTCTGGCCCTCCCGAACGAAGCACAAACCCCGCTTGCCCCTCCCAAAATTCTATCTTTAAGGAGACATGAAAATGGAACGCATCAAACCCCGGACCCTCTCCGGTTTCATGGAGCTTCTCCCCGCCCCCCAGACCCAGTTTGAGCGGATGCTGGAGATCCTCCGTCACACCTACAGCCTCTACGGCTTCACCCCCCTGGACACCCCTGTCATCGAGTCGGCAGAGATCTTGCTGGCCAAGGGCGGGGGGGAGACCGAGAAGCAGATCTACCGCTTCACCAAGGGGGACAGCGACCTGGCCCTCCGCTTTGACCTCACCGTCCCCCTGGCCAAGTACGTGGCCCTCCACTACGCCGACCTGGCCTTCCCCTTCCGCCGGTACCAGATCGGCAAGGTCTACCGGGGGGAGCGGGCCCAGCGGGGCCGGTTCCGGGAGTTCTACCAGTGCGACATCGACGTCATCGGCGACGGCAAACTGGACATCGCCAACGAGGCGGAGATCCCCGCCATCATCTACCAGGCCTTCACCGCCCTGGGGCTGGAGCGCTTCCGCATCCGGGTGAACAACCGGAAAATCCTCACCGGCTTCTACGCCATGGAGGGCCTGGAGGCCCAGGCCGGGGACATCATGCGCACCGTGGACAAGCTGGATAAGATCGGCCCCGAAAAGGTCAAGGCCCTCCTCTTAGAGCAGGGGGTGTCGGAGCAAGCTGCCGGGGAGATTTTGGACTTCATCGCCATCACCGGGGACAACGCCGCCGTCCTGGCCGCCCTGGAGGGCTACCGTGGCCGGAACGAGATCTTCGACCAAGGCCTGGAGGAGCTGGCCACCGTGGTGAAGTACCTGGCCGCCTTCGGCGTCCCCGAGGACCACTTCGCCGTGGACCTCACCATCGCCCGGGGGCTGGACTACTACACCGGCACCGTCTACGAGACCGTCATGCTGGACCACCCGGAGATCGGCTCCATCTGCTCCGGCGGCCGGTACGACAACCTGGCCGAGTACTACACCGACAAGAAGCTCCCCGGGGTGGGGATCTCCATCGGCCTGACCCGGCTGTTCTACGTCCTGGGGGAGCAGGGGTACCTCAATGACCAGCTGGTCACCGCCCCTGCCGACGTGCTCATCCTCCCCATGACCGAGGACCTCTCCCCCGCCATCGCCTTTGCCACCCAGCTGCGGCAGGGGGGCGTCCGGGCCCAGGTCTACAGCGAGCAGAAGAAGTTCAAAGGCAAGATGAGCTACGCCGACAAGCTCCACATCCCCTACGTGGCCTTCCTGGGGGAGGAGGAGATCTCCCAGGGCCTGGTGAAGATCAAGGACATGGTCACAGGGGATCAGCAGGCCCTCTCCCCTGCCCAGGCGGTGGAGACCATCGCCGCCGCCATGGCCCACCGGGCCCAGGGCAAGCCCATCCGGGAGAAGGGCTGAGCTCGTGAAGAAGATGAAACCGGAGGGGGCCGTGGGGCTCCTGCTCATAGCCGTGGTGGTGGTCCTGGCCGTGGTCTTTCTCCGGCCCAAGGGGCTGGACGCCGCCCTGGGGGACGGGTTTTCCCCAGAGGAGGTGACGGTCGTCTCCGCTACCCTCTCCCCCGCCGCCGGCGGGGAGGAGATCACCCTGGATATCCCCGCCGGGGAGGAGGCTTTCGGCCAGCTGCTGGCCCTTCTCCAGGAGCCCAGCTACTCCCGCACCTTCACCAAGGACGACCAGATCTCCTTGGACTACGTGGTGTATCTCCGTTTTGCCAACGAGGAAACGTGGGCCTGGTCCTATCAGTTCCAGGGGGGCAAGCTGGTCCAGGCCGGCCCCGCTGGGGAGACGAAAACCTATCAGATCTCCGGCGGCCAGGCCACCCAGGAGAGGATCCTGGTTTTCCTCCTGGCCCAGTAAGCGGCCCCCAGCATTCCCGTTTTCCCCGCAGAAAACCGCGAAAAGGAGCGATGTCCCATGACAAAATCCAAAGGCGCCCTGGCCCTGGGGCTGATGATCGTGGTGGTTGCCGCCCTGCTGGCCATCTTCAACCAGAGCCGCACCTTCCCCCAGCTTATGGGCCAGAGCTATGCCCCCACCAAAGTGGAAAGCATCCACATCTACCTCAGCCCCATGCAAAATGGCCTCCCCGCCCGGGAGCTCACCCTCACCCAGGAAGACCCGGCGGCCCAGGACCTGCTGGCCCTGCTGGGCAGCCAGGTCTACGACGTGTGGTATGACGTGGGCGCGGGAGGGGGTCACCAGATCCTTCTGGACTACACGGTGTACATGACCCTCTCCATGGAGCCGGAGGGGGAGGCGCAGACCATGGCGACCGTCGCCCTGGACGGGTCTGCGCACATGGATACCGATGTTCTGGGTCCGGGGGGTTGGAGCAGCAGCAGCAACTGGGTCCGCACCTACTACCGGGCCGACCTGGCCTTCCAGCAGGAGGTGCTGGACCTGCTCCTGGCCCAGCCCTATGAGGAGGTCCAGGAAGCCTGACGGCTTCCCCATCCCCGGGCCCGGCGGCCCGTTGCCATAAGGAGGCAGAATTTCCCCCATGAAGAAACTTTCCCTCAAGCACAAGATCGCCCTGGTGGAACTGGTGGTTTTCGTGGCCATCGTGATCTGGTTCCTGGGGCCCCGGTCCCTGGACCGGACCATCGGAGATTTTGACCCCGCGGCGGTCACGGAGGTCCAGGCCCAGCTCACCGCCTTCAACGGCCAGGAGGGGCGGGCGGTGACCCTCTCCCAGGGGGAGGCGGCCTTTGACCAGCTGCTGACCCTGCTGGAGTCCAAGAAGTACATCCCCTATTACCTGGAGCGGGACGCCCAGCGGTCCATCGCCCTGGACTACAAGGTCCAGCTGCACTTCACCCAGGGGGCAGCGGACTATACCTACACCTTCTCCGGGGACCGGGCCATCGACCTCACCGGCGACGGCGCCGCCAAGACCTACCAGGTCACCGACAGCGACGTCTTTCAGCAATCCGTTCTGGACTTTCTCCTGGAACAGGAGTACACTAAACTGGAAGTGAACTGAGGCGCCCTTTGGAATCCCTGCCTTTTAAGCAGGGTGTCCGGCGCGCCCCGGCAACCATAGAAAAGGTGTGTATCCATGAACCCCAAAATCAAAATGCTCATTTACATCGTCATCCTGGGGGCCTTGCTCCTGCTCTTCCGCCAGTGCACCGCTGGCTGAGCCAGGCCCCGTCCGGCAAGAAATCTACAATGGAGTGAGAAAAGAAATGGACAATCTGCAAAACTTCCGCCGCACCGACTACTGCGGCACCTTCACCGCGGCCAACATCGGCCAGGAAGTCTCCGTCTGCGGCTGGGTCCAGCGGCAGCGGAACCTGGGCGGGCTGATCTTCGTGGACCTGCGGGACCGCACCGGCCTGCTCCAGCTCTCCTTTGACGACAGCACCCCCAAGGACCTCTTTGAGAAGGCGGCCTCCCTCCGGGGGGAGTATGTCATCGCCGCCAAGGGCCTGGTGCGGGAGCGGGAGTCCAAGAACCCCGACCTGCCCACCGGGGACATCGAGGTGAAGGTCACCGAGCTGCGCCTGCTGGCCAAGGCGGCCACGCCCCCCTTCGAGATCGTAGAGAACTCCGACGTGAAGGACGCCGTGCGCCTGAAGTACCGCTACCTGGACCTGCGCCGGCCGGACATGCAGCGGATGATCGCCCTGCGGCACAAGATCGTGAAGATCTGCCGGGACTACTTTGACGAGAACGGCTTTTTGGAGATCGAGACCCCCATTCTCACCAAGTCCACCCCTGAGGGGGCCCGGGACTACCTGGTGCCCTCCCGGGTCCATCCGGGGAAGTTCTATGCCCTGCCCCAGTCCCCCCAGCAGTACAAGCAGCTGCTAATGCTGGCGGGGTTTGACCGGTACTTCCAGATCGCCCGCTGCTTCCGGGACGAGGACCTCCGGGCCGACCGGCAGCCGGAGTTCACCCAGATCGACCTGGAGATGTCCTTCCTGGACGAGGAGCAGATCCAGACCATCCAGGAGGGTTTCCTGAAGCGGGTGTTCAAAGAGATCCTGGACGTGGACGTCCAGATCCCCTTCCTGCGCATGCCCTGGCGGGAGGCCATGGACCGCTTCGGCTCCGACAAGCCCGACATGCGCTTCGGCTTTGAGCTGAAGGACATTTCCGACCTCGTGAAGGACTGCGGCTTCGGGGTGTTCTCCAGCGCCATCGAGGCCGGGGGTTCTGTGCGCCTGATTAACATCGACGGCCACGCCAAGGACTTCCCCCGGAAGAAGATCGACAAGCTGGGGGACTTTGTCAAGACCTACAAGGCCAAGGGCCTCGCCTGGGCCCGGCTGCTGGACGGGAAGGTGACCTCCTCCTACCAGAAGTTCCTCACCGACGAGGAGAACGCCGCCATCCTGGAGCGGGCCGGGGCCAAGGACGGGGACCTGGTGCTCATCGTCGGGGACGCCAAGGACGAGGTGGTCTTTGCCGCCCTGGGCGCCCTGCGCATCGAGTGCGCCAAGCAGCTGGGCATCCTGGATCCCAACGACTTCAAGTTCCTGTGGGTCACCGAGTTCCCCATGTTCGAGTGGTCCGAGGAGGAGGGCCGGTACCAGGCCATGCACCACCCCTTCACCGCCCCCATGATCGAGGACGAGGACAAGCTGCTCACCGACAAGGCCCACTGCCGGGCCCGGGCTTACGACATCGTCCTCAACGGCACGGAGCTGGGGGGCGGCTCCATCCGAATCAACACCCCGGAGATGCAGACCAAGGCTTTCCAGGCCCTGGAGATCTCCGACGAGGACATCCAGGAGCGGTTTGGCCATCTGGTTAACGCCTTCCAGTACGGCGCCCCCCCCCACGGCGGCCTGGCCTACGGCCTGGACCGGCTGGTGATGCTTATGACCGGGGCCTCTTCCATCCGGGACGTCATCGCCTTCCCCAAGGTCCAGAACGCCTCCGACCTCATGATGAACTGCCCGGACGTGGTGGATCAGAAGCAGTTGGACGATCTGGCCATTGCAGTGACAAGAGTGGAGGAAGTGGCTGCCGAGGAAGAATAACGGCGGAAGCTTCTGATCCACCACACCAAGCGTTTTGCCAGAGGCAAAACCTTGCCGCAGGCGGAATTGATTTCCGCCGAGGAAGTCAAATCCATAAGAGGGGTCCCCGCCCGGCCAGCCGGGTGGGGCGGATCAGAAGCAGTTGGACGATTTGGCCATTGCAGTGACAAGAGTGGAGGAAGTGGCTGCCGAGGAAGAATAACGCTTCCCTCGATCTGAAAAGTGATTAAAAGATAGACGGAACCGCTAGAAAAGACGGTTCCGTCTATCTTTTTTCGACGCAGAATCAGGTTCCCTAGAATGCATTCCAGGTTAGCCGTTAACATACCGCTTCAACTGTTCATAAAAATTCTCTCGCGTGCCGGCCAGGATGACCACCACCAGTTTACCATCCTCTTCATAGATGCGGTAAGCGATCTCATAATTGGTCTTGTTGTAGTAGACATCGTAGCCATAGAGTCCGGCCAGGTCACCAGTCTTGCGTTCTCCTGCATAGGGATCTTGGGCGATATGATGCAGCGCCCTTCGAAAGGCCTCTTTCAGGCCCTTTTCTTTTAGTTTTTTGAAAAAACGTTGTGCACCGGGGAGATACCGAAGGGCATACATGGGTTAGTCCTCCCCAAATAGTTCATCCAGGGAGGGACCCTGATGGTTGGAGGCAGCCAAGGCATCGGCTTCTTCCATCATACGCACCACAGCGGGACGAACCTTTTTTTGTGCTGCCTTAAAACGGCGCAAAAGGTCTTCCCCACTGTATCCCTGGGCGATTAAGTCTGCCAGAATCTGTTCTGAAAAGGCTCCGTCACTTTGGGAGGCGATGGGGCGGAGAATCAGTTCATCCCCATGCAGGATGCACTCTGCCTCTTGGCCAAAGCCAAGACGGTCAAAGTATCGCTGCGGGATGGTTACTTGCCGTTTAGAGGAAATGCGAATCAGCTTCCGTTCCATAGGGGTCTCCTTTGCCACAGGTGTCATGGTCGATCCCTCCTATCCTATGCCACAGGCATCAAAATATTCCAATTGCTTGGTTTCTTTGTTTTGATGATAGCACAGAACAAAGAACACGTCAAGGGAAGCAGGATGGGTTCCTCCCCCGGCCAGTTCTCATAGCTCCAACCCCAGTTCCACCGGGCAGTGGTCGCTGCCGTAGATCTCGCTGTGGATGGCCGCCCCGGTGACCTGGGGCAGCAGGCGGTTGGAGACTAGGAAGTAGTCAATCCGCCACCCCGCGTTCTTCTCCCGGGCGTGGAAGCGGTAGCTCCACCAGGAATAGGCCCCCTCCAAGTCGGGGTAGAAGTGGCGGAAGGTGTCGGTGAACCCGGCGGAGAGGAGGGTTTGGAACTTCTCCCGCTCCTCGTCGGTGAAGCCGGCGTTGCGGCGGTTGGTCTTGGGGTTTTTCAGGTCGATTTCGGTGGCGGCCACGTTCAGGTCCCCGCAGAGGATGACGGGCTTGTTCTCGTCCAGGTTCTGGAGGTAGGCCCGGAAATCGTCCTCCCAGGTCATGCGGTAGTCCAGGCGGCGCAGCTCGTTCTGGGAGTTGGGGGTGTAGCAGCACACCAGGTAGAAGCCAGGGTACTCGGCGGTGATCACCCGGCCCTCGTGGTCGTGGTCCTCCAGGCCCAGGCCGTAGGTCACCGACAGGGGCTCTGCCTTGGTGAACACCGCCACCCCGGAATAGCCCTTCTTCTCCGCGCTGTTCCAGAACTGGTGGTACCCCGGCAGGTCCAGGTCTACCTGCCCGGCGTGGTGCTGGAGCTTGTTCCGTTTTCTGCATAGTCCCGAACAGCCGCATCATACAGCTTATCCAGCTGATGATACAATGCCTTTAAGCGGCGGAAGCACTGCTTTGCAGCTTCCGGATCTCGCTCGGTCACAAATCCCTTTCGGCTGGTATAGTCATAGTTGAGAATGGTCTGTGTCCGATAAACAGCACTCTGCTGAACGCCATCTGTCGGAACAATGTTAAATTGCCGCTTGACTGGCAGCCGCAGTCCATTCATGGTCAGCTTGTTGATGATTCGCTGATAGAATTTTGTTGCCGGAACGGCTTTGCAGGCAGCTTCATAAATCGGGAAAGAGAACTGGACATTTTCTTTCAGGTCTTCGGTGTACTGCAATTTATAGCCCAGCTGCATAATTTCCTTGTGCAGGGCTTCGCCATCCTGTTCCATCAGCCAGTTGACCCCACGCAGGAAGTCTTCCACGCCCTGCATGAGCAGATTTGCATTTTTATAGCGATAGAGCCGCATTTCGTTATAGACTTGTTGTTGCAAGAGGTGGCGGAATGCTTTTTTCGACAGGCTCATGTCGTGCAGAGCATTGTCAATCAAGCGGTTTCTGAGAATATAATAGTACAGGAACGAAGAATACTTGTTTTCAAATGGCTCGTGCCATACACAAATTCCGTTCATCAAAACCAGATTTTTCATATTCCGCAAGCCATATTCCACATCATCGCCACGGATGAAAATCGGCATCGGCAAATTCTGATCGGTTACAACCTCGGATGGGAAAACGCAGTACCACCAAGCATTGAACTGTGTTTTTTCTTCCAGTTCGTTGTACAGGCAGGCATCCAGTTCCCGCAAATCCAAGCCATGCTTCAGGGAAATCAGTTCGCCGCCGTTCCAGACTGCACCGGCTTCGGTCTGAATGCACTGGGTATCCAGTCGCAGCATCGCACCGCCGATGAACAAATCTTGATACTGAGCCTTGCGGCAGGATAGGAATGTACAGGTGCGGAACAGCGATTCCGGTTCAATTGTGATATCGTCATCCATGACCAGAATGTGCGTAATGTGCCGCTGCTGTTTTACGCGATTGATTTCAATCATGCCACGGGTAAATCCGCCAGCACCGCCAACATTTTTATTTTGTACGATGTGGATGTTTTCGCTGCTCAATGCCGGAACATCCAAAGTGTGGGCATTGTCAGAAACGAAAACTTCCAGCTTGCCCTGTAAGAAAGAATCTGGATTTTCCAAGAATCGGTCATTCAGCAGCTTTAAATTCTTTTCGATGAATCGTTCCCGCTTGTAAGTACAGATGTCAATCGCAATTTTTACCGGCTGAATGTCTTTTTCTGCGATGTCGCCGGAGTAAAAACCGCCGTAGAAACCAGACTGTTCAGAGAGGCCGGTGATGCTAAAGCAATAGATACCGTTGGTAGAAACGCTGTGGAACGGGAATGTAAACTCTTTGATTTCGCCGTAATTGGCTTTGCAGATATATTCCCCGAGGAAATCAGTTAGAATCTGATTGCCTTTCTTTTCTTTCCGCATCAGTGTCAAACGAACGTGCCCTTCAATGCGGACAGTCAGAGATACGGTTTTTACATTCGTATATTTTGCCCATTTTTCAATGGTAAAGCCGTTAAAATACGTATCAAAAAAGAGAATACCGTCTTTCTGAATTTCAACGCCATCGCTTGACCAGTTGTAAAAGACTTTGTCCCCTCTCCGAAAATACATCGGTTCTTCGGTACAGGTATCGGTAGAAGGGAATAAGATGTTTTGTAACTTCATAAAAATCCTCCGCTAGTATTCCAACTCGTTTTTTGCAGGAATACAGAAAAAATCCGAAGCATTGTTTTATCATCATTTGCGAACAAATACACATTTTTTTTAAAACAATGTCGACTCGGTCGTGCATATTGGGTGCAAAACAATTTCATTTTCTTGTGACCCCATCCTATTATAGCGAAAAATAGGCATTCTGTCAATCGAATTTCTAAAATATCTTTTTTGGGCTTCGAAATCGTTGGACATGATTTTTTAAAAAATGAGAAAAACGGCAGATAGAAGCGGAGAATTGGAGAATCTGCTGCTTGTATTCCGACTTTTCCGATTCCATTTCTTTCTTTTTTTAGACGGATTACAGTTCTTCTGAAAAAAGGCTTGCAATTTAGCGGTTCGTATGATATAATAAATTTGTTTACATTTGTACTTGTTTTTTGTTGGAAAAGCAGGCGGTGCGAATGAAAATTTCGTGCGGATGAATTTTTTGCAAAGAACAAAATTTATTTTAGGAACGTACATATTTTTGTACGACAAGGAGAAAAGGATCATTATGAAAAAGAACAGCATGGCGTATGATACGGCAGTTTATAGTCTATGGTTCGGTTTGAATTATGGCAGCATTCTGACCGCCTGTGCATTGTACAAAACGCTGGAACAGTACGGAAAACACCCGGCATTGCTGCAAAAGCAGCCAGCTCTCTGGGGAGAACATTATGCGGAAAAGGATAACATTGCCGGATGCTTCGCTTATCAGAACTGCGATGTTCTGGAGGTTTTTGACAGCGAAGAAGACGCACGGATTTTAAGAGAGGATGTGCAGAATCACGTTGTTGGATCGGATGTTGTTTGGAATTATAATGTGGTAGGCAAGCAATCTGGTCTGTATTATTTTTTGGAAAATGTGCCGGCTGACAAGCGGAAGATTGCATATGCATCTTGTTTTGGCGGAGCATTTACTGCAGAGGGAGAAACCAGAAACGATTGCGGCAGATTGCTGCATCAATTCAATGGGATTGCGGTTAAAGAATACGAAGAAGCAGAAGTGTTGCAGAACTTATTCCACATCACACCAGAAATGGTGTTAGATCCGGTATTTCTGTGTGACAAGCAGTTCTATATTGACTGTGCAGAACGTTCGGCAGCGAAAGCAGTTGAAACAGATCAGAGCTTTATCTTCACTTACATTGAATGCTGTGACGACCGGAAGCGGCAGTTCCTGCTCAAGGGCAATGATATTCTGTTGGTCAATCATTACAGCCAGCTGCGGAATTTTATTGACATCAATCGCTTCCCGGAATCGAAAGCACTGCTGAAACTCGACCCAGCTTATCACATTCGTGTGGAAGACTGGCTGTATTATTTGATTCACAGTGAGTTTGTCATCACAGATAATTATTATGGCATGTGCTTTGCGTTGATTTTTGAAAAGCCATTTGTGGTACTGGCAAACATGGATCTGCCGGATTTGTACCGGTATCGTGCGATTTTGCAGCCGCTGGGCTTGGAAGAACGATTGGTCATCTTACAGGAAGACTTGAAGAAAAAAGAATATCTGTTCCGGAAGCCGATTCGGTATGACCGGGTGAACCGTGTATTACAGAAAATGAAGCAGGATTCGGAAGTTTGGCTGAAGCAGCAGCTCGGCATTGCAGTGCCGGATTCCGCTGCAACAACATCGAATCCGCAGGAACAAGCAGTTGGAAAGTAAGGGGAACAAGAATCTATGAGAAACGTAAAGTTTAAAATTCAAAATCTGATTTTTCGGTATAATTTGCAGCTGGAAGAACACTGGTGGATGATGTATCGTGGTGCAAGAATGCACTACGATCCGCTGACCTCTTCGCAGTATTTGAATCCGGGCGATTTTGTAGAATTTTTCACCTATTTCAATTCCTTCTCCCTCGGAAAGTGGAAGAAGTATACCAATGTGGGTGACATTTATCTGCATTTGCGTTGCAAGGGACATTTCAAGCTGCAAATGTTCGGACACTATCGGGAAGGCAGAGATATCAAGAAAGAAATGTATGAGCCAGTGATTTATGATTTGAAAGAACTGACCGACATTGAAATGATGGTGCCGAAGGACAGTAAGGGACAGGTCATCGGATTCCAGATTGAAGTATTGCCGATGACACCGGAAGAACGAAAAAAGACGGAAATTGCGGAGAAAAAAGGTGTAAAAGCACCCGATTTCCGCTTCCAAGTAGAATGCGGCAGCTGGGAAACCGTCATTCCGGAAGAAAAAATCAATGACGTTCGGATTTCCATTGCAACCACAACCTTTAAGAAAGAAGATTATATTACTCGGAACATTGGCATTCTGGAACGGGAACTGTTCTACAGTGATGAACCGGCAAAGAATCATATTCGTCTGCGGATTATCGACAACGGCAGAACATTAGATCCGGATGAATTCAACAGCGAATACATTCACGTTTATCCGAATGAAAATGTTGGCGGAGCAGGCGGCTTTACAAGAGGCATTCTGGAATCCATCAGTGCAGAAGATTTCAAGGCAACCCATGTTCTGCTGATGGACGATGATGTTATGGTTCTGCCGGAAAGCTTTATCCGTTGTTGGCACTGGTAAAACCGCAGTATAGTGAACGCTATGTCAGTGGTGCAATGCTCTACTTTGAACAGATGAACTTGCAGCACGAAGACGTTGGCTATGTACACGATGACGGTTCTTATGGTCCAAATAAGCGGATTATGGAAATGCACCGCTGGGATTGCGTCTTTGAAAATGATGAAGATGTGGATTTCCATGCAGATTCCTATGCTGGATGGTGGTACTGCTGCATTCCAGTCAAGAAGATTGACCGCAGCCATTTGCCTGTGCCGCTGTTTATCCGTGGCGATGACGTAGAATTTTCCGTTGCCAACCACGCAGAATTTTTGACCTTGAACGGTATCTGTATCTGGCACAAGGGCTTTGCGAACAAGTTCAATGCCAATCTGGAATTGTACATGGTACACCGGAATAGCTTGATTATTCAGGCAATGAGTGGCATTTGTAAGGATATTGACTTTATCAAGCGGATTCAGGGCTTCTTTGAAACAGAAATTCGCCGTCTGGCTTATAACAACTGCGATTTGCTGCTGGATGCGGTAGAGGAATTCTGTGCAGGGCCGGACTTCATGAAAACCCCGCAGGGCGAACAGATTATGAAATCCCATGCCGCAAAGAATGAAAAAATGCGTCCGGCTGCGATGGTATATTCTAAGCCAATCGACTTTGATCGTGTTTATCGAAAGGAAGAAAAGCAGCTGACACCAACACAGAAGTGGTGGTATGAAGTAACCGATAATGGACAGAAATTGCCGGATTGGTTCTTGAAAAAGGATCATACCGCAATCATTGCCTATGACTGGTTCGATGATCCGACGAAGGAATATTTTGCAGAACAGGTTTTGGCAGTCAGCCCGTTTGACCACACTGCCTACCTGAGAAAGCGGGATAAGCAGCGGTATCAGCAGCTGAAACAGCGGTATCAGAGAGTGATGCGATATTATAAGCAGAACCGGAAACAGATTGAACAGATGTACCAGCAGGCAGCCGGCACATTACAGTCCGAATCGTTCTGGAGAGAATACCTGCATATGCCGGAGGCAAAGAAATAATTAGATTGGAGGATACAGCATTGTCGAAGAAATACGATGTCGGCATTTTGGGTGTATGGATCGGCTGTAATTATGGCAGTATTGCCACTTATTATGCGTTGCATCAGGTTATTGCCTCAATGGGAAAGTCCATTTTGATGATCGACAAGCCGATTTTATCAGAAAATGATGTAGAACGAAAAGAAACACACGCAAGAAGATTCGGAAGAGAACATTATCATATCAGCAAGCAGTATTGCTTGGAAGATTTGAAAGAACTGAATGAACTCTGTGACGGGTTTGTCATTGGCTCTGATCAGGTTTGGAACTATGGAATTAGTCGGGACTTTGGAAAGATGTTCTATCTGGATTTTGCAGAGGAACAGAAGAAAAAAATCGCCTATGCCGTTTCCTTTGGTCACGATGTAGACTTTGCACCAGCAGAAGAACGGGTGAAAATTGCCGATTACATGAGCCGATTCGATGGCATTTCTGTTCGGGAAGCAGATGGCGTGCGACTTTGCCGGGATGATTATGGCATCTTGGCAAAGCAGGTTTTAGACCCAGTATTTGTAGCTGACCCTTCTATTTATCAGGGACTGATTGAAAAATCTTCTCATCGGGAAGAAGAACCATTTCTGGCATCCTATATCTTAGACCCAACGCCAGAGAAACGGGAAGCGTTGCTGCATCTTTCAAAGGAACTTGGCGGCATTAAAATCATCAATATGCTGGATGGATTGCCGTGGCTCTTTGAAGAGAATCGCAAGCTGATGAATTTGCCGAATTGCGTTGAAAATTTGCAGGTGGAAGATTGGCTGTATTATCTGAGCCATGCAAAGTTTGTTGTAACAGATTCCTGTCATGGTGCAAGTTTCGCCTTAATTTTCAAGAAAAATTTTATTGCGATCGCCAACAAAAAGCGTGGATATTCCCGGTTCAAGTCGCTGGCAGAACTGATGCATTTTGAATCGCATCTGGTGACAGAGGTCAATCAGATTTTAACAGACAAAAAGTTGTTAGAGCCGATTGATTATGCAGCAGTAGAAGCAACCATACTTTCTGAGCGAAGCCGCTGTTACGCTTGGTTACAGGAAATCTTAAATCAACCGAAAAAAACGACAGAAACATTAAAGTTAGAGAATATTATTGGAAGTCCCAATCCCAACTCTCCGCATGCAATTTCGGTGCTGAATCGAAAACCCATTCAGAAAAAGAGCATCTCAGCATCAGCAATTACATCAAATTTACCAGTCATAGAATGTGCAGGCTGTGGGGCATGTGTCAGCACGTGTCCAGTAAAGGCGTTGTATCTGAAGCCGGATGAACATGGTCTTTATCGTGCAGTATTGAATGAAAAAACCTGCATCAACTGCGGAAAATGTTTGAAGGTTTGTCCATCTTATCGGCTGCCGTCCAATGTAAACACGACCACACCGAATTGTTATGCAGTGATTGCATCAGATGCCGAGTTGCTGAAAAAAAGCTCCAGCGGTGGGGTATTCTCCCTGTTGGCAAAGAAAGCATTTGAACAGCAGGGTGCTGTTGGCGGTGCTGCTTGGAAAGAGGATCTCTCTGTAGAGCATATTTTGATTGATCAGGAATCCGATATGCCGAAGCTGCGGAAATCCAAGTACCTGCAAAGTTATCTGGGCAATATCGATGCACAGGTGAAAAAGCGGTTGCAGCAGGGACAGTTTGTATTATTCTCTGGCTGTCCATGTCAGATTGCCGGATTACGGGCATATCTCGGAAAAGATTATGAAAACCTGATTACCATTTCCTGTAGCTGGAGTTTTCCATGCGTAATCTACAGTAAAGTCATCTGCTGTCAGAGTCTTCTGTACTTTCTTTCCACTTGAATCTTTCGCAACAACAGTTAATGCAACTTTATAGTCAGATGCTTTCTTATAAGAATTATTGATTGCAACATCTTCTGGAACAGTAATATAGCTTGCCTCTACTTTTAATGGTTCAATAATGAAAGGAATAGCTGCTGTCTGGTCTTTGTATGTTCCGCTTGTGATCTTGATATTTGCATATGCTTTTTTTACATAAGTCTTACCTTTAGAGTCTAATTCAGATGCATTTGTATTATTAGTGTATCCTGTAATTTCATATGCATCAGAATCAAGAAGTTCATTTTTAGTCTTACCATCATCACCGATATAGTTGATGTATAATTTTCCTAAATTAGCTTTAGATGGCTGAATTGCTTCTCCAGTATACGGAGTGGTATATTCGTTTTCATGAGTTACAGACTCTAAAGTAGCACTTGTTGCAATAACTTTGAAATCCTGTTTATTTTTGCAGTTTCCACCGTCTTTTGCTTCCACAGTTACTGTATACTCTTTTCCATTAGTAAGTGCTGTATTTGTACCAAGTGTAACTTTTCCATCAGAAATATAAACAACATAATCTGTATTATATGTAAGCTCAATATCAGCACCTTCAACACCTGTAAATGTTAAATATTTGAATAATGTAGCTGGTGTTGCAGTAACTGGCACATATCCACTTGCCGTATTAACAGAAATCTTTGT
>OGYY01002172.1_pt1 | contig 14985 bp, 15 predicted proteins | sample 1576671 | NCBI WGS metagenome assembly OGYY01 (sample SAMEA3541593, study PRJEB24748) | human gut metagenome | biome: human gut; feature: human-associated habitat; material: faeces | place: China | collected 2012 | reverse complement strand
GGCTCGGCAGTAAATTTCACGGTGGTGACATCCGGTGTGCTGCTGACGTCGAGCGTGGCGTCGAAGCTCGTCTTTTTGCCGCCGCCTTCGAGCGTGCCGCGGTATTTGCCGCCTGCGGCGTAGCTGTTATTGAGAATCGTGAGCGCCTTGTCGAGCGCAGTGTCTCCGGTGTTCGGCTCGGTCGGCACGCGGGCGGGGGCGGAGGTCGTGTCAATGCGCAGGCCGTTTTCAGCGTCCCACTGATAGCTCCAACCGAACGAATCGACCGCGTATGCCCAGGTGAGGGGGAAATAGGTGATGCCGTTATAATTGAAAATGGGATACTTTTCTTCCTTGTTATTGATCTGTGCGCCGTTAACGCTGATCTTATAGCTGGGAAGCGTAACAGAAACGCTGCCGCTTTGCTTTTTTCCTGTCTCGGCAACATAAGCCGTGCGCGCGCCGCCAGCCGTGATATCCAGTGTCTTGCTTCCATTGTTCCAGTCGGCGCTTACACCCATGAATCGGCTGAGATGATATGTCATGGGAAAGTAAGTGATGTTGCTGTAAATCAGAAGCGGATACTTGGCCGTTTTATTATCAATGACCTGACCGTTGAGCGTTACCTTACCGGTAACAACACCTGCGCGCATTGCCGCCTCAGCGGTTGGAATGGCACTTAAGGCCACCGTAACGCAGCACGCTATTGCAAGTAACGACTGAATGATCCTCTTTTTCATGATATAACCTCCTTGTTGTATAGCTGTATTTTGACAATTCATCATCTTGTCGCATTTCCTGTAGTACTGCTTGTAACTTGCATCTTAGTACTTAACAAGTTTTCGATCGTTGTTGGACCTCGATTTTTACTTTTGCAAAACAGCCCCTTTCGTCGCCCGCTCGTCGAATCGATCTTGCTGCTTTATAAATGCATCAGGCGGTCTATTTCTTACATAATTTTTGCTTTTTGACATTTCAGCCAATTAGAGCGTTGTCCCTTTGTGCAAAGTTTCAACTTGTGTTCTGGGACTTGTTTTATCTGCCAAACGATGCTTATAATCATTTTGCGGGGTATTTCACCTCGTGAGGAGGTTGTCCATGCTATCGTACTTACTCGCTGCGCTGGAAAGCGAAGAAGATAAGCGCAGATTTACAGAATTATACGAAGAAAATCATGTGCGTGCTGAGCAGACGGCGCTCCGTATTTTGAGAGATCCTCACGATGCCGAAGATGCCGTACAGAACGCTTTTTTGCAGGTGATCCATCATTTTGATGAGATTTCCGAAATTCCTTGTAAGAAATTAGGCTTCTGGATCATCTCTATAGTGAAAAACGAAGCACTTATGATTCTGAGACGCAAACAGAAGGAGCTGCAGCAAGAGGATTGGGATACTTTTTCGGCAGATGTCAGCGGTCCAACAAGCTATAACGAGCTTGTCCATCTGTTCTCTCAGCTTCCCCCGACCTACCGTTCGGCGCTGGAAATGCGGCTGATCAACGGCTACTCCGGCAAGGAAATTGCACAGCATCTTGGGATCTCAGAGTCCGCGGTCAATACGCGCATTTCTCGTGGTCGCACGCTGCTTCGTGAAATTGCAGTCAAGGAGGGATTTCACATATGACAGAGCAGGAACTTGACCTTTTAATGCGTAATGTGCTGTTGGACGCCATTGCACTGGATGAAGAAACGAACACAGAGACGATCCCGTATACGCCGTCGCTGCATCATCAAAAGCAGATCAAGGCAATGCTCAAGGACCCTCTGCGCTGGGCACGTGATCGAAAGCGACCTGTTTGGAAAAGAGCCTTAAAGCGGGTCGCTGTCATACTACTGGTGATCTCGCTTGCATTCGGCAGTTTGATGGTCGTTAGTCCAACTGCTCGCGCGACATTTATCTGCTGGGTCACAGAATGGTATGAGACGCATGTAGTGTTTCGCTATGCTGGCGATGATGTTCAGGGCAAGATGCCACAGTATGAAATCGGAGAATTGCCGGACGGTTTTTCAGAGAATCCCCAAAAAGGCTTTTGTACTGCGGGTATGTCCGTCCATTATTATGAGGACAAAGACGGCGAAGCGATTGTGCTTAGATATATTTATATGCAGCAAGGTTCTATGAGCGGAGTTGACACAGAGAATTCAGATATTATTTCAGTTTCTGTAAATGGGTGCGATGGATACCTAATCATTCCAAGAGAAGCGGGGTGCAATAATACAATTACATGGTCTGACGCAGAGAGTAATCTGCATTTTACTATTGATGCACCTCTTGGACGAGAGGATATTTTACACATAGCAGAAAGTGTACATTTAGTCGAAACGACAAAGTAGAAATGTTTTCTGAAAAAGGAGAACTATGTAAAGATCTGCAGCTTCTATAGTTGCTTTGAAAATCGGTCGAATCAGATTACAGGCGGGAACATCCTTGCAAGATGTTCCCGCCCTCTTGTACCCATTTCCACTGCACGACATTACCCCTCAATTTTACAGTCGTGCTGACTGACATCCATTCGCTGCAGCCGACATTGACAGGATTTCTTTCAAGATTGGTCGGCTGCATTAAGCCTTGCGGGCACGGGAGGGAAAGGTTATTTAATTATTTGGCAAATAGAACTCGGTTTCCTCTACACCGTCCCACTCGCCGATGAGCTGCATATCTGCCTGATTCGGCGTGGTGAAGGCATCAAAACGCCAGCCTGCGTCAGTATAGATCAGAGTGACCGGATAGATTCGCGTGTACTCATAGCTTGTTTCCAGCCGATCGTCGCGCTCGGCCTCGGTTTCGTCCTGACGAGGATAGGGATAAGAGTAGTGCGCCGTCACCGTGAAGTCGATACGATCATCCGTCTGTGCAGTCAGAGTAAATTCGTCGGGAATGTTGCTGTTGTAATATTGGTCGCCGTAGGCGCAGTCGAGGATAAAAAGCCGACCGTCGTGCTCGATGTAGATCGGTGCGTTGCCGTCGTCATTGCAGTCAGACCAGAACGTATCGGTGAACAGCGCGTGGATGACGCGGTCAAAGTCAGCCCAGGACTGCCAACGGCTGTGGGAGCTGATGTAGGTATAGTCGGAGCCATCCGGCGTGTACTCGTCGTACTCGGTTTGGCCGCCTGCGGCGGGGAAGGCGTCGTCGATGCCGGTCGTTTCACCGTCAAACATCGCGCTATAGAGCGCAAACGCCTGCCTGTAAAGTGTTTGCTGTTCCGCCGTCAGGAAATCTGGTGCGGCGCGAAGCCGCGCAGCATCATCCAACGGAAGGTCGGTATCGGTCAAATAATACTCCGCGGGCTTTGATTGATTGGATGTATCTGGCTTTGCTGTGCAGCCTGCAAGCAGCAGGAGCAATACCGCAAGCGCGGTGGGAAATAGACGTTTCATCATGGTGCTTGTCCTCTTGATGTTAGATTTGAGCATGGCCCTTGCACTTTTTATTCGGGGATATATACTTCCGCAGGACGTCCGTGCCAGGGATTCTCCCAGTCGGAGGTCCCGTCCTGATAATACATGGTGACATTTTCGGTGGAATCAAATACATAATTGGCTTGCTGCGGTGCATCGCCCTTGAAGTAGACCGCACGCAAGTTTGGACAGTCGCAAAAAGCACAGTTGCGCAGGAGTGTAACGCTGGAAGGGATCGTCACCGTCTCCAACGAAGTGCAGCCGTAAAAGGCGTTGTCCTGAATTTCTGTCACACCATCCGGAATCACCACAGCGGTTATGCTCGCGCAGCCTTCAAACGCTCCCGTCGTACCCATGACGTTTCCAATCGCGGAAACAGTTTTTCCGCCGATCTGTGAGGGAATCACAATATCTGTTTCAGTACCGATATACCGGCTAATGGTAACTGTGCCATCCTCGTTTTCCGTTATTTCAAAGTTTGCGGCATCGGTGACAGATCCCTGCGGAGAATCGCCATTGGCTTTGTTCTCCTGCACATCGGATGTCATTTCTCTATTTTCTATTGGAGTGGACGGCTGGTCATCGGCTTCCAGCGTGCTCTGTGTGCTGCTGCATGAACTTAGTGTTATAAGGAGAGCAGTACTTACGGCGATGACCGAAAGTCTCGAAATTTGGCGCATGATAAAAGGCCTCCTGCATATTCTGAAATGAAAAATTAAGGTGATGGAATGTAGAGAGATCCCGGCAGCACTATCGGAGTGAGCTTTGAAAGATCGAAGCTGTCGGCCAGTTCTTCAAGCAGATCCCGCGTCAAGCCGTCGGTACTTCCCGCCAAAATAATGATGGTCATAAAGCTGTCCGGCAAATCAGCCAGAATTAGTGCTCTGCCAGGGCCGAGCGCCAATGTGGCCGATATGCCGCGTGATGTTTGATACCGCCATTCCTGATAACTCATTGCATCGATAACATTGAGTGTAAGGATTTGCTCATTGCACGCAATGTAAGCGGACTATGAGATTTTGACCTGTTCTGCGACGGAGACAAGCTCGTCCGGCGAGAGCTTGAAGCTCCGAAAGTTGATGAGCCAACCGTTTTCTTCATCAATCTGAAAGATGTAGGCCTCTGTACCGGTTTCTCCCGCGCATTCCTGGTCCTCACCCCAGTAAAGCGTAGCATCCTTACCGTAAAGCGTGATGGACTTTGACTCTGCATCGTCAGCAATTTCAAAGCCTCCTACTAAGCCGTCTCTAATGGCCACGACGGTGATTGAAATGATCTCACCGTTGTTGCCGAAAAATGTAGCGCCACTGGCAAAATCGACCCGGTAGCAGCCTTCCGGATCAAGACGATAGGTCTCTTCCAGCGCCGAGTAGTCGATTTTACCGGCGATATAGGATCCGGCTGGCTCCTCTCCCTCGACACAGAACGTGGCGTGGTCGGAGAAGATTTCAACCAGGACATTCAGCGTGTTCTCACGAAGCGATGGCGAGAACGCCAGCGCCGACGTGAACAAAAGCACGGAGATGAGGGCCGCGACGAGGACGATTCGCAGTACGCAGAAAGGCTTGCGCTTTTTGGACCGTTCATAGGTCAGCGCCTCTTCGATGAACTCATCGTCGATCCCATTCATTGCGCTGGAGAATTTCTGAGCCAATGTCAACAAGCCAAAACACCCTTTTCTGCAAGATGCGTTTGTAATTGCTTACGAATTCGGGAAAGCCGGACAGAGACATTCTTTTCCGTCAGGCCGGTTCGAGCCGCAATTTCTGCATAGCTGTCGGAGAACCAGTAGCGCCGCAGGAAGATCACGCGGTTTTCCTGTGACAAGTCCCTGAGAAAGTCTTCAATGATCGCAATCAACTCTTTTTCCTCAAGAGAGTCCTCGACCAAAGCTGAGGAAGCAAGACAATCTTCCAATTCTTCCATTGTCGAGTCGTAATTGCTGTTTCGCTTGAGAGCCGTATTAGCCCGATAACGCATGATGGAAATATTTCGAACAATTTTACAAACAAATGCAACCAGCGGATTAGGCCTGTGCGGAGGGATCGCGTTCCAAACGCCGAGATAGGCATCATTCACGCATTCCTCTGCGTCCTGTTGATCCTTCAAAATGCTGCGGGAAAGATTATGGCAAATCGCCCCATATTTGCCGTCCAGCGCTTCGATTGCAAGCTCGGAACGTGCAAAGAACAAATCAATGATCTTGATATCATCCACAAGGAATCACACCCTTCTATTTATTACCTTGCAAATTGGGGTGAAATACTACATCAAAGCAAGAATTTTTATCGGGAATTTTGGAAGATTCCCTGTTCTCCGCTGTCGTATTGCTGTCCCAACATAAAAAGCAATACGACCAGCAAGATCTCATTTCTTCACCCAGACCGGTTTTCGTTCCATTCTATAACAGATGTGCGGGGATATCAAACCCTTGAAGGATTTCGAAATATCTATAGTGTACGTGTATGGTTTGGCACGGAAAACAACCTATAATTTACATTGATGTACCACTTGAAGAACATTTTGCACATAGCTGAAAATATTTATTTGGCTAACTTGTCGAAAAATGAATGGCGCGTTATTCCTTGTAAGGATGTGTTCTCTTTTTACATCTATATATCAGATGTTAAAAGAATTATTGACTTATCCCATCAGCTCCTTTAGTATGGCTATTGATAAAACAAAATGATTTTGCAGTGGAGGCATGCTCATGGAAAGAAACGGAATAGACAAACTCAAAAAAGCCTGCATAATACTCCCGTTGGTCGTTGCGGTCATATTCAATTCCAGTGTTGCGGCTATTGATCGTGAGAACAATTCTAAACTGAGCTGCGGAATAGATTCCTATTATGTGAAAGATATGATAGCTCAAGACGATCATATATGGCTTCTTTTGCATGATAGCTCGATAGGCAAAGATGCAGTAGCCTGTATAAATGAAAAGACGCTTGAATTGCAGGCATGCTATCGAAGCGGCGAAGATTTAGAAGATGAGATGATCATTCAGAATATGTCTGTCCAACCAAATGGTTCAGTTTGGCTTGACCTATTCTATCCGAAGAATCCAAAGGGTTTGCAATATAGCCTTTTTATTCTTCAAGACAATGTTAATGTGGCTGCGGCCAGTAATGTTGTCCTCTGCGAAAATGTTGCCTTATGGGAAAATGGAAGTTCGCTGTGTTACTGGGATAGCGATGAGATCGTCAAATCTGTGGACATTCCTGCTGGCACAGAGCCTTATGCGATTTCGGCATTGAATGGCAGGCCATGTTTTGTAGATGCCTATACTGGCAAGGTATTCCTTTTGAATGAACACGGAAAATGGATCAATCAGTACAGTATCCCAGTTAGCGATAATAAGGTTTTGCCCCAAGAATTTGTGAACTTTTACGCTTCCATGACAAGCTGCGGTAACGAGGTGTACTTGTCGTATCTTGTCGGCCCGGAAAAGAGCAATAGTCTGAACAGAGGCGGCCTTGTGAGGCTCAGCGACGGAAAAAGGCTGGGAGACACTGCCGGTTTGATCGTTCATGCCAAGAAGCAAAATGATGATTCTGTGCAGCTTTATATGACCAACGGTTTCTCCGACAATTCCAAGCTGAAAGAGTACCAACAGCTGTCTATTAAATCAGACACAATCACCGAAGCAAGGGCTTTCCAACAAGACGGCGACAATACGGCTATATATTTGCCGGCAGAGTGGCAGTATAGGGACAACCTCGGCCGTCTATGGGGATGGTCAGAGACAATTCGGAATAGCATTACCTGTATTGATACGGATAGCCTTACAGATACCGACAGCAAGTTCAGTGCGTCTACCGACTATTATGGCTTCCTGGACGCGGATGAGTCAGCATGGTATGGAAGTCAGCAACAGGGCGTTATAAAGTCAGTTGTCCAGTTGGGCATTATGAACGGATATACTGACGGTACATTTCACCCTATAGGCAATATCACACTGAGCGAAGCAATTAAAATGGCTGCTGTTGTCCATGCCACATGTAATAACCAGACAATCTCTTTTTCAGCATCAGATGGTGGTAAATGGTATGATGCCTATCTGAACTATTGTGTAAAAAATCGAATTGTCTCGAGCGACGAATATTCCAGCCTCGATGCTTACGCAACACGAGCACAAATAGCACATATTTTCGCGAAAGCAATATCTGATTTTGCCGTTGTCAACGACATTGACTATGATTGTATTCCTGACGTAAGCGAACGAAGCGAATACGCTGATGAGATACTTGCTCTTTACAGAGCAGGCATCTTAACCGGAGATGAAAGAACCAGAGCATTCAGACCATCTGACACCATTACACGTGCTGAAGCAGCTGCAATAATCTCGAGAGTAGCTTTGGCTACGACGCGAATCAAAATCGTTTAAAATGGGAAATGAAAAATTCTGTACCCTATGCAGAGGCACTGCAATGGAGCATGATCTGGAAAAGTTAGCGGTTACGGCATTGCGTATCTCTGCAAGTCCTATAATGAGGCACGATTTCTGCATGGAATCTTGGAAACATTGTGAGCAAGTGAAATCCGAATTGTTTGCGTTTATGGTTTAAACCATAAATGCCTCGAAGTAAGTTGGGATTCTATCTGTTATTGACACGTATTTTAGAGTCGGTTTGCTATCCTCATCAAATCTTCCATATACCGATACGTCATCGGAGCGCATTCTTGCAGCAACGATATGGCATTGGCATTTTCCGCATACTTCACCCAGTAGGCAAAGCAGTCTGCGAAGTATTCTCTGGCGTTGGTTTTGGCATAGTTCCGCAGCGGCGCGGCGGCAGCTTCTGCACGAAAGAGCTGTTCATGCTCTGCAGGGAATCCCAGCATCCAATCGAGAAAATGTCCGAATTCGTGGAGCGTCGCGCTGGCCTCCGAGATGTAGATGGTTTTCTGGCTGTAGTTGGTGGCTCCAATGCAGCTCATGTTAAGTTTCTTGCTGAGGCCGCCCATGTAGTCGAAGTCGATGCAATATGTCCAGCCAGCGGCATTGAAGGCATCGAGGATCTGTTCGGGTAATTTCCGCAGTTCCAGCAGGAAATCGTTGACATTGACACCTGCCGCGTTCACTAACGTCACCGGAGCTTCCGGGGCTGTCACGGTGAAGGCGCGGGTCAGAATTGCGTGAAGGAGCATGGCAGCATCCCTGCGGGTAACGATCTCATTTGCAGTGTTCGCCTCGCCGCAGAGCTGAAGCTCCTTCCCAATGCGAATGCAGTTTTCATGATCGGGCAGCGACACGCCGCCCGCATAGAGTACGCTGTCGTAAACGGGGATCTTGGCTGCGGCAAAGGCGCTTTTGAGCAGCGCTCCCCGGCATAGCTGGATATTGGGCGCGGAGAGTGCAGTTTCGTTCAGCCAGCCCTTCCGGTAGGCTTGCTCCACAGCGCTTTGGCTCAGATCACTCCATGAGCTGCCCTCGACCTTCACATCATAGGCCCGGCAGAGCATCATCGCCCACTGCCGCACCGTCACCGGCGCATCCGGGGAGAAGCATCCGTTCCCCGTGCCTTGCGTGATCTCATGCTCCGCAAGATACATCACGCTCTCATAGCAGTCCGCAGACTCCGGTACGTCATCAAAGCCTGCACAGGCGGCAGAAGCGGCTGTGGGCAGGATCAATGCCAGGGCAAGGGTGCAGACAGCCAGCGCTGTTCTTCTAACAATAGTCTTCATAAGTTCCTCCATATTCTTGTTCTTTCTCTGTCCTGTATCCTCCGGTAGAGTAGGCTCTTCTGGATGCGCCATGGTGACGCTACCCTATGGACAGAATTTTGAGAGTAAAAACGTCACAGTCCCCCCTTGGCGGGAGGCTGTGACGTTTTATGCTTTGCCAGCCGGTATAAATTGCTGGTGAGGCTGCCGTTGGAGCGGCGGCGGTTCCGCTTCTCAATGAGCTGCCTGCGCTCAAGATCTGCCAAGGCCCGCTGGACTGTCCGCGGCGAAAGTCCCAATTCACGGGCAATGGTTTTGATCCCAGGCCAGCAGACACCGGAGGCATCCGCCCGGTCCCGAAGGTAGATATAGACCGCCTTTTCCCGGTGGCTCAGATGCTCCTCGGCGTAGATAAAGTTGAATTGACTCATCTGCCTCCCTCCATGTTATAGGGACTCTTTGTGCAGCTCCGATGGATGCTGCGAACGAGTTCGCCCTGGTCTATGTAGGCAATCTTTCGGGCTGCCTGCTCCGGCATTCGGTAGCCGTCCGGATCAAAGGTGATGCCCCAATCCAGAAAGAGACGCAGTTTGGTGCGCATGGGATGGGTTCCCGTTTTCATCACTACAAACTCACCCTTGGGGATGGATTTCAGTTCATCCGGCGTCATGAGCGCACGCTCCATCATCTGCAAGGACTGGCTGCTCTCTTTTCCCTGACTGACAGAGCCGGACAGTACCGTCCTGCTGCCGAGGGCGGCGGAGAGTGCGTCGGCTGTTTTGCTCTGGGGCGAAAAGCCGCCGAAGATGGTGTCCTGGCAGTTGTCACATATGATTTCAGCACCCTCTTTTCCGTAGTTCTTTTCCAGTTGCGCGAGGCTTTGGATAATGGGTACCAGCGTCAGCCTGCGGGAGCGTCCCGCGCTGAATAGGGGCAGAATGTCAAAGGGCGGCATGGTTCCCAGTTCATCGCAAAACAGCACCACGCGGTTTTTGAGCCTGCCGCCGGTTTCATCCGCCACGGAGAACAATTCGCGGGACAGATTTTGGATCATGAGCGCCGCGATGAAATTCTTTGCCGGATCTTCTTCCGGTAAAATCAGAAAGATGGCGCACTTCTCCGAGGCAAACATTTCGGCGTTGATGGGGCTGTCGTAGCAGATGACCTGCTCCAGTTCCGTATCCAGAAAGGCGTTGAGGCGGGACATGACGGTGGACATGACCGAAGCCATAGACTGATCCGCACTGGTGAGTGCGGCGCCTGCCAGCCACCGGGCCTTATGCTCCGGCGGCAGCTCATCCATGAGCAGCTGAAAGCCATTCTTGCCTCTTGACTTCGGCACTGCCAGTAGATCCTGCACCAGTTTGAAGGCTGATACGATGTGCCGCTTCTCCGGCTCTCCGTCCTTTGGTGGTGCGAACTCCGCCAGCAGAAGCACAATGGCAGTCAGCAAACCTTCTGCACTGTCATAGAAGAAGGCATTCTCACCGTACTGTGCAGCGTCGCCGTCCGGGTTGATAATGGTCTTGGCAAGGATCTTGGCGTATTTCTCTGCGCGCGCTCGGGCAGCGAGGTCCTCCGGATGCTTGCGCGCAATATCCATGTAGTGATTCATCAGCGTCAGGAAATTGAAGCCGTCTGAGCGGGTTGGGTTACGCAGGTCGATGACGGATACCTTGTAGCCGTAATACCGGGAGGCGACGGCACCGTAGTTGCGCGCCAAATCCCCCTTGGTGTCCAGCGCCAGATAGCTCATGCCGCTGGCGCTGGCATATTCCAGATTCGCATATAAAAAGTACGCTGTTTTACCCACACCGGAAGCTCCAATCATAAGACAGTGGATATCATCGCTGTCCACCAGCGCGCGGACATCCCGCTGATTTTCCACCACATTTTTGATTTTGAAAATTGCCGACTTCTTTTTCTTCGGCTTTCGCTTTTCTTTTTTTCCTGCTGTAGGACGGTGGAGCCTCTCCAGCAGCTTGTGAGTGGCCTGTGAAATCACGCCTTTTTTTGCTCTGCGCTTTCTGCCGCCCATGCTGCCGAGAATGATGCCCTGCACCGTGGGCAGCTCCTCTCCCTTGCGCCAGCGGCGCGGGCGAAAAGGGACTACATGATAGGTCGTGTGGATCTCCCTGGGCGTTGCCCAACGCGCCGTTCCGTGCTGACCGTCACCGACAGTTTTGTTCTTGAAGTTGTTGAGAGAATAATTCTTGGAGAGGAAGGATACTATGAGCAAGAATGCCAGCAGTCCGCCGCCAAGCAAAATCAGGGGCCATACATTTTCGTTCATGCGTCTTTCTCCTTCCTCTCGAATTTGGCGCAGAGATCGTCATTCCAATCCTTGCGCACCGGGCAGAGCCGCTCCACATCCAAGCCCATCTCCTCCAGCGTATCCGTCATACGGTCGCAGGCGTCTTTGCCCGCATCATCGTTGTCGAGGCACAGATACACCATGTCCAGTTTCGGATTCTGCCGCAGCCGTTCCAGCACTGGCTGAATAGAAATTCCGCAGCAGGCAACATAGCTGTGTTCCTGCCAGCCGTATGGATAGAGGGTAATGTGGGACAGAAGGTCGATGGGTGCCTCGAACACATAGAGGGACTTGTCGGTCCCGCCTTTGTGGAAGCAATGCTCACTTGCGCTGCCCTCGATGTTCATGCGGAACACCTGTCCCTCGCTGTTGGTACTGCGGATGTGCGCGTGCTTGGCCTCACCGCTGTCATCCAGCCCCACGAAAACACAGTTGTGATGCTTGTCCTCGTAGAGCAGCTTTTCATGTACGAAGGCGGAAATAACCTCGCGGTCAATGTGGCGCTGACGCATGAGGTAGGCATACATACGCCGCATGGTTCCGTAAGGCTCCGGCAAAGCGAAAGCCTTTGGAACTTCCTTCACAGGCTTTGCCTGCTCATGCGATTTACCGTTCTTTCTGCCCAGCAAAAGCAAAACCGCCTCCTGATAAGGGAGGCGGTAATAGCGCTGGACGAAGCTGACGGCGTAGCCGCCGACGCGCGCGGAGTGGTCAAACCATTTGTTGCCCCGCACGGTGATGCTGGGATCGTTGGGGGGACGGAACTCCCGGCCAGAGCGCACGGGTCGCTCCCCCTGAGCGCGCAGCAGCGACACGAGATCCGTGTTCTGCGCCCGTGCTTTTTCCTCCGGCGTGAAATAGATAAATTGGCTCATGATGTTTCCTTTCAGATCATTGCTCTTTCTGTTGACAATATGTGTTTTATCACATATGATGAAGTGCAAATAAGAATGCATAGGCTGTGCAGTGGTAGGACGCAGAGTAATCCTCACCAATGGCTTTGTAAAAAAGACGATGAAAACCCCGCCGCGCGAGATAGAACGTGCCAAGCGGTATCGCGCAGACTTTAATCAAAAAAAGGAGGCATGATTTATGGGGAAGAATTTTCGTGAGACTTTGAACGAAAGAATGCAGGACCCTGCGTTCCGTGCGGAGTGGGATGCGCAGGAACCGGAACGTCAGATCATGCGCGCCATTGTTGAAGGCCGTGAGGAAAGCGGCATGACGCAAAAGCAGCTCTCCGACATTACCGGCATTACACAGGCTGATATCAGCAGGCTGGAAAGCGGAACGGCCAATCCATCTCTGCGGACGCTTAAGCGTCTTGCCGCAGGCATGGGAATGGCACTCAAGCTGGAATTCGTTCCGACGCAAACGCAGATCTGACTTCAAAAAAATGCTGCCGCAATTTTGATTGCGGCAGCATTTTTTATCTGAACGTCTGCTCCTCGTGATCATCCGGCTTGTGTCCCATTGCCAGCCGCTTGCGCTGCAATTCGTGGCGGCGCTTGCGGTCGATCTGCAAGCCGCGGTGGATCTGATCGAGCTTGCTGTTGTCCTCAAAAATTCTGCTCATGTGATGCAGCATCCGCACGACGGTTTCGCCCACCGTGGGAGCACGGTACTCTGCTCCTGCCGGTGCGGTTTGCCCTGCTTGACCGGATGGCTGTGAGTGCGTCGGAGTCATTTCGCCCACAGGCGGCACGCTGCCTTTGGAGGCAGCAGCGTCAGCGGAGCCGGTATCTTCCGTGGAAAGTGCTGGTGTATTTTGGGCTTGGGGCTGTGCGGGAACGGCTGGTGTTGAGGATTCTACTTTGGCTTTCGTGGCCGCCGCGGAATTCTCAGGCGAAATGGATTCCGTCAGCATGGCAGAAGATCTCCGCGCGTCCGCACACCTCTGCCGCTCAGCCATCCATCGCAGTGTTTCCTGAATGACCATGTTGCGGACGCTCCGGAACTCCTTTTGCCGGGAGAGCGGCAGACGCTTGGGCGGCCGCTGATCGTAGTCCAGACACACCTGCTCGTAGAGCGTCTGCCACGTTTCATAGGCGGCGGACACCCGCTCGTCCTTCGCCAACTCCTCCACGATGGCGTCCACGATGGCCTTGGCCCTTGGCGGCAGGTAGCCGTAGACCTTTCGGCCCTTGATCGTCAGCAGACGCTCTGCTAACTCCTCGGTGAGCTGCTCCAGACGCGGGTTATCCGACGTGCCATGCTCCAGCTGTGCGATGCACTCCACCATTGCCTTGCGGGTCTGCGCCTGCAACTCCTGCCGTGCGGTATCCTTTTGCTGGTAGATGTGCATCCGATCCGCGTGGTAGATCCGCCTGGCGAAGACGGATTTCATTTCCCGGATACCCTCTTTGGTGAGGTAGCCCTCCTTTGGATCTGCGGAGAAGATGATCATGTGGATATGCACCTGATTTGGCTTCTGGTGGAACGCAGCATACCAACGCAGGTTTTCCGGTCGAATCTTATACGCTTTTGCGATGTCACAGATGGAGGCGTTCACCAAAGCCTGCCAGTTTTCCGCGTTGTCATAGCCCAGCCGCTCTGCGTCCTCACGGCGCAGCGCCACCACCGGTGTCCATACATTTCCGGTGTGCTCCGCCACCTCCCGTACCGCCTGCGCGAGATTTTGTACCTTACCGTGAGCGTCCCACAGCCCGTGCTCACCGTCCTTCTGGACGCCGGGGCGGTGAGAGATGTAGTCGATAAAATTTTCCTTTTGCTCCAGCGCCTCCATGTAGTCTTCCTGCACCTGCTGAATGAACACGGAGGCATTGCCCTGGGTGGGGTGATCCAGATATTCCTCGTACTCAATGAGTTCCCAGCAGGAGGGGAAGGACTTCAGCAGCCGCGCGATGAATTCCCGCTGCTTTTTTGTGGCGGGGAGTGTACTGCGCTCATCCGCCAGCAGCTCCACGCCGGGACGGGTGGCGACGTAGCGGGTGCGCTGGGCCAGCTTCGCGGCGTTCTGTCCGCCCTTGAGGTAGGGCGAGATCAGTACGATCCGGGCCATGTGTCATCCGGCTCTATGCGCCGCTGGCTCCGCACCGCGTTTTCAAAACTCACCTGACCATTGGTGCGCTTCACCTCATCCACCGCGTAGGCCCGCAGCTCCCGCGTGTGGATGGGATCGGTACGGAAGTGCGCGGCGATGGTGTGGCAGAGCATATTCAGCTCCACCGCGCACTTGAAGAGGATCGTCCGCAGACGGTTGTTGTTGTCGTCCAGCGTACCCTGAATAGCGGTGAGGATGGCTTGGGAGATGTAGGCGGTGTTGTCCTCCGTGCCGAGATAGCCCATGTAGAACCGCAGGGCCTTTTCTACGAATTCATTGCGGCTGCGGCAGTTATCAGCTTTCAGCCAGCTGTCCATGCGGTCGATCATGTCGGGCGGGAGCCAGAATGTCGTTTTCTTTTTCACTTTTTCTTCCATCGGTGTTCTCCTTTCCTTGCCGTCGGTCAAAAGGGGCGCGAGTGCCGGAAACACCGTGCCTTTTTGGAAACCAGACTGCGGTTTTTCTGAAATGTGCTGAAATAGACTGCGCTTTGGAAAGCGCGAAAAAGCCCCGCACTGCGGGGCTTTGTGGGCGGGCCGCGGTCGCTTGCGACTGCG
>OGYY01002169.1_pt1 | contig 14991 bp, 10 predicted proteins | sample 1576671 | NCBI WGS metagenome assembly OGYY01 (sample SAMEA3541593, study PRJEB24748) | human gut metagenome | biome: human gut; feature: human-associated habitat; material: faeces | place: China | collected 2012 | reverse complement strand
AAAAATCTCTGATTATCCGGTCGTACAAATCCAAAACTTTTGCTCTTCTCATACAGACCAATCACTTTTGTCGTTCCATGAGATACCACACGCACGATCTTTCCTTCTTTTCGTCTGCCCTCCGGTGACTTGGTAATCAGAAATTCCACCTCATCTCCCTGAAATGCACCGTTGATATTCTCTTCCGGAATAAAAACATCCTCTTCATCCTCTCTGAGCACAAATCCGAATCCGCGAAGATTCGCCTGAAATATTCCTTTTAAATACTGAGGCTGTCCTTTGACATATTTCCCTTTCTTTGAGACGTAAATCTTGCCATCCGCCCCAGGGCTTCCAAGGGGGCCGGGCGCAGGGCGCTGACGCCGGAGGAGACCCGGCGTGTGCTGGAGACGATCCGTACCCACCCGGAGGGCCTGTTTCTGGCGATTCTCTACTATCTGGGCGTCCGCCGGGGCGAGGCGCTGGGGCTCAAGTGGGGCGACTTCGACTTTGCCGCCGATCAGGTCCACATCCTCCGGGACATCGACTTCACCGGTTCCACCTCTTCGGAGGGCACGCTCAAGACCGCCGCCGCGGATCGCTTCATCCCCGTCCCGGCGGTTCTCAAGGAGATGCTTCTTCCAAAGCGGGAATCGGCGGACGCCTATGTGTTTCACACGCCGTCGGGTGCGCCGCTTCCGCAGGCCAGTTACAAGCGCATGTGGTCGCGGCTGATGGTGGCCTGCGGCTGCGTGGAATGGCGCGAGATCGCGCCGGGCACCTCCCGCCCGGACGACATCCTCAAGCAGGTCAAGCCCACGCTGACCCCGCACTACTTCCGGCACCCTTATGTCAAGCCCACGACAAAAAATAAATTATTTTCAAAAGCAGAAATCCCAAACTATCAGTAAGTTTGATAGTCTGGGATTTCTGTTTTTGAGAATTTGAAAGAGAAACTCTCAGTCGTTGTAATGTCTATTGAATGAATTCATAAGCAATATTGTTTCCAGTTTCCTTAATGAATGTACAGATAGCTGCTTGGATTTTAGAAATTAAATGTCTATCTGAAATATGTATATACAAGTCTTCTTTAGCTCGACTGCAGGCAACATAGTACATCCTAGTAAATTCATCGGCAGGGGTCTCATTGAGCAATTGCGGTTTGGAATAAAGGTCAGTAATTGAAATTTTATCGAATCGGTTGGGAATAACACTTACAATCACCTTATTCCATTCAAGTCCTTTTGCTTGATGTACCGTCATATATTTACTATTTTCAGAAAAAACTTCGGTAAACAATCTATATGACGTGTCCCAAAAAAGTCCACATACAGCAGTTGTTAGTCTTTCATTATCAAGATCATTAAATAGTGGAATGGCAAAATCAGAACCAAAAACCGCGTCTTTCATTTCCTCAAATTCATGTTTCTCGATTTCCGCATTAAACTTCTTAATAATGTCACAAGTGTAATTTTGTTCAATCACGTCTCGAAAGACATTGTCTGAAAGTTCCCTTATTTGAAATATTATTTTCGGAGTAAGTTTTCGTGCATCAATAGTAGTGTATAACTTTAATGATTTCAAAACATCAACAAACGATCCACTAAGGTAACTCTCCCATAAACTAAAAATAAAACGAAACGCCCTAACCCATGTTACATTATTATGTTCCACTATTTCATCTCTAAGTTGAATTGGAGAATTATAATAGGAATTATAAATATTTTTCAAGAGTTTAGCCTGAGATTCATCAACGCCCTGTATATAATCAAAGGCTGAAGCCCATGCCCTCGTAAGCACTACACCATCACTTTTAAGGATACCTTGAATAGTATTATGGATTACAAGTGAGTTTCCAATAAGAAAGTGAATTTTCTTCGATTCAGACAGCGTTTTTTGATCCTCTGTGTCATATGGACGTTTGCTAACTTGTACGACATCCGCATCTGATTGTCGCAAAAAATTACAAAAGTTCACCACGTTTTTAGTGGATCGCCGGTTTCCGTTTATAACATATTCGTTTACACCCCGATCACCTTCAATAGAAAAATTTTTAAAGTCAGTTGGTTGTGCTCCTTGAAAACTATAGATTGACTGTGCTATATCACCTACAATCCCAACCATAGTGGATTTTTTACCAATCAATTTTATAATTAAGGTCTGGAGTGGATTTGTATCCTGAAACTCATCAACGAATATAAAAGGAAACTTTACTCGTATAGCATACAATGCTATTGGGTTACTTTCAAGAATTCTATATCCAAAATAAAGAATCTCATTATGTGTTAACTTCCTAATTTCCGACCATATGTATTTTTTCAATGGTACAACATGTTGTTCATTAATTTTAGAAGGCACCTTAAGCTCTATACAGCGAGGGGTTCCTTTGGTAATTGATGAAACAAACGCGTCATTATTAACCTCAACTTCGCCCATTGCTTTTTTGCTATATTTAAACTCCTCATCTGAAAGTTCTGAGTGGCTCGTTTTTCGGATGAAATCATAAATCTCATTTTTATCAACACCATGCAAAATCCCTAATCCCTCAACTTGAGAGGAGATTTTTCCTTTGCTGCTCACTTCGATTCCAAAATCGGATTTCATAATATCTCTAAGATCCTGCTGAAATGGTTGAATAATATGCTCGATAATAAATCCGTGAATAGTATGTACTTCAATATAATCCGTAAATTTATCAAGACGTCGTTTTATCTCATCAACAGCTGCGTTTGTGTAAGTAACGCAGAGAACCTTTCTAGCGCGGCTTCGAGTTATGAGAGGATTCGTCGTGACTATATTTTTTATGTTTTCAACCAAAAAATGCGTTTTGCCCGCACCTGGCCCCGCATAGACTTTGGCGTGCTTTTCCAGCTGTTCAGGCGTAAAAATATCACCAGATGTTATTTTAATAGCCATGTCAAGCCCTCCTGAATATAGCGTGGAACAACCAATTTTGATGAGCCATCTTCTTTCAAATGTGTTTCATCTGTCAGTATTCCCAAGGCCACATCGCCCTTCCTATCTTTTGCATAATGCAGAAATATCTCTGCAAATATCAGATTTTCATAATCAAAAGTTCGCTCTATAGCAGTGTCTACTCTAGATTTATATGCATCCAGAAATTTCTTAATGGTTTTACGTGAGCGCCCGTCAATTTCTTCGATATGAGATTCCCAAGCTGTTAAGTCAAAACCATATTTATCAAAAAAGTCATTTAATGTGTCGCTGAGTACCCTTTTAAATATTGTCGTGGCGGTAGCTTTATCTACTATATTTGTAAGAAAGAATTCATCTTCAAATGTCCGTCCGCCAATAGACTGTGTACAGATATAAAAATTCTCAATAGGGAATCTCTTTTTTAATTCGGTAATATGTGTTGGCTCATCGCTCATATACTCAGAATAGCTTCGCAGATTTCCATCCCCATCAAAATCAATCCATTTGAAATCTTTGTCCGTGATACAGAGTACTTTTTTCTGAACAGCATTTCCATTAAAAAGTTCCACGAAATATTTGAAATGCTTTCCGCCGATTTCAACAATTGAGACATGTTCATCTTCATAGGAGCAGCCACATATTTCCATAAATAGTGGCATTAAAAGCTTCTCGGCAATTCCCGCTACTAGAATGACTTTATCAGAAAATAGCATATCCGACCGTGTAACATCAAGAAATTTTGTGAGATGAGCTTTTGCCTCAGCTTTAACTGTTCTCCCATCTTTATCGGCAAACTGTTCCATTAAGCTTTGCTGAGTGCAATCCGAATCATGCCCATTGCGGTTATAAGCAAGCATAAACATATTATCTATACCGGCAACAGCAGAAATATTACTTGAGTGCGTTGTAACAAATATCTGCTGATTTAGGCCATTGGTGTCATCTAAATCTCGTAGATATTTGAATAACTTATACTGCATCGCTGGATGAAGATGCGCTTCGGGTTCCTCCAAACAAAGAATGCGGAAGTCCTTCCCAGGCCGTATTTCTGTTAATTTGATAAGCATGTAAATATTAATCAAATTATTATACCCAAGACCATTATATTGCAAAGGTAGTGTATATCCATTTTTTGTGTCTTTCACTTCTGTCGAATAAGTATCTGCTAAGGAAAAATTAGCGCGAACAGTTGATGCAATTGAAACATTACCTTTTGCAAGACCAATTGCATTCTTTTCGTTCTCAAATAGAGTAGCCAGTTTTGTAATAGATGGGGCTAGTAACTTTTCTATGCCTTCGGATACATCCTTTTGAAACTTATCAAAGTCAGCTGTATTATCCGCATTTTTTGTAAAATCGACAATTTCTCGCTTTGTTTCCTTTCTTACTTCTTCACTTGTGCGTTCTGCTCCGATAAATCGAATATCAAAAATATCTGTTACAGCTTTTTGATCAGCTTTTGTATCACTAATACCATTTGTGTAGTTCCATGAATAGTAATTCGAAACAAAGCGCTTTAGTACCACCAAATATGTCTCAAAATCTTTTGCTTCTTTTAAAACCGCTTTTTTATATTCTTCTAAAAACTTTGCATCCAAAGAGTAAACCGCTTTTATTTGTGCAGCAATATTATATTCAATAACTCCATCGTGTTCCTGTCTGTTCGCAGCAAATTCCTTTATACCTAGAAACGGTAACAATCTAATAATACTCTCATCATCAGTGTTATCTTCACAGATTTTGTGACTAATACTGTATTCGATCGTAATACTTGGTGCAGTTTCCAAGTACAATCTAGAATACTGCATAAGATTATTTTTATTAAAATCATCAACGGAAACATCCGAAGGAGAATTCAAGAGATTAATAGCATAGAGAAGTCCAGTTTTTCCGGAATTATTAGCTCCAATAATGACATTCAACCCTTTATGAAACTCCATAGTAAAATTTGCAAAATTCCTATAATTTTGAATGTGAATTTTATTTATGTACATAACTTCCTCCGCACAAAGTTATTCTTCAAAATGAATTCTAATTGAGTTCAATTATCTAGGTGTTACATGAATCATCGATAATAAAATATTAAACAGATAGTTTTCGTTAGCAATAGCAAAAACGGGGCTACTTTCCGCAAATAAAATACGCTCACAGATTTTCTGTATATATTACTATCCAAAGAAGCACTTTCTACTATATATGTTTTTAATTACATCATAAACCCAATCCGTAGCTTCAGCTGACTCTTTCAATATAATCACTTTATCTTTTGAATCCAATCTGTCTGAAAGTATTCTAATAACTTCTGGTGTAACATTGTTTTTTCCAAGTGTTTTTAGTGCTTGTATAACCAACACAGTTATATATGACAACCCTATGATTTCCCTATTGGCTCTATGTTTAAATTCAATCTTTTCCGAATTCCATTCATATATTCTGTAAGGCCCATTACTAATATAAGACCAAGTGGATGTTACCTGTGTTGAAAGCCCCAAAAAGATTAACGCAGTATTTCCACACGGAACAATTGTCCAGTGATAGCTACGAGCTAAAGCATGTGCCACTGCATTTGGATCAGCCGTTACATACTCTTTGCGAAGATTACTATACTTAGGCTTTTCAAAGACGCCCCTAAAAACTCGGCGCAATATTCCATGATTAACAAGGCGATTCAAACTTTGGCGCACTGTGTCTGCGTCTGCAATATCTGCGAAATCAGAAGTGGTAAAAACCATACCATTTTTTGCCGATAATATCCGTTCACGTATTTGTTTCATGTATCCATTATCCAAAGAATTACCTCCTGCAAGATGTCACAAATATTATACATAATTCGTGACATCTTTTCAATGTCTCTATAAACGATAAAGTTCATATTTAACGCTAATAATATGTAAACATGGCAGTCTAGTAGGGTTAATCGTAGCGCCACTGTAATTTAGAATTTGACCGCCCATTTGACGGTAATGTTTTTGTTTGGACATATGATAATTTCATCAATACAGTCCATAATCTCGCTGAGAGCAATTTCTTTGTAACTTGCTTTCAATAATTTGCGAAATACTTGATACTGTCTTTCGTAATCCGTCTTGCTTGTAACCATACCATCTCGAATTGCTTTCTTTTCATTCGCTGCATCTTGAGCTGCTCGAAATTCCTCTTTGCTGATTTCTCCGTCAACAAACCTCTCATAATGATGAATAGCATTCCTAAAAGCCTCTTGATATTGCTGATCAGATTGGGCAATATCATTGTCAATCTCCTTTATTACCTGCTTATACTGTGAATCGGAAATAAAATGCTCGTTTACATATAGCTTTAGTTGATGATAGATAGCATGAAAGACGTCTTCCTCTCGCGCATACATACCGGTGCACTTGCCAATGCCTAAACGGTTTTTAGTAATACAGGTAAAAAAGTACCAATCTGCATGATTGGTTCCGCGCTTACGCTGCATTTTCCCACCGCAGCACCCGCAGATAACTTTCCCTTTTAAAACATTTTCTGTCGATTGGCCTTTTGTGGTAAGGTTAAACGCTTTCGCTTGAAATGACCTTTGAATGGCATCAAAGGTATCCGTGTCTACCAAGGGTTCATGTGTTGCGGCAACAGCTCTCTTTTCTTTTCCTTGTATGAGCATGCCGGTATAGGTTCGATTGGTCAGGATATACTTGACTGACCTGCTATTCCAATCTCCGTTGCCATCATCATAGTTTCCAGCCAACCCCTTTGATCTCGCATATTGGATTGGTGTGGGAATATTTTTCTCGTTCAAATACCGAACTATGGCGGTCATACCAGTGCCATTCGCTGCTAACTCAAAGATTTTTCGGACAACAATAGCTGCTTTAGGATCAGGAATGAGTTTATCGTGGTTAGATTCTGATTTTTGATAACCGAATGGGGCTCTTGGCCCAATAAATGTACCTTGTTGTGCTTTCATGTCTAAGGTCGCCTCCACTTTCTTTTTAATTTCAATAGATGTTTGCTCGTTAAATGCGTTTATTATGGGTACGCGTATTCTGGAACTGTAAGGATGTTCTTGGTTGGTAATACCGTCAATCGTATCAAATTGATCGTTTACAGATACAAATCGGACTCCGTTAGCTGGGAAAATGACTTCGATATAGTAACCGGTAGTAATGTAGTCCCTTCCCAGGCGAGAGAGATCCTTTACAATAACACAGTTGACTTTGCCCGCAAGTATATCTTCTATCATTTTTTGAAATGCAGGCCGGTCAAATCGCTGACCGCTAAAACCATTATCGATATAGTAATGCGATATAGGAATTTGGTGCTGATCGCCCCAGAGTTCGATAATGAATTTCTGATTTTGGATAGAATTGAATTCTTCCTGATTTGCAACTGAAAGTCGAACATAGCCTACTGCATTGGCAGTAGAAGGTCTAAACATTTCTGTATACTGATGTTTTCTGCTTTTTCGTGCCATGAAAAAATACCCTCCTTCGCCAAAAAAGGCTACGGCGCAAACCGTAGCCTCTAACAATATCATAGCATATGGCATTTTCCGCTTCCACGAGGGAATGTCCATTTGTCGCTTCCACGAGCTTAGTCACAACTACGTGACGCTGCTCTACGAGAGCGGCGTCGACCCGCTGATCGCCATGAAGATCGTGGGCCACACCGACTACCAGACCACCGCGAATATCTACACGCATCTCAAGGAGGAGACGCTGCGCAGGGCATCGGTCAACATGGAGAAGGTGTTCGCGGACAGGGAGAAGGAGGAAGGGAAATGAATGAATAAGGCTTCTAAAATTGACAAAAGCCAAGAGATGTGTTATTGTGTTACAGTTTATAGCCTTTTGAAGGGTGGGGTGGACAATATATACTGTAGTTGACCTGTTTGCAGGCGCTGGTGGCCTTAGCTATGGATTTGAGCGTACTGGTCAGGTGCGTGTGATCGCTGCTGCAGAAAAAAACCCTGACGCTCGAAAGACATATAGACGTAACCATCCAAACGTCAGGTACTTTTATGAAGATGTGCATGATATCGACTATCAGGATATTCTTAATGATTTTAGAACGGTCGATATTGTGATAGGTGGTCCGCCTTGCCAAGGCTTTTCTAACGCCAACCGACAACATACTTCGCTCATTAGCATGAATAACCGATTGGTCAAAGAGTTTGTCCGTGGTGTATTAGAACTAAGGCCAAAGATTTTTCTCATGGAGAACGTTGCGATGCTACGTTCGCAAATTCATCGTTTTGTTGTGGAAGAATGCGATTTAGAAACACCTGAAGTTATGGCATTGGACATGCGCGACGACAAACTAGAGCTTCTTCCAAGCGAGGCTATGTTCAATGGAGCATATGAGTTAGCCATATCTGCTTCTGACATAAATATCAATCGATGGTCAGACAAGCTCACTTCCATTTTTAATTGCCTATACCGCTATCGTATTAATCAAGCAAAATTTGACAAGACTCTTGATAAGTATCAGAAAGCATTGAATAAAGCCATTCCGGTTTTCATTGAACAAGAGGAGAGCAATCCGGTTGTCCTTGCCGAAAAGGCTATGGCTGAAATGCTCACTCAATACATAGATAGTCATAATGTTGATTTTGCTCAGCTAATTGAGGCTATAAAAAAGCCCTTATTTATCCAGCATATGTTTGAACGCATTGAAGAAATCAGGAGCAACCATATTCATGTATACAAATATCAGATTGATAATGGTGCTCTTGTTGCTTGCGTGAAATCTTATGCTGTTTTGGATTACATCAAGGGGGTTCTGGGGGATAAGCTACAATATAAAATCACAGCCCAAATATACAACGCAGCAGACTATGGTGCACCCCAGAAACGCGAACGATTTATCATTGTGGGAGTTTCTAAAGAGTTGCAAAAGAACTACATTCCACCAGTTGGAAACTATTTATTCAGTCCTCACACAGTAAGGGATGCAATAGAAGATCTGGAAGATATCACACCTTTTACAGAAAATACGACTGAAAGTATCACCCTTCCCCACTATGACCACCTACGTCCTTTAGCTCAGGAATTACGAGGTAGCGTACTGTATAATCATATTTGTACAGCATCGAAGGAGATTGCCAAAAAAAGATTTGCGGCATTGAAGGAAGGCCAGAATTTTCATGATCTAGATTCTTCCTTGAAGACAACGTACAGCAATGTAGAGCGAACGCAAAACACAATTTACATGAGACTAAATTATGATGCTCCGTCAGGTACTGTTGTCAATGTTCGCAAGTCAATGTGGATACATCCCAGATTAGATAGAGCAATTTCTATTCGAGAGGCTGCTCGACTACAAACTTTTCCTGATAGCTATGTTTTTGAAGGATCAAAGGATTCGCAATATCAGCAAGTTGGCAATGCTGTTCCGCCTATTCTAGCAACGGCAATCGCTAATCAAATACTCAATGTTTTGGCCGAATAATATAATAAAAGAAGCTGATGCCTCAGATTAGAGTGCATCAGCTTCCTTTTTAATGACTGCATTTTGAGCTTAGTTCAAAAAACTAAAAATTTCTTGCGTTGCAACTCTTTTCTACTTTCTACCGCCATTATTTTAACGAATGGTTTTTGCTCTAACTCTTTCGGTTTTTTTATTCTATAGTTTCTTTTTCACCTTCTCACGCGCATCAATATTACGCGCTCTGGCGAGTATTTTGTCGTAAATTGCTTTTTGGGGAAGGCAATCTAAGACATAAACGCCACCCAAAAGATTTAAGTATTTTGCCAGTTCTCCAATGATATTAGTGTTCATTGTTAACCCCTCAACATCACGTGCATCAAGAACAGCACTTAAAAACGCATGATTGATATCGCGGCTATTTGATGTGCTTCTTTCCAGTGCGTGCATGATGGTATCAGCATTTTCACAAGCAAAGCGCGTGAGCCGATAAGGATCTGGCTCATGCGGGTCAGGATTCATGGTCAATCTAGCGGCCCACCAGAGACGCGACATAGTGTTTCTTGTTAGTGAACGCCGCACGTTATAGCCGAAAAACACATGCTGGTTTATGCCTGCCTCTGTTACTCCTTTTTTATCAAAGCCCCAACGATACCGAACGAAAGGCCAATACTCACGTAGACACAAAGCGGACCAGAACCGTTCATCTGTAGCCTGCGAATCGCTCAGAAATTTCAAGTTCTCATAAACAATTGATGCATTTATTCCGTCGGTTTTCGATGGATCCTCTGATGACATATCCAATGTGAATTGAGGAATCTCTGGAAATTTAGTTGCTTCGAAAGGGGATGATTCTAAACGCGCTTCTAGCCATTCGCTCGGGCTATCAGCTTTTTCAAAGTCCGGCAACATAGACGAAAGGTTCTGCTTAATTGTGTCAAGAATTGCGCTTTTGACCAAGAACAACTTCATCAGTTACCATCTCCATTCTGCGTAGCGCCAAGTGTTAGTAGAGTATCGAGAGCTTTCCGCATGGGCTCCTCAACTAGCCGTTGAGCTAGTTCCATTGTGTTGGAGGAGTCGAACTCTTGCGATCCGATGTCACAATTGAATTTTTCAGATAGCACTTTTCGGAGACTTGCATACCAGACGCAACCGTCATCATCGTAATGATAACGTTCAGAATAATTTGTTCGTTTTACTTCGTCCAGAGTATAAATTAATGCCGGTATAATGACCATTGCATTGAGTGTTTCCGTCATCAACATACCTTGATCCAACAAGCTGTACTTTCTAAAATCAGCTAACGGTAATTGGATAATAATTCTGGGTTGAGATGTTTCCACTGTCATGTAGGTGATGGATTCATCATACACTGGGACGATAGAAAAAATAGATGGAATATTGACCAAATCATCAATTTCCTTAGTGATGACGATTTCTCTTGGCGGTGCAATAGCAAGAACGCACCCCGCTTCAATATTAAAGGAAATACCTCTGTAGTCAGAATGAAAAGCGGAATTTGAATACCGTTCTATGTCCTTTGCAGCTACCAAAAGCGGACAGATTTGAAGCTTGCCGCAAACTTCTTTATGTGAGATAATAATATCGCTTATCTTCTCTCTAGTCGTTACAGCCTTACGAAAGCCTGTTTGAGCACATTCCAAATGATATGCGTAGTATGCCTTTTCCTCCTTAATAAGTTGCTGAAGTCCTTCATTCTTTAGCGTAACATTGAAATATAGACGCCGGTCATAACCGTGAACAGCTTCTTCGACTGTGACATCAAATTTACTGTCAACATAATCATCAAGGAACTCGGCGAGAACTGGATATGGATACATTTTATGCCTGATGACCATATGCCTCAACCTCCAATGAAGAATAATCATGATAGTCAAGCGTCAAGGTCATCTTAAGTACTTGATTGGCTGTAAATGTTAAACCTTTAATAACATTTCCCTCAAATGTTACATTCTCCTGATCGCATTTCACTCCGACCAGAGCAGCATCATACGAACCACCTTCGGCAGACTGATAGACCTTCATTGTACCCTCTGTTGCATTGACCGTAGGCTTAAAAAGCAACATGTATTTGCCTGATGTTTTGTCAATGCAGTACATGCGTTCACTTGCTGGACGCACTTTTATCGACTTTTTCCTATGCTCAATAGGATTGGGACCAACATTGGTGCCGGGATGAGGACCATTTCCTTTTCCCTCATATTGGCCACTACCCCCACCCCCACCATTGCCGTTTCCATTCTGCCCCCCAGAGCCTTCACCAGGAGGTCCCTCTTCGACGATATCACCTTGGCTATCGTTTACGGTTGACTCATTTCCGCCATCCGATTCAAAATCAGAATTTATAGGCGATTGCACTTTGATGGGCTTTAGCTCAAAGGTTTTGATCTTATCCGATATTGCTTCTCTTCGATCTCTGTTCTGGCTTTCCGACTCCTTTTGATCAATATAAGCCAAAAACTCACTAACAGACGGATCAATGGAATCTCGCGCGCTAAGCTGCTGCATCTCCATCAGTTTGGAAACGATGAATTTTCGGATAGTTGAAATCACATTACGTGCTGTAGCCTTGTTGTTACTACGCTCGGGTTCCCATTTAGTATGTTGCGGGTTCTCAAGATTACGCAGGTATTCATTTAGCTTTTCTCCTTCAACGAATAATACCGCTGAAAATGGAATCGTTGAAGAAATACCATCACGATCCATGATTTTCATGCCGGTTTTCCGCACCATAGCACATTTGCGATGCATGCCGGGCTGAATCATCATCTTAAGCTTAACGGTCCCCTTTCCAAGAATATCCTCTTCAAAAGTCTTTGATTCCTTATCAGAAGCTATAAGGACGGCATAGTACTTATCGGCGTTTTCCTCAAACTTAGATGAATAACTTGCAATTAAATGAGGGAGGGTGGAGGCGTCAATGACGCTACCATTAACCTCAACAACTAGCTTCTTTTGGAATACCGCTAGAAGAAAACTATCTAGGACTGAAATAATCAGATCGTCTTTCCACGAATCGTCATAACAAAAAGCGACGATAAAGATGTCAGTTCCACTGTCATTCATATTCCGGGAGAAGGTGGGATCCAGCGAAAAAGACGAATACATAGGAGTGCAACGTTCTTCACCATAGAATCCAACCCCTTGACAAATCTCTTGATTTTCCATCTTAAAACTTGTCAGTCTTGAAACACCTTGGTTGGCAGCGACACCATCTTTATTAATCGTGCTATAAAACACAGTACGGAACGCAGAGCAAGCGAACGGCGCAAACTTACCAATTCCAAATGAACCACCGCTGGAACCTCCCTTATCAGAAGCTCCTGTTGATTTAATCAGGTTACACCAAGCGGAATTATAGGGCTCATGTGCACCAGTAAGACCGCTCGTGTTGAAGTCGCTAATTCTCAAGCAAACAACGGTTTTTTGATTAGAAACACTTATAGCATTAGAGAAAAATTTCTTTGCATTGTCGTTATTCTGAACGCCCCAGAAATCGTAGGCCCTTTTAAATGAATCCTTTAAATCAGCAACGCCAGGGACATTGGCCATCGGAATTTCAAAAGTTTGAAATACGATCTTAACTGGATCTTCGTTTGGTAACGTGGCATCAAGAGAATTTTGACAGATTTCGCGAGCCAAAGAACGAATAGGAGTGCCACGGAATGTTTCGACGCCGGAATCTGCGATGCCATTGATCTGTCCGTAGTTATTCGAAGGAAAATCCCATTTGGCCATACCGTACCTCCTCATTCTAAAGTAAACCGAGTTGAAGACTTACTCTCAACCCTGTTAAAACGTTTCTTGGCTTCCTTTGCAGCAACATCGATGGCACCAAAAATTTTTTCTACATCTTGCTGGCTATACTCGTATGTGCTAGTACTTGACAAGTTACCCAGTAGCTGAATCATATCTAAAATCTTATTTGTTCGGGTCTCGGCCAAACGAATAAACTTTTCGCGCTTTGTTTCATCCGGAGTACTCATGAACCTGCCCTCCTTGCATCTTTTTCCATTATTGTAGTATGATATATGATAAATGTCAATAATATTTTCATTATATTTGAAAAATAATTCACAATTATATATAAAATTATCCTGTGGGTGGGCTACCCTAGCAGGATTGATTGGACTGGAAATTGTCGCAGAGGGCATACTTCTCAAAACTGCCAGGCAGGATCTGTCAGTTGGAACAAGAGAGGAATATTCTAAACTTTTGCAAGTTCCCTCTTAGGCAACGATTGTGATAAAAGCGTTGTTTCCCGTACTGGCGGTCGAGATAGAGCGTCGTAACGCAGGTTGTGACAGGCAATTCGTATGACATCAGAGCTAATACCGTGCGCTTGGTTTCTCTAGCGTAGCTTTACATGTTGCAATGTATACGCCCAGAAAAGAGTGGCGCTAGGCCGGCTCATCATTTTTCAACTATGTATCCCCGTCTCCGCTCTCACAGCCAAAATATTGAAGCCCCCTCCAAAGTATGATACACTACATACATCCACAGATGAAGGAAGGAAAACACAGCATGAGCCTAAGCGCACACATCAGCGAAAAAGCCGCCCTGATCTGGGCGATTGCCGATAAACTCACCGGCGTATACAAGCCCCACGAATACGGCGAGGTGATATTGCCGCTCACCGTCATTCGCCGCTTTGACTGTATTTTGGCCGATAGCAAGGATGCCGTGCTGGAGCGGTACGAGGCCGTCAAAAACCTGCCCCTGCGGGACGTGCTGCTGCGGGCCGCCTCGGGCAAGGCGTTTTACAACACCAGCAAGTACACCTTCGAGCGCCTGCTGGACGATCCCGACAACATCGAGGCCAACTTCCGCGACTATCTCAACGGTTTCTCGGAGAACGTGCGGGATATTCTGGAGAAATTCCGCTTTGACGGGCAGATTGCCACTTTGGCGGGCAAGGGCATCCTGTATATTGTCATCAAGGAATTCACCACTCCCAAGGCCAACCTGCACCCGGACGTGATCTCCAACCTGGAAATGGGCTACATTTTCGAGGAGATCATCCGCCGCTTCTCCGAGTCTCACAACGAGGACGCCGGACAGCATTACACCCCGCGGGAGGTCATCCGCCTGATGGTGAACCTCCTGTTCTACGACGATAACGACATCCTTTCCGGGGCCAACGTGGCCAAGACCATCTACGACCCCGCCTGCGGCACCGGCGGCATGCTCTCCGTGGCGGAGGAATACCTCCACCAGCTCAACGCCTCCACGGAGCTGATGGCCTTCGGACAGGAGATCAACGACCAGACCTTCGCCATCTGCAAGGCGGATATGCTCATCAAGGGCAACAACGCCGACTTCATCAAGGACGGCAATACCCTCTCCGACGACCAGTTCGCCGGGCAAACCTTCGACTACATCCTCTCCAATCCCCCCTTCGGCCGGGAGTGGAAAAACGAAAAGGCCGCCGTGGAGAAGGAGGCCAAGCTCGGCTTTGCGGGGCGGTTCGGCCCCGGCCTGCCCGCGGCCAGCGACGGGCAGATGCTCTTCCTGCTCACGGCCCTTTCCAAAATGAAGGAGCCCAAGGACGGCGGCAGCCGCATTGCCATCATTCACAACGGCTCTCCCCTCTTTACCGGCGATGCCGGCAGCGGCCCTTCCGAGATTCGCAAGTACATTCTGGAAAATTGG